>Ga0123389_141603_pt1 | contig 16376 bp, 12 predicted proteins | sample T0HHNH4metaT_FD_89917 | JGI IMG/M metagenome (GOLD analysis project Ga0123389, IMG submission 89917) | Methane-oxidizing artificial microbial communities from Washington, USA to study methane cycling - T0-HHNH4 metaT (Metagenome... | ecosystem: Engineered > Modeled > Simulated communities...
GCGAAAACCGTTCATCGTCTACTGGAGTTCGATCCGACTCAGTTTGCCTTCAAGCATAACGACGAAAACCCGCTAGACCTCGATTGCTTGGTGATCGATGAGTCGTCGATGATGGACGTGGTGTTGATGAATCAGTTGCTAAAAGCCATACCGACGGAGGCTGCGGTTTTAATTGTTGGTGATGTTGATCAATTACCCTCCGTCGGCCCCGGATCGGTGCTGGCCGACATCATCGATTCCGGTCAAATTGCCACCGTGCGTCTGACAGAGATATTCCGCCAAGCCAGTACCTCAAAAATCATCACGAATGCGCACCGGATTAACCACGGGCAAATACCTGTGGTGGATAAAACTGAAAGCCTCAGCGACTTTTATTGCCTCTACGCCGAAACACCTGAGGAGATTTTCGCAAAATTGATGCACGTCGTCCTCGAACGGATTCCGCAGCGTTTTAAATTTCATCCGGTCAACGACGTGCAGATTCTGACGCCTATGAATCGCGGTGGCCTGGGAGCGCGGTCGTTGAACGTCGAATTGCAAGCGCGGTTAAACGGACACAGCGAACCCAAGATTACCCGTTTCGGCAATACCTATGCGCCGGGTGATAAGGTGATTCAGCGGATCAACAACTACGACAAGGAAGTCTTCAACGGCGACATTGGAGTGATCAAAGCCATCGATCTTGAAGAAAGCCAGGTCAAGATCTTATTCGACGATCGGGAGGTCGACTACGAATTCAGCGATTTGGACGAAATTACGCTGGCATATGCAACCAGCGTGCACAAATCGCAAGGCTCGGAATATCCGGTGGTGGTGATTCCAATGGCCATGCAGCATTTTATGCTGCTGGAACGCAATCTGCTGTATACCGGCGTCACGCGTGGCAAACAATTAGTCGTCGTGATTGCCCAGCCCAAAGCGCTGGCGATGGCTGTGAAAAATCAAAAATCACAGCGCAGAATTACTCATCTGGCGGCTAGACTGAATAAAAATCCATGACGTCTATTAGCTAAAACTGTCTTGAATGAAGTCAATTACAGGGCTGTCGGCCATACTTTCCAACTTCAAGAGTTCATGTATTCGTTGAATCAGCTGAATGTCAGGTATTAGGCGAGCAAACTTACATTTTCACAGAATAACAACGGCCAAAACCAGTCACTAACAACTCTTTAAACTCCCTTCTTTGGAGGTCCGCACGTCACCCGTTTTCTGACACTGAAAATCCTGTAACTTCCTTTAATTTTTATGCTGTAGCGTTGCCATACCTGCAATACAGGGAAGGCATTAAAAACAGATTCAACAACGTCGAGGTAATCAAGCCACCGAGTATCACTACCGCCATGGGGTATTCGATTTCGTGGCCGGGCACGTTGCCTTTGAGGATTAGCGGTAACAGGGCCAGACCGGCACAGGCAGCGGTCATTAGTATCGGTGCCAGACGTTCTTCGGCGCCACGCATCGCCAATCCTGCTCCAAATACCTGGCCTTCTTGTTGTTCCAGATGTCGATAGTGGCTTAACAGCATGATGCCGTTTCGGGCAGCAATACCCAGTACGGTGATGAAACCGACCAGCGAGCCGAGCGACAGTACCCCGCCACTTAAAAACGCTCCCACAACGCCGCCGATCAACGCAAACGGCAAGGTTAACGCCACTAAAAGCACCAAGCGCAGCGAGCGAAAATCGACATGCAGTAACACCAGGATGCCCAGCAATGAAGCCAAGCTCAACCACGCCAGCCGTTCGCTGGACGCTTGTCGTGCTGCGTATTCGCCCAGAAATTCCGGGTGATAGCCTTGCGCAAACGTCAGGTTTTTCACGCGCCTTTCAATTTCTCTCGCCACGCCACCTAAATCGTTGCCACTGACATTGCAGGTAACGTCGATTCGGCGCGAGGCGTTTTCTCGTTTGATTTCGTTCGACGTGGGTGCAATGTAGATGTCCGCCACATCGCCCAACGGCACGCGTGCCCCGGATGGCGTATCGATAGTGAGTTGTCTGAGTGCAGCGAGATCATGACGGACCCGCTCAGCACCCCAAACCGTCACGTCGATGACTTTTTGGTCACGGTAAATTTCGCCAACCTTACTACCTTTGATTAGTGTGGCTGCGGCCCGGCGCACTTGACCGGCTGTCAAACCAAAGTTGGCCGCCACGTCAGGCTTAAGCCGTATCTGTATCTGCGGTACCAATATTTGCGGCTCCACCTTGAGGTTGGCGATGCCGGGCACATCATTGATAGCTCTACTGACTTCGGACGCCTTATCTCGTAGCACATCCAAGTCAGGTCCGTACAAGCGCACCACCACGGTCGCACTGGCGCCGGTCAGCACTTCCTTGATCCGTTCGCGCAGATAGGTCAACACATCGCGGTACAGACCCGGATAACCTTCGACGACGGCCTGGATTTTCGCCACGGTACTGTCGTATTCGACCGCCGTATCTAAACTAATCCATAGCTCGGTAAAGTTCGGGCCCACCACTTCGTCGGCGACTTCAGCTCGGCCAATGTGCGAACCGAAATTGCGTACACCGGGAATCGCCCTTAGTTCCTTGCTGACCTGTATCGTAATGCGGCGCATGGCTTCCAGCGATGTGCCAGGCTTTTCGACCCAGTGCATCAAAAAATCGGTTTCCTTGAAGTTGGGCAGAAACGATTCACCGAGTCGCGGTAAAGCGATGGCTGTCGATATAAAAGCCACCATCAGGAAACCCGTCGCCCATTGCGGACGGCTGACGATAGCCGGCAAGAGCTGCCGATAATGCCGTTTTAAAACCTGCGTCAGCGGCGCTTCGCTTTGGCGTGGCTTGGCATTCGGTAATAGCATCAGGCACAAGGCCGGCGTCACGGTCAGCGCCACCAGCAGCGAAGCCAGAATCGCCAACAAATAGGAAAACGCCAGTGGCCTAAAAAAGGTGCCGGCCAAGCCGTCCAGGAAAAACACCGGCACGAACACCAGCGCGACGATCAAACTGGCAAACACCACCGCGCTACGCACTTCCAGCGAGGCCTTCAAGACCACCCGGAAAGTTGACAGCGGATGAACTGCCTCTCGGTTCAACCGCAACCTGCGCATGATGTTTTCGACGTCGATAATGGCGTCATCCACCACTTCACCAACCGCAATCACCAGGCCGGCCAGTACCATGGTGTTAAGCGTGCCGCCGCGCAAATAAAGCACCACCGCAGCCGTTAGCAGCGACAGCGGAATCGCCGACAGGCTGATCACGGCGGTTCGCCACTCGAACAAAAAGACGATCAGAATGACCGCGACTAGAATGCAACCCAATATCAGTGCATCACTTAAATTATCTAACGAACGTTCAATGAAGGTTGCCGGACGAAAGATAGTCGGATCGATGTCGACCTCGTGGAGACCGGGTTGCAAAGCCGCCAAGGTCGCTTCGACCTTGCGAGTCACATCCAAGGTATTGCCCCAGGGTTGTTTTTCGACGATCAGGAGCAAACCCGGCCCATCGTTGATCACCGCATCGCCAATCGGCGGCGGGTGACTTTCAACGATTTCAGTCACATCGCCCAAGCGCAATGGCGCACCGCCAGTGAACTGCACCACGGTGCGGGCCATATCGTCCGGTGTTTGCAGCGAAGACACATGTGTCACCGGCAGGCGTTGATTGGGTAGATCGACAAAACCCCCAGCCGATACGGTGGCCGCATCGCCCGCCGCACGCACCACCGCATCCAGCGTCACGCCGTTGGCGGCCAGGCGATCAGGATCAACCAGTACCTGTAACTGCCGATCACGTTGCCCCCAAATGGCTACGTTGGCCACACCCGGCACCGCCATCAAGCGTGGGCGAATGGTCCACAAAGCCAATTCGGACAATTCCATCTGCGATAGTTTTTTCGATGAAACGCCAATCTTCAGCGCCCGACTGGTGGACGATAACGGCGATAACATCACCGGTGCGCGAGCCACGGCCGGCAGGCGTGGTGTGATGGTGGCGACGCGCTCCTGCACCAACTGTCTGGCCCGCATCAAATCCGAGCCCTCCTGAAAGATACAGACCACTGACGACAGACCCAACACCGACTTGGAACGTAGGGTTTTTAGCCAGGCCGTGCCGTTGACCGCGTTTTCCAAGGGCACGGTGATCAGGCTCTCCACTTCCTCTGTGGACAATCCGGGTGCTTCAGTCTGTATTTCCACCAGCGGCGGCGCGAATTCCGGGAACACGTCCAACGGCATTTGCCGGGCGGCTTGCACACCCAATATCACCAGTACCACAGCCAAGGCCAACACTAATAGACGTTGGCGTAAGGCAACAGTAATCAACCAGCGCATCATTTGCCGACTCCAAATTCGGTGCCGAACAATTCGGCCACACCGGAAGTAACCACTTCGATACCCGCCACGATGTCGCCCGTTATGGCGGCTTGATCGTCAACCACCTGCAGTACCTGTACCCGTCGGCGCATATACCTATTGGTTTCCAACACTTCATATATCCAGCTGCCACCACTTACGTCATGCACAATCGCCGACCAGGGTACGACGAGATTTTCGTCATCCGTACGCAACGGGATTGAAACACCGACCCGCTGACCGGGGCGGAATGCGGCATCCGAATTTTTCACTGCGTAGAACAGATCGACCGTGGCGGCCACCGGATTGGCGGAAGGCGGCGCTGCAACCGGCACGGCAGGACGAGAGACATTTTCAGGCGAATCTTTTAGCCCGCCAACACGGGCTTGGGCGGCGGTGTTCAATCCCGATAAATCATCAACATAGACAGGCACCCGCACCCAAAACGTGCTGCGGTTGTTGACGTCTAACAGCGCGGGACCAAGCAAATCGCGGCGTTCGTGCGCGGTTTTCAGATTGGCCTCGGCCAAGCCTAGCTGTATTCGTGCATCATCGACCGAGCGTTCGGTGCCCACCTTGTCGCGGCGCATCTGTTCGGTGCGATTCAAGGCTATCTGCGCGGCTTGCACTTGCACCTTGGCCTGCTCCACCTGACCGTCGGCGTCGATTTGCGATTGCGCCAAACGCACGAGCTCTGCCGGTGCCAGCGATGGCAGGATGGTATAAACCGATTGGCTGTTACTGTTTGCTGAAGCATTCAGCGCCGGCAGTGTGATCTCGCCGCCGAACAAGCGCGTTCGCGTTAGTGGTCGCTTTACAACCTTTGTGGTGACGATGCCGAGCCGGTTGGCTGCTTCAGCTGTCAAGACAACTTTGGTCAGATCACTTTCCTTAACGGGATGCTCGATTTTGGCAGGCGGCGGCGATGTGGATTCGGCGGCCGATAGGTTGCTGGCTAATAGTAGTAAGGCTGATAGCAGAAGCCGATACGTCAATGGCGTGTGGTTTGGATACGCGGGTTTCATAGAGGCCCAACCGTGGAGTCTAATAATTAGTGAATTAAGCGGGCTTCAGATGCTGGCCGACGCTGCGTTCCAGTTCTGCGCGGGCGCGGCGTAAATCAGCGGCGGCTTGCGCGGTTTTCAATTGCGCGTCCAGCCAACGGCGTTGGGTTTCGAGCACGAAGAGGTAGGTGACATTACCGGCCGCATAGGCGTTTTCAGCATCCTGTATGGCAGTTTGCAGCGGCGGCAGGATAGTCTGTTGCCACTGTTTCAGGCTTTCACTGGCCTGTTGCAATCGGGCATGGGCTTCTCTGACATCCAAGGCAATCCGTTGTCGGGTGGCGACATATTGCCTTGCAGCTTTATCAAAACGGGCCTGCGCTTGCGCGATACCACCTTGGTTTTGATTAACGATAGGCAATGTCACGTCTAAGCCTGGTCCTGCCAATAAGGGCCCGTTCACTTGCTTGGCGTTGAGGCTGGCGGTGAAATTAAATACCTCGGCGCGCGCCAAGCCGATACGTTCGCCAGCGGCTTCTACATTAATTTCTGCGGCACGTAGATCGGGGCGAGCCAGTAACGCCTCCGCGACCAGTTTTTCCGACTCAAATTTTTCGCCATTAGCTAAGGCTTCCGTACTGATGGCATTGGGCCACTGTTCCAGACTCAGGCCGACCAGATGCCGTAAACGCTCATTCGCTATCTCGCAATCGTGTTGCAGGCGGCTGTGTTGTTCCTGGGCTTGCAGGGCATCGACTTGAGCATTGGTGACTTCCAGCTCGCTGGCGTCGCCAGCGCGCAACCTAGCTTGTGTGAGTTCGGCGATATTGTGACTCAGGCTTACAGCGGCTTGAGCCAGTTGCAGGCGTTCTTTGGCTAACGTTAGCTCGGCATGCGCCAATCTGACGTCGCGAATCAAGTCCAATCCAGTCTGCACCAGGCGTTGCGCGGTTTGTTCAACATCCAATTTAGCCAACTCGACCCGTTGCGGGCGCAACCAGAAAATTTCCAACGGATAGCGTATCGTCAGTTCCAAAGGTTTTGCCCCCCAAGGTACCAACATCGAAAAAGTGGGGTTGGGCAGCATCCCAGCTTGCACAAGATCGGCGCGAGACAGGCCTAAATCCGCCAAGGTCGCGCGAAAGGCCGCATTGTTCCATAGCGCCAAACTGATCAACTCGTCATCGGATAAGCCGTCATTTAAAGCGATATTGGCGGGCCATGCGGTTTCGTCGGCACCGGTTTCGGCAAAATGCTGACCGGTACGTCGCTCCAGATCGTCGGCAACGTCATTCAAATCCATGCCTTGTGGAGTACAGGCCGTCAACGACAAAGCGAGAATCGTTATTGGAAAACGACTGGAAGCAAAAGGCGTCATGCGCTCGCCTCCGGGAATGTCACAATCACCTTGAGGCCAATGCCGCCATCCCCATCGACCAGCCTAATATCAGCCTGATGCTGCTCGGCTATTCGCCGCACAATGGATAAGCCAAGACCACTGCCGGATTCAGCGCTATTCAATACGCGGTAGAATCGGTCGAACACGCGAGCCCGCTCATCCAAGGCAATGCCTGGGCCGGTGTCGTTGACTTCCAGACGAATCGCAGTGGCTTCGGAGGTGACACTGACGTCAATCCGTGCATCTGCTGGTGAATAGCGGATGGCGTTATCGAGCAGATTGCCGAGCAGAATGCGCAGCGCCTCTTCGGTACAGGCAACCCTGACATGATCCGCGCGCGACAGGCCGAGATCGATGTGGCGATGGGCGGCTTGCGGGGCAAAATCGGCTACCACGTTCCGCGCCAAATCATCCAAAAATAGCGGGGTGAGCGGATAATCGCCAGCCTCCGGATCGAGGCGAGCCAAAATCAGCAATTGCTGAACCAGATGACTGGCACGGGCTATACCTTGCCGTAAGGTTTGCATAGCTAGATCACGCTGAGCGGGTTCAGTGGCACGCTCGGCCAGTTGTGCCTGCAAGGACAGTGCAGTGAGCGGACTGCGCAGTTCGTGCGCCGCATCGGCAGTAAACTGGCGCTGTGCCGCCAGTGCCTGATCCAATTGACTCAGCAGCGTGTTTATTGCGCTGACTAAGATGCTAACTTCTTCCGGTAAGCCCTTATTCGGAATCGGAACTAATGAATGAGGATTGCGACACGCCACCGCTTCAGCGACTTGAGCCAATGGCGCTAAACCGCGACCAATCGCCCAGCCAACCCATAAAGCTAATCCCGGCAGTAAAATCAGTAACGGCGTCAATACATGCAAGGCAACTTCGTTGGCGGTTTCACGGCGTTCTTGCGTCGTTTGAGCGACCTGGACAAATCCACTATCGGTTTTTAAATTAAATACTCGCCAGTCTTGGTTCTGCCAGTTAAGCGTGTCGTATCCCAGTTTTCCGCCTTGCGGTAATGGCGAAAACGAATGGGATCGAAACAGAATTCGACCATCCGGGCCACGGGTCTGACTGACTAGGTCAATCCCATCGCTGTTTAAACCAGAGCTGTTTGTGTTGGGTTTAACATCTTGCAAGCTGTTTGAATGGGACAAGGAATAAGCTGCTTCACGCAACACCTTGTCGAATAGTTCGTCAATTTCTTCGTGAACGTTCAGCCAAGTCGGCACGGCAAACGTGATACCGGCAACCAGCAAGACGGGTATTAACCAAAGGGTTAGCCGGTTGCGAATAGAAGTAGTCATGGCTTCACCACTTTAAAACCGACGCCACGGACATTAAAAATAATGTCGACACCGAGTTTGCGGCGCAGATTGTGCAGGTGGACATCGACCGCATTACTCGCCACTTCCTGGCCCCATCCATAGAGGCGCTCTTCCAATTGCGGACGAGACAGTACAGCACCCGGCTGTTCCATCAAAGCATGTAGCAATGCGAACTCGCGGGCGGATAAGTCAACTAAGGTTTCGCGTAACCAGGCCTCGTGACTCAGCGGGTTAATGCGCAAGGCGCCGTATTCAATGTCTGAAGTGCCGCGTCCAGCACTTCTGCGTACCAGCGCATGAATACGGGCAACGAGCTCTTCCAAGGCAAACGGTTTGACTAGATAATCGTCGGCGCCGTTATTAAGACCGGCGACTCGATCACTTAGCCCATCGCGTGCTGTTAGGATTAACACCGGGATGGCGTTGCCGGATTTACGAAGTTCGACCAGTAGCTCTTGGCCCGATAGGCGTGGAAGCCCTAAGTCGAGCAACAATAAAGCGTACTCGCTCGCCGCATGTGATAGGGCTTGTTTGGCTTGCTCCCCGTCTTGTACCCAATCGACCACGAAGCCATCCAGCTGCAATCCATCCCGGATCGACTGGCCGATCATCGGATCGTCTTCCGCTAATAACAATCGCATGTTGACCTTTAAAGTTTCTTCATCTGGACAACAGTGTAAATGATCAAGATTTAAGTAATAGTTAAGGCGCTTCGAATGTTCGGGAAGGTATCTATAGCGGTCGTTCGTTATTGGAGTTGATCAATGGCGGCTTGGGGTCGGTTGGGTACAGTGACGAACGGCAGCTTTCGGGAATCGCAATTCAATGTCAGCTTTCCGGCGATGAATCTAAAGAGTGGACGGTCAAGACCCGACCCTTTGCGGTCTATCGCCTGACGTGATTCAATGGCGGCATTTGGATCATTACTAGACATAACTAACTCTACCAAATGATATACAGAAAGGAAAATGTCCAAGGGGGCTTATGCTGAATCGCGGATCGGAATGGCGCAGGTGGGAACCACATATCCATGCGCCCGGCACCGTCATGAACAATCAATTTAGCGGGCCGAATGCATGGGACGACTATCTCACGGCGCTTGAACAGGCGACCCCGATCATCGAGGCGATTGCCGTCACCGACTATTATGTCACCGACACCTACCAAGAAGTCCTGCGACACAAGGCGGCGGGGAGACTCCCTAATATGGGACTCATCTTCCCCAATGTGGAAGTGAGGCTTGATGCCGCGACCTCAAAAGGCGGTTTCGTCAACTTACACCTGTTCGTGAGTCCTGAAGATCCACAGCACATTGATGAGCTACAACGGCTGCTATCACGCCTGCATTTCAACGTGATGCAGGATAGGTTCGACTGCACACGCGACGATCTGATCAGGTTGGGCAAGAGAGCAGACCCGAATATTACCAACGATGGAGCGGCGCTTACCTACGGTGCCAGCCAATTCAAGGTCAGGTTCCAACAGCTTCGGGAAGTGTTCACGGAGTACAGTTGGGCCAAGAAAAACATCCTAATCGGCGTGGCTGGCGGTTCGACCGATGGAACATCCGGCATCAGAGAGGCGGCTGACCAGGTACTTCGACGAGAGATCGAAGGGTTTGCTCATGTAATATTAGCTAGCAGCGAGACACAGAGGGAATTCTGGCTTGGGAAAAAGCCTTCGATGTCTGCTGCTGACGTTCGCGGGGTGTACGGTGGACTCAAGCCTTGTCTTCATGGAAGCGATGCCCATGACCTAGCAAGTGTTGCCTCGCCGTTCGGAGATCGTTTCTCCTGGATCAAGGGCGGACTTGAGTTCGACTCACTGAGGCAAGCATGTATCGATCCAGCGGATCGGGCACATATTGGCTCTGAACCGCCGACGTCTGCAACACCCTCTCAGGTGATCTCCGGGATAGATATTCTTGATGCACCCTGGATGACGACGCCAAGCATACCTCTCAATCCTGGGCTCGTAGCAATTATCGGGGCTCGTGGTTCTGGCAAAACAGCGCTGGCGGATATGATCGCGGCAGGTTGCGACTCTATTCCGTACGAGGCATGGAGGGCTGGAGAGTGGGCAAATCCATCGTTTCTTGCACGGGCGAGACCATTAGTCGGTGACGCAAAGGTCAAGGTAAGTTGGGCTGCGGGAGATCCTGAAACGCGAGCACTCGATGGCTCTGATGCCAACGGCCCACTTAGTTATGAACGCGTACGGTATCTATCGCAGCAGTTTGTCGAAGAGCTCTGCTCTTCAAACGGGCTGGCAGACGGTCTTCTTGGCGAGATCGAACGTGTAATCTTCGAGGCGCATCCCGATGATGCCCGAGACGGTGCGTTGGAATTTTCTGAACTACTGGAACAACGCGCATCACGGCATCGCTTAGCACGCGCTAGAGAAGCCGAGGCAGTTTCCCAGATTTCAGACCGCATCAGCACGGAACTGGAGAAGGAGAAGCTCGTCGCTAGCTACGAGGCGGAGGTGGCGAAGAAGAAGAAACTGGTCGATGCCTATACATCCGATCGCGCTAAACTGGTGTCGAAAGGGAGCGAGAAGAGAGCCCAACGACATACGGAATTAGCTGGTGTCACTCATGAGATTCAGGCAAACCTCCGTCGGTTCACGAATCAACGGCAGGTTTTTCTCGCTATGCAGGATGAAGTAAATGACATGCGTCGTAATCAGGCTCCTGAGGCTCTGCGGCAAGCACAGTCGCGCCATACCCATAGCGGCATTTCCGAACAGGATTGGGCTGCCTTTTTGTTGGACTATTCCGGGCCGGTCGATGAAAATCTCACAGGATACGTGAAGTGGGTCGATAGCGAGATTAGCAAACTCAAGGGAACAGTGCCGCCACTTGGCGATCCCAATGCTCCGTATTTCCCAGACGACACTGATCTCAGTAAGCTTACGCAGGCAATATTATTAGCTGAGATGGAGCGGCTAGAGAAGTTGGTCAACGCCGATAAGGAGGCACAACGCCGCTACGCAGCTCTATCTAAGAACATTGCGACGGAGTCAGCGGCACTGCAAACACTAACTGACAAGTTGGAAGATGCCAAAGGTGCAAGAGACCGCGCCCTCGGATTGCAGACTGACCGTGAGGCAGCCTATGGCAGGGCATTTGAAGCGCTCATCGCTGAGCAATCGGTACTGGAGGAGCTCTACTCACCTTTAATGAAGAGACTGGCGTCGTCGTCAGGGACACTAAAGAAGCTTTCGTTCTCCGTCGCACGAATTGCAGATGTGGAACTATGGGCAGGGGCGGCAGAGGAAGGTCTTATTGACCTAAGAAAGCTGGGGGCCTTCCGGGGAAAAGGAACACTTCAGCAAAAGGCAAATGAGGTGCTGAAAGCTGCTTGGGAAACAGGGGATTCTACTGGGGTGGTCGCGGCAATGGCGAAATTTCGGCAGCTTTACCAGAAAGACCTATTAGACCATTCCCCTGTAGCGCGAGCGGACCAGGCAGAGTTCCGCAAATGGTCGAAAAGCTTTGCCCAGTGGCTATTCAGCACCGACCATATTCAGATACGCTATGGAATCGACTACGATGGAGTCGACATCCGCAAGCTGTCACCGGGTACGCGCGGTATAGTTCTCTTGTAAGCGATCTTCGAACGACGTACTTGAACTGAATTGGATAATGTCCTGGCAATTAGAAAGTGATTAAGCCGTTTGATCGGCGAGCCTCCAAGGCAACAATGCTTCGAAGTCCTCAGCGGTTTTCGCCGTGGGGAGCTTTCGGAACAGATCGACCAGATAGGTGTATGGGTCGATACGATTAGCCTTGCAGGTTTCGATCAGCGAATAGAGATTGGCGCTGGCACGGGCGCCGGCCACTGTGTCACAAAACAGCCAGTTGCGGCGTCCTACGACAAACGGGCGTATGGCGTTTTCACAGAGGTTGTTATCAATAGGCCAAGCACCGTTATCGATGAAACGAATCAGTTTGGGCCATTGCGACGATAGGTAATGTAAGGCTTTGCCTAGCAAACTGCCGGGGGTGACCGCATGCAGATGCTCTACCAGCAAGCCTTCGATCTTAGCCAATACCGGTTGACTTAACCGTTGTCGTTGTTGCCCACGTTGTTCGACGCTCAGGTCTTTGGCCTTGGCTTCAATGGCATACAACTCGCTGATCGCGGCAATAAATTGTGTCGCCAGTGATTCCGGACCACGCGCGGCTTTGGGGATGGCCGCTTCGGCTTCGACAAAATAGCGGCGTGCATGCGCCCAACAGCCGAGGTGAATGACACCGCGCACCGCCGCAATGGCGTTATACACTTCATAGCCGTCGCTCATCAGTACCGCGTCGGGTTTGATGCCTTCATACAGCGGCTGCGCATGCGTTCCGCCGCGACCCGGCGTGTAGCTGAACAAGCGGATCGGCGGCCCGGAACCGGTCATTTGTGCCCACAAGTAACTTTTGCTTTGCGCGGCGCGCCCGGATTCCTTGAGTACTTGAACCACGGTTTCGTCGCCCAGGATCAGAGCGGCATCGAGTAGATGGTCGCGCAACAAGTTGATGACAGGTTGCACGGCATGGCCAACCCGCACCATGCTCGCCGCCAGGGTGTTACGCGACAGATCGCCGCCGAACCGGCTCAACAGCGCAGCTTGCCGATACAGCGGCAGACTATCCTGGTATTTGGCGGTTGCCACCCAGGCCAATGCGGTTTCGGTCAGCAAGCCTTTGGGAATAATGCGCGCCGGTGCCGGCGTGACCCGAAGGCTGTTGTCGCAGCAGGGGCAGGCATATTTGATACGGTGATGCTGAATCACCCGCACCTGTTGCGGCACGATGTCGAGTTGTTCACTGATTTCCGCACCGATTTCCACCAAGAGCGCGCCGTCATAGCCGCAGATGCGTTCGGCTTCCGGCAGTTCATGGCGCACGATCTCGCGCGGCAGATGCGGGTCGAGTGGTTTGCGGCCGCGCTTTTTGCGGTTGTGACCAGCCACCTCAACCGTTTCGGGAGTGCTTTCCTCGGCCGCCGGCGTACCGTTAGGGGCTAAGGCTTCGGCTTCGTTCAGGAATAGATCGTGTTGGGCAGGATTGGCCCGCGCTTCGGACTTGGCGGCATATAGCTTATGCAAAAACGCATCTACGCGTTCTTTCAATAAATCACGCTCAATGATCACTAACCGCAATTGCTGAGTCAGTCGTTGTTGTTCGGCCAGCAAGGTTTGGTGGTCGGACAACAACGCTTGGTATTCGTCAGCGGACAGCGTGATTGTGGTCGTCATGCCGCTATTTTACGCGATTTAAGTCATTGTTTCAGCTGGTTTTTGTATAGATTCGCGCCGGATGCGGTCGCATCGCCGCCAGATCAATACCGGCTAATAGCCAGTGCAGTTGTTCGACCGTTAAAGTCACCACGGGGGCCTCTTTCGGCCAACAAAACCGATCCGTCTCCAGCCGCTTGATCATCAACCAAAATCCGGTGCGATCCCACAACAGCAGTTTGATCCGATCTCGGCGCCGATTGCTGAATACGTAAATGGCAGGTTCGAACGGATTCAAGCCTAAGGCTTGTTCTACCAGCAATGCCAAACCATTGATCGCCTTGCGGCCATCGACCGGCTCGCGGTGCAGGTAGACCTTCAATCCGGCGTCGAAACGGAACATGGTAGTTCGGCCAACGCCCTCAAAATCAACGGCAGATCGCTGAGTGCGACAGACTGCATCGCAAGTTTAACGCCGTTGGGTAGCTCCGCACTGAATATCGACTCAACCGATTGTTCAACGTTTAGCGACTGAACGGGTACAAAAGCCGGCAATGCTAATGAACTGTTCCGACCAGCATGGCCAGTTTCACGGTAATGCCCCATCCACTTGCGGAGCAGATTGGCATTGATACCGTATTCCAGCGCGACCTTGGCTACCGATATACCCGGTTGCAAGCAAACTTCTACCAACTCCCGCTTGGCTTCCGGATCATAAAGACAACGGCCGTCTCGCCCGTGCCCCACGATTAATGGCCGCGATATTCGCGTGCTGTGCTCCTTCATAGGTGTCCACCTTGTGATAAGTGGACACTATCTTCACTCCTTTCGGTCTGCTTATACAGACGCGGTCAAAAGATCGCTTACGTTCTCTTGCTTCTCTATCTCGGTTTGGATGACAAAGACGACCGACCTCTTCTCATAGACCAGCCAGAAGAGAACCTCGATCCGAAATCGGTCTTTGACGAATTAGTGCAGTTGTTCATCGAAGCTAAGTCGCACCGTCAGGTGATCATTGTTACGCATAATGCGAACCTCGTAATCAACACAAATGCCGATCAAATTATTATTGCGGAGGCGGGGCCTCACCCTCACAAAGCCTTGCCGCAGATTTCTTATTGGTCGGGGGGGCTTGAGAACGCCGAGATTAGGAGTGTCGTTTGTGAAATTCTCGAAGGAGGCGAAGCGGCGTTTCGGGAACGGGCGCGACGTCTGAGAGTTCGATTGGAGCGGTAACACAATTAGTGCGTATTCCGACCAAAAACAGCCAGCCATTCCTATTGAAAACAGCCACCGATTCCGGTCGCAAAACCGCCACCAATTCCGATATGATTGCGCCAGTAGCGAATGAGGGCTTTTGGAAGCTGCGAATTGTCGCAATCGATCCATAAGAGACGATCAGAATACCCTTTTTTACTCACCGAAAAAGGCTAAGAGACTTTTTATTAAGAAATTGCTTTTTGTGGATGTAGCTTCGATTTTATATAAATAAGTGCCTTATTTAATTCTGATTCAGATATTTCATTCCAATATCTATCCAATAAGTCTCTAAGAAAATCTAGCAGCTCATTTTCAGCACTATTTCTATTTTGAATATTCATTCCATTATTGAAGTCTTTTAAGTCACAGCCTTCAATGAGTTTTACAATCAACAATTCAAGGTTATTATAGTCCTTATCATCACTTTTAAATAGTAATCGTAATTTTGATGCGGATGAAACAACATGTGCTTGATAATGTTCGCATTGTTTTAATATTTCAAGACGCACCTCGTTAGTAACCGTTCCTACTGGGGGAATATGAAGCTGATTGTACCTTGTGTCATTTGCATAATATAGTTTTTGACACGCTTCAATAAGATCGCAAGATGCATTACGAATCTCGGTTACTCTTTTCTCGCCCAAAACTTTCAAATTATTTCTATGACTTAAAAAATAAGTTGCGAATACTGCTGTTATACTAATAGTCAAATACGCTAATGGGTTCATTTTGTTTGAAATTCCTTGATATGTGTGTTTTACAAACAAAGTGTAGACTATTCGTTAAAATCCGCTGTATTAATGGCGGCTTTTTGGCCGGCTGCCGCCAATGGCCAACGACATATGTCAGTTGCAAATAATCTTGGTTTACGGCGGATGATTGCAGGTCGGAGCGAATGATTGCAGGTTCAGTTGCAAATAATTCCGGTCTGAAATTGCGCTGATTGCAGGTTTGCGGGTTTTCGATTGCAAGCGGCTAGTCTTAGTCCCCCCTTACTTATAAACTATTTTTGAAATCTGATAATCAATATGAGTGACCTCGAACAACAAGAAAAATTTAAGCAATGTTTTATTGAACTTATGAAAGGCGTAGTTCCAGAGCGAAAAGATGAAGTCTTGAAGCTTTGGGAGCATTACAATCCAAAGATTGTCATAAAAAATAATAATAAACTAACACTAGAAGCCACGCGCAGCGAGATTAGAGTTGACTTAAAAATTATTGATGTATTTTGGTTGATTGGCTTTTCAGGTTGGAAAGCGATTGAAACTTATATCCCATCAGTCATAACAGCCGCTTCGTTTAATTATCGTATATTTGATGAACTAATAAAAGACGAGGGACTAGATGATGTAGAGCGAACTTATAAAGAAAGAATAAAAGCTGCGGAATTGTTTATTGAAGGCAATAGTTCTATAGAAGATATTTGGCCACCAGACATTCCAAAAATATCATCACCTGGTGACGATATTGATGACGTTGAATATGAAGCTGCATATGATTTAACAACTTCAGCTCTAGGATTTGCATTATTCCACGAATTCCGTCATGTAATGCTTGATCAAAATGGAGAACGGCATGATGTGCGAGCAGAAGAAGAGCTGGCCTGCGATGTATGGGCTAGAGAGTTTTTAACGGCCAAGATTGCAACCTACGCAAGCTCTAAATCATTTGATTATCAAACTGTCTTACAAAGACGGTCGATGTCATTCGTCTTAGCGGTTCTCATACTACATGAAATAACCCCGGTATGGGATCGTGGTGGTAACTGTGATTATTTCTCCGTGGCTGAACGCATAAAGTCTATTATTTTTAATACGCAACTTGAAGATAACAGC
>Ga0123389_138747_pt1 | contig 15951 bp, 9 predicted proteins | sample T0HHNH4metaT_FD_89917 | JGI IMG/M metagenome (GOLD analysis project Ga0123389, IMG submission 89917) | Methane-oxidizing artificial microbial communities from Washington, USA to study methane cycling - T0-HHNH4 metaT (Metagenome... | ecosystem: Engineered > Modeled > Simulated communities...
CTGATGCATGGCCCTGATCATGCAATACATCCACTGATCCCGGGCGGATTCATCAACCGCAAACGGCATATGGCGCGCGCGCAGCCTGGGGTGCCCATAGCGTTCAATGTACAGCTGCGGGCCACCGGTCCACCCTGTCAAAAACATAAACAGTTTTTCGCGCGCTGAAGTCAGGTCCGGCTGGTGCATATCACGCAGCGTCTTGACTTTGGGGTCTGTATCCATGATGTCGTAGAATGTCTCGACCAGCTGGCGAATATTCTCAACACCGCTTGCTTCTCCGCCCAGCAGTTCAAAAAACGTTCTTTTATCGCTGCCGGCTTCTTCAATCTTATCTATCATGCTATCAACTAAACAACTGTAATCAATTAAACCACTGTAGGCTTGACCAAGCTGGCAGCCAGCTTGGCGCTGGCTCTGGCTTCATCGGTATCTTTACCGGTTGCCAATGCCACACCCATGCGGCGTTTCATGAATGACTCCGGTTTACCAAACAGGCGAATATCGGCGCCAGGCACAGCCAGGGCTTTCTCAACGCCGTCAAACGCCAGCTGAGTGGTCTCATGCCCGCCATAAATCACGGCACTGGCAGCCGGATCACGTAATGCAACATCGACAGGCAAGCCCAGGATGGCACGTGCGTGCAGGTCAAACTCACTGAAACGCTGGCTTGCCATGGTCACCATACCCGTGTCATGCGGACGCGGGCTGACTTCACTGAACCATACCTGGTCGCCTTTGATGAACAGCTCGACACCAAACAGGCCTAAACCGCCCAAACTATCGGTCACCGCTTTGGCAATACGCTTGGATTCCTCCAGCGCCTTGGGCGTCATCGCCTGTGGCTGCCAGCTTTCTACGTAGTCACCGTTTTTCTGGACATGGCCGATAGGCTCACAGAAATAAGTTGTAATCTCACCCTGGGCATTTTTTGCACGGACTGTCAGCAGCGTGATTTCATAGTCAAAATCAATCTGGCCTTCTGCAATCACTACCCCCTGGTTGACTCGCCCGGCTGAAGCCGCATAATCCCACGCGGTTTTGACCTCGCTGGCACTGGTAATGCGCGACTGGCCTTTGCCAGAAGATGACATGGTTGGTTTGATGAAACATGGGTACCCGATGCCGGCATCAATGGCTGCCTGCAGCTCAGCCTCGCTCTTGGCAAAGGCATAAGGTGAGGTCGGCAGTTTGAGCTCTTCGGCCGCAAGCCTGCGGATACCTTCACGGTTCATCGTGAGCTGTACGGCTTTAACGGTTGGAATCACGGTTGCGATATCGGATGACTCGATGTCAGCCAGTGTCGCCGTATTCAATGCCTCGATCTCAGGCACGATCAAATGCGGTTTCTCTAAAGCGATCAGCTCACGCAAGGCCTGGTCATTGGTCATGTCAATCACATGCGCGCGGTGAGCAACCTGATGGCCAGGCGCATTTTTGTAGCGGTCAACCGCAATCACTTCCACACCCAGGCGTTGCAATGCAATGATGACTTCTTTGCCAAGTTCACCGCTGCCTAACAGCATGACACGTGTTGCATTGGGGCTTAGAGGGGTACCGATCTGCATAGGATTCTTTCAGTTTTTAGTTGGGTGAATCATAACATGCAGGGCATTTTTAAGAAATTTGAAGATGTAACAAAATTGTGAAAAAACTGATTAAGAAAAACCTGGTTGGCCGCAGATGCACGCAGATAAAAACTAAAACAAATTTATCGGCAGATAATCAAATTGTTATATCCCTAATGCTTGATCTGGTGCTTATCCATTCTGTAGCGCATGGTCATTCTAGTGATGCCCAGCTTGCGCGCAGCCTCGGAAACATTGTTTCTGGTCTCAGCCAGCACCTGCAGCAATATGGCTTTTTCTGCCGAGTCCAGCGCAGATTGCTGCGTATTGGCATTCAGGCCGGATTCGGTCGCCCGGAATACCGGCAGCGCCAGATCCACGTCCGTCACCAGGTTGTTATGGCATAGCAGTACCGAACGGCTGACCTGATGCTTCAGTTCGCGCACATTACCCGGCCACGTATAATTTTCAATCATGCTGACTGCTTCCGGCGCGAATGCCGGCATCTGCAAACCATAGCGCCTGGCGGTCTGCGCTGCAAAATGCCGCGCCAGCAGCAGCATGTCGCCCGCCCGTTCGCGCAATGGCGGCATAGTGAATCCCATTACATTCAAACGGTAATACAAATCCTGCCGGAACCGCCCTAGCTGGGACATTTCATGCAGGTCCCGGTTAGTCGCGGCAATGAAACGCGCCGGCACCGCACGCTCTTTGGTCGAACCGATACGGCGCACAACGCGACGTTCCAGCACATTCAGCAGTTTTGCCTGCAGCGCTAGTGGCAACTCACCGATTTCATCTAAAAAAAGCGTGCCGTCTTCCGCGGCCTCGATCAGGCCGGGACGTGTATTGATCGCCCCGGTAAAAGCACCCTTTTCATGCCCGAACAGCTCGCTTTCTATAAGCTCGGCCGGTAATGATGCGCAATCTACATGCACAAAGGGTTTATTATTGTTTGTGGAACAGGATAAGTGCAGCAAACGCGCTGCTACATCCTTGCCGGTGCCGGTCTCGCCGCCTATCAGCACCGTAGGCGGAATAGCATCAGATGACACGAACCGGGAAATACGATGAATCTGGGATTTAATATTCTGCATCGCCGGGCTATCTCCCAGCAGCTCAACCCCTTCAATGGCGTGAGCATTGCGCTGACGCGAATAATCCAGGCTATTGCTCTGCGCCGCAGCCGCTTCTGCTTTCTGGATCGACAGCAACAGCTCTTCAAGGTCGATTGGTTTTTTAAGGTAATCAACAGCCCCCTGCTTCATCGCATTAACAGCATCGCTGATTTCCCCATGCGCCGTCATGACAATCACCATTGCGCTTTTGGCAACGAAGAACGGCAGCAAATCCAGGCCATTGCCGTCAGGCAGGCGCATATCCAGCAACACGATATCCGGGGCAAACTGCTTAACGATGTCGCGCGCATCCTGCACACTCTCAACATGCGCACATTCATAATCAGCCTTCTGCAAACGGCGCATCACAGCGCGTGCGAAAAGCGCCTCATCTTCGACAATCAATATTTTCAATTGCTGTTTAAGCGATGGGGTGTTTTCACCCGGACTGAGATGCACTAATTGCAAAAATGACTCCTTGATTTAATCGGATTTTATTTAATCGGCTTTTGCATCATACACTGATTTTTTGGCACCGAAATCATAACGTACGCCAATCCAGCCCGCACGAGGTGCACCCGGCATCAGCAGTTTTGATGCAGAATCCTCGCCAGCAAATGCACCGCTCTGATTGATCCAGCTCTCGCCCATCAAGCCGCCTGATGCATATTCTTTATCAAAAATATTGATGGCTTTGGCAAACACCTGCCAGCCGCTGGCACCAAACTTATAACGTGTATCCAGGTTAACGACCGTATAGCCGCTTACTTTGCCGCTACCCTGGTAACCGGAACCCGAATTCGCCACGTGTTTGTTGTTTTCATTGCCGCGGGCATACACATCGGCAAATGTATTGATATTGGTGCCGATAGACCAGTTAGGCGTCACCTGGTATTGCATGCGGATCTTGAGTGCGTGATCCGGCATGTTAGCCAGGCGGTCACCTTTCTTCACATCGATCACATCATTGCCGTTGATGTCTGTGTAAGACGTTGAGTTCACCTCATTCACCAGTGACAGATCACTTTCATAGGTGGCTTTCAGGTAGCTATAGCCGGCATTCCAGCTGAACTTGCCGATATCGCCGTTCAAGCCCAGATCCAGCCCCATGCGGCGGGTTTTGCCTACGTTATCGAAGTAACCCATGCCATTGGCGGCGTTTGTCGAAATGAACTGGATGTCGTCATGGTTTTCAGTGCGGTACACCGCGCCAGACCACTTGATATTTGAAGTTAAATTACCGCGCGCACCGAATTCGAATGTCTTGGAAACGACTTTTTCCAGGGGCGGGTCACCGGCCATCGCATTCGGCAGTTTGCATGGCACAGCCGGGTTGGCGCAGCCAAGCTCCATCGAAGTCGGTGCACGCATACCCTCGTTATACGAGCCGTAAACGGTCAAATCTTTAGTCGGCGTAAAGGTCAAGCCTACAGCCGGGTTGAACCTGCTGAAGCTATGGTCGCCGCTGAGTGTTTCAGGATCAGTGACATCCGGGATCAGCTTATCACGGTTTTCCACCTTGATATGGTTATAACGCCCGGACAGTGTCAGGTGCCAGAAATCATTCAAGGAAAGCGTGTCTGTAGCGAACAGGCCCCAGGTATTGGTCTTGCCGCGCAGATCCACTGCGGCTTCATCACTTTCCAGGCCTAACCCATCAACACCGCGGGTTGCATTGATGGTCCCGAACTCTGTGGACTGGTTGAACTTGATACGCGAATGATCGTAACCAAAACCGACAATAAACTGGTTCTGTTTCTGCATGAAAGGCTGGTTGAATGCAAGCTGCGCATTGAATCCGTATCCATTCTGCTTGGTCGTGCTGCGGTTAAGTGCACCGCTGCAATTGAGTGAAGCCAGATCGTCGTCATCCGCACCTACAGCACTCAGACAGGCTGCATCCCATTGATCGTCAACATCATAATCAAAATCATCGTTCACATCGCCATTCAGGGTTTTGCGCTTTGAGTGGCGGTAATAGGTATTGGCCGTTAACTGCACGTCATCATTGAACCAGTGGCTGCCGTTCAGGTTCAGGAAAGACATGGTGTTTTTGGTCTGGTCTGGCCTGGTATTGATGGTTTCACGGCCAAACTGCCTCATGAGCTCTTCCTGAATCAGGCCGTTGCCGATCATATTGTTATCAGCGCCGGTGTAACTTAATTCCAGGCGTGAAGTCGCGTTCTGCCAGCCCACTTTACCGAACAATTGCTTGACTTCAGTCGGTGAATAATCGCGCCAGCCATCTTCATCAAAATAATTGCCGGAAATGAAATAATCAACAGAGCCATCCGCTGAAACACCGCCAAACTCAGCCGCCGTGTTCTTGCGACCCCATGAGCCGAAGCTGGTTTCAACCGCACCGCCCTGATGAGTACGGCCATTTTTAGTCACGATGGACAAAGCGCCGCCCAGGGTATTCAGGCCAAACACCGGGTTGGAACCCGGCATCAGGTTGATGCCTGCGATTGCATTCACGGGAATCAGGTCCCAGTTCACAGCATCACCGAATGGTTCGTTCACACGTACGCCATCCTGGAACACGGAAAGACCTTGCGGTGTACCCAGCAAAGGTGAGGCAGAAAACCCGCGGAACAGGATATCCGGCTGAAATGGGTTGTTCTGCGTCTCGTTGACGCTGACACCTAACAGGTTGTTATTCATGTAATCAGCAATATTCAAACTGCGCTGCTCCTGCAGCGCTTCGCCATTCACCACCTGCACGTTTGATGGAATCTGTTCCAGAGGCAAACCTACGCCGGCAAGCGGGGTCGTATTGACCACCTCCACCTTATTGGTCGTGATTTTGCCATTTTCTGCGGCTACTGCATTCTGCTGCACGGCATAAGCAGCCAGAATCGCGGTCAAAATTATTTTTGGTTGTAATGTTTTCTGCATGTTGTTCCTTGTGTTCTTAAGCTAAGAGCGGTTCTCCCGCTATATGAACAGCAAAAAACATTCCTGAAGATGCCGATCGTGACAGGCTGGTAAAAGTACATATTTATCAAGCACTAAGCGCAGAATTAGCTGGATTGGCAAAGAGCTGCACTTGAAATATTGGCTGATTACAGCCACATTGGTGGCTGTAATCAGCCACCAACCAATGTCGCATTTAAATACTATTCAGCAATTGGCGTGGCGGGATATTAAGGTAAGCACGCAACCCTAACCATGCAGCAAAAGGAATGGCCATGATAGAAACCAGCATGGCCGAAACGGCCAGGCCCAGGTTGAATTGAAACGGAATATCCAGCACTTTCACACTGATGTAGTAAGCAAGCAGGTTCGCGGCAACTGTCGCCACCAATGCTGCAATCAAGCCAATCAAGGCAAACTCGGTAAAGTAGGCAACACTCACCTGCCGTCGCGACGCACCGAAAACCCGCATCAGCGTTGCTTCCGAGATGCGCTCTGCCCTGGTGGCGACCAATGCGGCATATAACACGGCAACCCCCGTGACCAGGCTGAAAATAAACACATACTCGACCGTACTGCTCATTTTCTGCATGATGCCGCGCACCTGCTGCATCAGCGCCGCAATATCGATCACAGTCAGGTTAGGGTATTGCTTAACCAGCTGATTCAGCGGCATATCCGCACCTAAAGGCAGGTGAAAGCTGCTGATGTAATTGGCCGAGAAGTTATCCAGCACGCCAGGCGGGGTCACGGCAAAAAAGTTGGCTCGCATGGTATCCCAATCCACTTTTCTCAGGCTGGTTACTGTCAATACCAGGGGCGTTCCGGCAACATCAAAACTCAGCTGGTCCCCTAACTGTATCCCCAGGGTTTTTGCAAGATCCTGCTCCAGTGAAAGGTAAGGTTTGCCATATTCGTCCGCACTCCACCAGCGGCCGGCCACCAGTTTATTATCACTTTGCATGACATCGGCCCATGACAGATTGAACTCGCGCTCCGCCAGGCGTCTTGCCCGCTCCTCTTTCCATTGCGAGCTTCTGATCACCTCATGGTTGATCTTCTGCAGCCTGGCTCTCACCATGGGAAAGACCGAAGCCTCTTTGATCTTCTGCGCGCTGAAAAACTGTTTCACTCCATCGATCTGCTGCGGCTGAACATTAATGACAAAGCGGTTAGGTGCATCTGCCGGCAGCGAAGCCTGCCAGTTATTGATCAGGTCACCGCGTATCAGCGCCAGTAACATGAGCACCATCAAACCCATGCTGAACCCTATGGTCTGCACTGTAGACAACGCAAGCCGTGTTTTAAGCCCCTGCACGCCGATCATGACGGCCGATAAAGTTTTACTGTGCGGAGACAGGCGGAACAACGCCCTGGCAAGATGCACCAGCCCATAGGAAAAAACAAACACCACAGCGCAAAGCGCAAGCATGGCCAATATGGTTGACAGCGCAATCTTGGCGTCCTGCGCCTGCCAGAAAACCATGGCAGCCATTACCAACGCCGCCGGCAGGAACTTAGCCTGTGCAGACATGGGCTGGGACAGTGTCTCGCGCCTGAGAATATTCATCGCGGTGAGCTTGCGCATCTGCCATGCGTGCGGCACCACCACAGCGACCATCATGGCCAGGCTGGCAGCAAGGCCTGTCAAGGCAGGTGAAAATGAAGCCGGAGGCAGCGCTTCAACAAACAGGCTGCCGGCCAGCCTGGCTAAACCTAATTGCGCAGCATAGCCAATCACGATACCCAGCAAAGCACTGAAAAAGGCAATCAGCAAGGTCTGTATCGCCAGCACTTGCAGCACCGTATTCTGCAAAGCGCCAAAGCAGCGCATCAGGGCAAACATATCCAGGCTCTGCCTGATATAAGGCATGCTTGACAGCAGCATGGCTGCCATGGCCAGAATCACGCTGACCATGGCAGACAGACCCAGGAACTGTTCCGCCTTATCCAATGCAAGCTTGATTTCCGGACGTGCGTTACGCAGGTCTTCCATGCGTTCGCCTCGCCCCAGTTCAGGCTGCATCTGCTGCTGATAACGCTGTATCTTTTTCAGGTCGCCGGACAATAAGAGCTGGTATTTCACCCGGCTGCCGTATTGAATCAGCTTTGTTGCAGCCAAGTCTTCCGCATTCATCATCAAGCGCGGGGCAAAACTGAACATATCACCGCCGCGCGAAGGTTCGCGCAGCAATATTGCCGCCACCAGCAGGTTTTTCTCGCCTACGGCAATCCGGTCGCCTACCGTTAAATCCAGCGCATTCGCAAGCCTGGGTTCTATCCATGCCTCGCCACTGGCTGGCGCAGCCTTGACGACCTGCCCGGCAGCTGAAGACGCCGCACCTAAAGTCAGGTCGCCACGCAAAGGGAAGTGTTTTCCGACAGCCTTGACCTCAACCAGCTGGCTGCTGCCACCCACAACCACCATGCTTGGAAACTCATAAGTATTGACCGCAGCAAACCCCTGCTTTTGTGCCTGCACAGAAAATACAGCGGGAATCTCGTGGTCAGCCGACACGGCAAGGTCACCGCCCAGCAGCAGAGCCCCCTGCTGGCTCAGTGCAGACTCGACGCGTTCGGTAAAAAAACCTACGGCAGTAATTGCCGACACTGCCAGAGCCAGCGCAAACACCAGTACCCTGAGCGCCCCGGCACGCCATAAACTCAGGCATTGCGCCCCGGCCAATATAAAGTTACGCATGATAGCCTGCATCAGTGAGCCACCTCTTGCAGTACGCCACCGGCCAGCTTCAGCTGGCGCTGGCAACGATTAGCCAGCTGTGTGTCATGCGTGACCAGGACCAATGTGGTTCCTGCCTCGGCATTCATCCGGAACAGCAATTCAATAATCATCTGCCCGGTCGCATGATCCAGGTTACCTGTGGGCTCATCGGCGAACAGTATGGCCGGCTGCGTGGCAAAAGCCCGGGCTATGGCTACACGCTGCTGCTCACCACCCGATAATTGTTTGGGATAATGCGTCACGCGTCCGCTTAAACCTACTTTATTCAATGCTTCCAAAGCCAGCGCTTTTGCATTGGGCTGATTTTTCAGCTGCAAAGGCAGCATGACATTCTCCAGCGCAGTCAACGCCGGAAGCAGCTGGAATGACTGGAATACGAATCCCATACTGGCGGAGCGTACTGCAGCGCGTCCGTCTTCATCCAGCTTGCTGAACATTGCACCCTGAATTTGAACTGAACCTGCCGTTGGGATATCCAACCCTGCGAGCAAACTTAATAAAGTGGATTTTCCCGAGCCGGAACTGCCGATGATGGCGACCTGCTCACCGGCAAAGATATTCAGGTTCAAGCCTTGTAGAATGCGAATTTGGTTATCATGATTAATAATTTCATAATAGAGATCGTTCGCTTGAATGATTGGGGAGTTCTGCATCAATGTTATTCCGTTTATTTTCCAGATTTAAGGATTCAAAACCTGAAACATCGAGCCTTGAAACATCAGGTCTTGAAACATCAGGATTGAAAAATTCAATTGTTAGTCTGTGTTTAATCAGTTTCGTTGCATGGGCCACGCCCGCATTTGCGGCAAACCCCAGCATTTTAATCTATGGCGACAGCCTGTCTGCCGCATATGGCATTCCACAGCAGCAGGGCTGGGTGGCTTTGCTGAAGGAAAAACTCCACCGCGAAAACCCAGGGATAGACGTCATCAATGCCAGCATCAGCGGTGAAACCACCAGTGGCGGCCTGACCCGCCTTGCTCGCACGCTTGCGCAGAACAAACCGCAAACCATCATCATTGAGCTCGGCGCCAATGATGGCTTACGCGGCCTGCCGGTAAAAAACATGCGTGAAAATCTTGATGCAATGATTCAGTTAAGCAAAAAATCCGGCGCCAGAGTGCTGTTGGTCGGCATGAAAATACCGCCTAACTATGGCCGGCAATATACCCAGGAATTCAGCCAGGTTTATACCGCCTTAGCCTCCCGGCACAACATCCCGGTCGTACCGTTCATGCTGGAAAATATAGCGGTAAAACCACAGCTGATTCAGGCAGACGGATTGCACCCGAATGCACTTGGCCAACCGATTATCCTCGAAAATATCTGGCCTGAATTGCAGCGCCTGCTTAAAAAGAGCAGCCGTTGACCGTACCGGAGCCGGAGCACCTGCCTTCCGGCTAGCGTGCAGAATCCTGCCAGCTTATTTCCAGGCCAGGTTCATTCGCCTGCGCCTGCAACTCACAGCTGATGCCAATACCTGGTACGCACGCCAGCTTATCTTCCCAGTAGACCAGCGGCATATACTGGCGCTGCCAGGGTGGCATATTCACTTCCTGCAACAGGTATTTAAGCGTCCTGGTCGGTCTTAGCGCATCCGGTTTAAAGCGCTCTCCGCCATCACGGTTGGTGATCCTGAGTTTAGTCACGCCCTGTTTGAGCGCAAGCCCAGCGCCAATCACCGGCTTGAACAGCAGCTTGCCGCCGCTGGGCAGTATCAGCTCCGGCTCACCATTCCACACCATATCAAATGGTTCAGCAGCTTTATCTTCACACAGATAAGCCCGGTGCCGGTATTTACGCAGATACAGGTGTTGCAGCCTGATATTCAGGTCGGCATCTTTCCTTGAGTTGAATAACTGGTCGACAATTTCATTCAGGTGTTCGGCTGCAGGCATCGCCAGCCCGTTGCCTGAAAACCACCAGCGCAGCACGTTCTCAGCGCGTGCATTGGTCAACTGCCCCAGTTCCGGCAGGCAGATACTGTTATCCGCAAGAAGGTTTTCAGCATCCTGCCGCGCCAGCACCTCAAGCAGTTCGCTTGCCTCGGCCATATGCGATGCAGTCCTGGCGAGCACAGCCTTGATGCTTTTAAAGCGTGATTCCAACACCGGCATCACTTCATGGCGCACAAAATTGCGCTCATATTGCGTATTGTCATTGCTTTCATCATCACACCATTGCATGCCGTGCTGCAATGCGTATGCCAGCAGCGATTGGCGCGAAACACCGAGCAGTGGCCTCAGCAGCCGCCTAGCATGATCTGCAGCTGCCATTGAAGACAATCCTTTAACACCGGCGCCCCTGAACAACTGCAGCAGCAGCGTTTCAGCCTGATCATCCTGATGGTGTGCGGTCAGGACAAAATCGGGCGCCCGCCCGCCTGATGTATAGCTGAACAGGGCGTTATACCGCAGCTGGCGCGCCTCAGCCTCGATGCCCTGCTCGCTGTTCCTGTAATCGGGGTTACTGGCAACATTCACATGCACGACCTGCAAAGGCACATTGAGCTGCCTGCATTGCGCTGCACAGAAAGCTGCCCAGCTATCGGCATTTACGCTAAGGCCATGGTGCACATGCATGGCATGTAATTCAAACGGAATCTTGGTTCTGGCTTCTGCCAGCAATTGCAGCAGGACAGCAGAATCGAGGCCGCCGCTCAAGGCCAGCAATAACGTTGACTTGAAGTCACTGGCCTGGAGGTGATTAACAAGAAACGCATCAAGCCCCAGGCTCAATGCGTGCGTGACAGTTTCGGTGCTGCTGTTGGCTTTCCGATTCAAAAAAGCGCTATTTTTCTGCGACTTCTTTGAATTTGCCATAACTCATCAATCGTTCGTAACGGGTTACCAACAATGATTTGATTGATTTGGTTTTAAAGCGGGTTAATTCTTCTTTAAGTGCGGCACGCAGTGTTTCCATCATCGCCTCAGGTGAGCGATGCGCACCGCCTACTGGTTCAGGCACGATTCTGTCTACCAGCCCCAGGGCTTTAAGACGGTCCGCAGTGATTGCCAGCGACTCGGCCGCTACAGAGGCTTTATCTGCACTCTTGTACAGAATGGAAGCGCAGCCTTCAGGTGAAATAACGGAATAAGTGCCGTATTGCAGCATTAGCAGCTGGTCGACAACGCCCAAAGCCAGCGCCCCGCCTGAGCCGCCCTCACCGATGATGACGCCGATGATGGGGGTTTTGAGCTCTGCCATTACATAGAGGTTACGGGCAATCGCCTCTGACTGGCCTCGCTCCTCGGCTCCGATACCCGGATAAGCACCCGGGGTGTCGATCAGCGTAACAACCGGGATATGGAATTTTTCAGCCAAACGGTATAAACGCAATGCTTTACGATAGCCTTCAGGACGCGGCATACCGAAATTGCGGTATTGACGCTCTTTAATATCGCGGCCTTTCTGATGGCCGATCACCATGACCGGCTGACCTTCAAACCTGGCAAGGCCGCCGACAATCGCCGGGTCATCCGCGTACGCGCGGTCGCCATGCAGTTCTTCAAAATCGGTAAACAGCGCGTTGATATAGTCCAGTGTATAAGGGCGCTGCGGATGGCGCGCCAGCTGTGAGATCTGCCAGGCAGACAAGTTACCGTAGATGTCTGCCGATAGCTTTTTGTTCTTCTTTTCCAGCGCATCCAATTCTTTAGAAATATCCAGATTGTCATGGTCATCATGCGATGTACGCAAGCTCTCAATCTTGGCTTCCAGTTCAGCGATTGGCTGTTCAAAATCTAAATAGGTAATTTTCATGCATTCAACTCGGTTAATAACACTTTGTTCTCAAAAATATTGTTGGGTAGATTAAAACTATCTGCGAAAAACACAAAAGACACGAAATTTTGAAACCCAACTGCGCTGTTATGCATTTGAATTAAGACAAGGCGTTGAGTCGCAGACAGTACAACGAGTACGGCAAGGCTCAACAACGCAGTATTCATTCAAATGCATAATTGCGCGCTAATTATATAGGATTTTTACGTTATTCTTGCTTAACCACTGCGTTAAGCCGGCAATCAGTTCATCATGCAGGTCAACACGCCACGCATTTCCCAGCATCAGCTCCACTCTGCTGGTTTTATTATTGTATTCAACCTTGACCGCGCAGCCGCGCTGCTCATCTGAGGCGTTCACGCAGTAAGGTTGCAGCAGCGCTTTTAATTTCGCGGCATCCGCCTGACCGTTACATGAAATTTTCAAAAAGCTCGCCCTGCTGTTTCTCAGGCTCGACAGATCATGCAGTTTTCTCGCATTGACACGAATGCCGCCCGAGAACTCATCATTGCTGACGCGCCCTTCCACAATCACCAGCTGGTCATCTTTCAACAGTTGCTGCGACTGGTTCAGCAGTTCATTGCCAACCACCACTTCAATCCGTGTCGTGCCGTCATCAATGCCGACAATCGCCATCTTGCCGCGCGCCGTCATGCGGATACGTATGCCGGATACGATGCCGGCCAGCAGCTGCGGCTGTTCACGCGGTGTTAAGCTCGCCAGGCTTGTGGTTATAAAATTACTCAAGTCTTTCTGGTATGCCCAGTAAGGGTGGCCGCTTAAATAAAAGCCTAATGCGGTTTTCTCTTCCTGCAGTTTTTGCTGCTCGCTCCAGGCCGGCACATCCGGCAGCACATGCACGGACTGGTCTGATATTTCACCGAACAGGCTGTTCTGGTTGCTATGGGCATTCGTCTGCTCGGCCGCGCTGATGGCCAGCGCCACGCCGGACAGCAAGGCATTGCGGTTCGGTTCCAGCTTGTCAAATGCGCCGGCGCGAATCAGCGACTCAATCACGCGACGGTTTACTTTTCGCAGGTCAAGACGGCTGCAGAAATCAAACAAGTCCTTGAATGGCCCGTCTTTCCTGCGCGACTGCAGAATCACCTCAATCGCCGCCAAGCCTGTACCTTTGATGGCGCCCAGGCCATATAGCACCTGGGTTTTGCTGATAGGCCTGAACTTGAATTCGCTTTCATTCACATCCGGCGGCAGCACTTCTACATGATTGACCACGCAATCATCATAGAAGATATGCACGCTGTCGGTGTTGTTCATATCTGCCGACATGGTTGCGGCAAGGAATGCAGCCGGATAATGCTTTTTCAGGTATGCGGTCTGGTAAGCCACCAGAGCATAGGCAGCCGCATGCGATTTATTGAAACCATAACCGGCAAATTTTTCAAGCAGGTCAAACAGTTCGCTGGCCTGCTTCTCGGTCATGTCATTCTTGGTTGCACCTTCGGTAAAGATCTTACGCTGGGCATCCATTTCCTCTTTTTTCTTCTTACCCATGGCGCGGCGCAGCAAGTCAGCGCCACCCAGACTGTAACCAGCCACCACCTGGGCAATCTGCATCACCTGCTCCTGGTAAACGGCAATCCCATAAGTTTCTTTCAGGATAGGCTCCGTCAGCGGATGCGGATATTCCACACGTTGCTTGCCGTGCTTGCGTCGGCAGAAATCCGGGATCAGATCCATCGGTCCCGGACGGTACAGCGCCACCAGCGCGATAATATCTTCGAAGCAATCCGGCATCGCCTGCTTGAGCATGTCTTTCATGCCACGCGACTCAAGCTGGAACACCGCGGTAGTATTCGCGGTTTTCAGCAGCTGGAACGTAGGCTTGTCATCGATCGGCAGGTCTTCGAACGACAATGGCGGCAGGTTGTTCTCGGCACGCTGCTTATTGGCATTCTCGAGTGCCATATCCAGAATGGTCAGTGTGCGCAGCCCCAGAAAGTCGAACTTGACCAGGCCCACCGCCTCCACATCGTCTTTATCATACTGGCTTACCAGGCTGGCGCCATCCGCCTGACAATAAACAGGAGAAAAGTCAGAAATCTTGCCCGGCGATATCAGCACACCGCCCGCGTGCATGCCGATATTACGTGTCAGGCCTTCCAGCCGTAATGCCAGCTCCAGCAGTTCACGCACTTCCTCTTCATTCTCGCGCCGCTCGGCCAGCTGCGGCTCTTTTTCAAGCGCACCTGATAACGTGATGCCCAGTTCCAGCGGAATCAGCTTGGCAATGCCGTCTACAAAGTTAAACGGCAAGTCAAGCACTCGGCCGACATCGCGAATCACGGCCTTTGCCGCCATGGTACCGAAGGTGGCGATCTGCGATACCGCGTCGATACCGTATTTCTGCTTCACGTAATCAATGACGCGATCCCTGCCCTCCTGGCAGAAGTCAATATCAAAGTCAGGCATGGAAACACGGTCCGGGTTCAAAAAACGCTCGAACAGCAGGTTGTATTCGAGCGGATCAAGATCGGTAATGCCCAGACTATAAGCAACCACGGAACCCGCGCCGGAACCACGGCCCGGCCCTACCGGCACGCCATTATTCTTTGCCCAGTTGATAAAATCGGCCACGATCAGAAAGTAACCGGCAAACCCCATCTGGTTAATCACGCCGGTTTCAAAATCCAGCCGCGCATCATAAGCGGGCTGCTTGGCTGCGCGCTTACCCTCATCCGGATACAGCACTTCCAGGCGTTTAAGCAGGCCGCTCTTTGCCTCTGCAATCAGGTAGTCATTCAGGCTTTCGCCATTAGGCGTCGGGAAATTCGGCAGGTAATTTTTACCCAGCGTCAAAGCCAGGTTACAGCGTTTGGCGATTTCCACGCTGTTGGCAAGCGCCTCCGGCATATCGGCAAACAGCGTACTGATTTCAGCCTGCGTCTTGAAATACTGCTCAGTGGTAAAGTTCTTGGGACGGCGCGTATCGGCAAGCACATACCCCTCGGCAATGCAGGTGCGTGCTTCGTGCGCACGGTAATCATCCGGCGTAGTGAATTGTATCGGGTGCGTTGCCACCACCGGCAATTCAAGCTGTGCGGCAATCGCACGCACATGCTGGATATATTGTTCTTCCGCTGTTTTTTGCGCGCCTACCGCGATGCGCTGCACTTCAAGATAAAAGCGATCGGGGAACAAGTCTTTCCAGGTAGCGGCAAGCTTAACCGCAGCTGCCTGGTTACCCTGCACACATGCCTGGCCAACATCGCCAGCCATCGCGCCGGAAAGCATCAGCAAACCATTGGTGCCGCATTCAGCGAACCACTCCTGCTTGAACTCAGCGCGGCCACGGTACTGGTTGGATAAATAAGCGCGGCTTAACAGCTGACACAACAGAAGGTAACCCGCATGCGTCTGGCACAGCAGCAAGGCACGTGAAGGCTGTTCGCGGTTAACCGGGTTTTCCAGCCAGATATCACAGCCGATGATGGGCTTGACACCTTTGCCGCGTGCGGCCTTGTAAAACTTGATGGCACCGAAAAGATTGTTCAGGTCGGTAAGCGCCAATGCAGGCATGCGGTCATCAGCGGCGTGCTTCACGTAGTCATCAATCCGCACGATGCCATCCACAATGGAATATTCACTGTGGCAACGCAAATGGACGAATACAGGTACTGCTGGATGTGTTTGACTGGTCTCTGACATAAGGCAAATTTTACCTTATTTACCTCTGCTTTTTTAGCGTCATTTATACCCATTTTTAAATGGATATGTTTTTAAAGCATAGCAGCGCATTCATCCTCGGCTTAACACCTGCAATAAATACCGTGCACATTCAGTACAAACGCATTAAGCTGTA
>Ga0123389_145961_pt1 | contig 15927 bp, 14 predicted proteins | sample T0HHNH4metaT_FD_89917 | JGI IMG/M metagenome (GOLD analysis project Ga0123389, IMG submission 89917) | Methane-oxidizing artificial microbial communities from Washington, USA to study methane cycling - T0-HHNH4 metaT (Metagenome... | ecosystem: Engineered > Modeled > Simulated communities...
CCACAATGTTATCCACAGAAATTGTGGAGCGAAGCTAGATAGTGGCAAGCCATTTAGGCATATACGTGCATAAAAATAATGATGATTGAATTGAACATGAATGAATATTTACTGGTGTCGTTAATTTTTAATAGAATCTCACGTAAAAAAGTTAATTAGTTTTATAAAATAACGTCAGATAAATTACACTTGAAATATCAATACAAAAGGTTAGATCGATGGCAGAAAAAGAATACGACGCAGATTCGGTAAAGGTACTGAGAGGATTAGAGCCCGTGCGTGCCAGACCTGGTATGTACACCCGAACTGACTCACCTACACATATTGTTCAAGAAGTGATTGATAACGCGGCTGATGAAGCGTTGGGTGGCCATGCTGCTAGTATTCATGTCACCATTTTTAAGGATGGTGCGGTTGAAGTATCTGATAATGGTCGCGGTATTCCTGTCGAGATTCCTAAAGGTGAAACTCAGCCAGCGGTTGAGCTTGTGTTTGTGCAGCTGCACGCAGGCGGTAAGTTTGATAAAGAAGATGAAAATAGTTCGTATCGTTTTTCGGGTGGACTACATGGCGTAGGTGTTTCTGTCACCAATGCGTTGTCTACACGATTAGAGGTAAAAGTTAAGCGTGATGGCAAAATTCATGGCCTTATCTTTGAAAATGGCAATTGCATAGAGCCTTTAAAAGAGGTTGGCAAGTGTCTCAAGCGAGACACAGGCACCACGGTAAAGTGTTGGCCAGACCCTAAATACTTTGATTCGCCTAAAGTTTCTATTCAACAGTTAGAGCACCTGATTAAATCAAAAGCTGTATTGTTACGCGGTGTTAGCGTGACACTTTCGATTGAGGGCGCTGATGGCTTTGAAGAGCGCTCATGGACTTATGCGGATGGCTTGCCACAATATTTGGATGAGCTGATCGGTGAGCGTGAAGTGGTGGATGATGAAGTGCCTATCCCCATTATCTCAGGTGAGTTCTATCATCAGGACAACACAGACGGCATCTCGAAAGGTGAGGGTGCGATATGGGCATTATCTTTCGGTGCTGGGGGCGGTCGTGGTGAGTCTTATGTGAACCTGATTCCTACGCTCTCTGGCGGTACGCACGAGGCTGGTATGCGTAACGGGGTGTTTGAGGCGGTTAAATCGTTCATGGAGCATCACAGCATGATGCAGCGTGGCGTAAAGATCTCATCGGAAGACGTTTGGAATAACGTTTATTATGTATTGGCAGCTAAAGTGTTAGATCCTCAATTTCAGGGGCAGACTAAAGAAAAGCTGACGAATCGAGACGCCATGAAAATGGTGGCTTCTGCGATTAAGCCGATGATGGAAAATTGGCTGACACAGAATGTAGATCATGCCAAACGTATTTCTGACTTAGTGAATCGTACGGCAGCTGCCCGTAATAAATCCACACAGAAAATTGAGAAGCGTAAAACCACCGGTATCAACCTGATGCCAGCAAAGCTCACTGACTGTGAGGCGGCTGGCACGATGGAAGCTGAGTTGTTTTTGGTTGAGGGTGACTCAGCTGGCGGCAGCGCAAAGATGGGCAGAAACAATGAGTTTCAATCTTTATTGCCATTGCGCGGTAAGGTGTTAAATACATGGGAAGTGGATGCTGGGCGCATCTTTGCTAACTCTGAGGTGCATGACATTTTTGTCGCGCTTGGTATTGAGCCGCATACGCTAAAAGATAACCCTGACTTCTCTGGATTGCGCTACGGTAAATTGTGCATATTGTCTGATGCCGATGTCGATGGTTCGCACATTCAGGTGTTGCTACTCACGATGCTGCTAAGACACGCGCCTAAGTTGATTGAGCGTGGGCATGTGTATATCTCGCAACCACCGTTGTATCGTATTGACGTACCAGCACATGGCAAAAATAAGCCTTTACGTAAAATCTATGTGTCAGATGATGCTGAAAAAATGTCGATGATAGAAAAGCTTAAACGTGAAGGTATTTCTGAGGAAAGACTGAGCATTCAACGTTTTAAAGGTTTAGGTGAAATGAACCCTGAGCAACTATGGGAAACCACACTTTGTCCTGATACAAGACGTTTGATACAGGTGCGATTGCCAGAAGGCGAGGTTAGTGGCGCACTGAAGATGTTCGATATGCTGATGGCAAAGAATGAATCAGCTGCAAGGAAAGAATGGATGGAGCGTCGCGGTAATGATGTGGAGGCGGATGTTTAATGGATACAGGTATGTTAGAAAATAATAACGAAGAAAATGCAGTCCCCATTGGCGAGTATGCAGAGGAAGCTTATTTAGCTTATGCCGTCTCGGTGGTGAAAGGCCGTGCATTACCTTCTGTAGAGGATGGCCAGAAACCAGTGCAACGCCGCATTTTATATGCAATGAAGGAAATGGGTCTAGTCGCTGGCGTCAAGCCCGTGAAGTCGGCTCGCGTAGTCGGTAATGTGTTGGGTATGTACCATCCACATGGTGATAGCTCTGCTTATGAAGCCGCTGTTCGTTTGGCGCAAGACTTTACATTACGCTACCCATTGATTGACGGACAGGGTAATTTTGGCTCACGTGACGGTGATGGTGCAGCTGCGATGCGCTACACCGAAATGCGCTTATCGCCAATTGCAGATTTACTGCTGTCTGAAATTGATCGAGGCACGGTAGATTTTCAGAATAACTACGACGGTGCTTTTCAAGAGCCAGTGCTGTTGCCAGCGCGGTTACCGATGATGCTATTAAATGGCGCATCTGGGATTGCCGTGGGTATGGCGACTGAAATGGTGCCACATAATATGCGTGAGATTGCAAACGCTGTGTTGCATATTATGGAGAATCCGAACTGTACAACTGCGGATTTCATGCAGCATGTGCCAGGCCCAGATTTCCCAGGTGGTGGCCAGTTGATTACGCAAACGGCGGATATTCTTTCTACGTATGAAACAGGTCGTGGTTCATTAAGGCTGCGTGCGCGTTGGATAGTCGAGCCGATGGCACGAGGTCAGTGGCGCATTATTATTCATGAGCTTCCGCACGGCGTTTCTGTAGAAACGATACAGGATGAGATTCTTGCTATCTCCAACCCAAAGCCGAAAAAAGATAAAAAGACGATTGATCAAGACCAATTGCTGGTCAAGCAATCAGCCTTGAGCATGATTGACACGGTAAAGAGTGAAGGTAAAAAGGATGTTCGGCTAATTATCGAGCCTAAGACCAGCAAGGTGTCTAGTGACGAGTTGATGGCCTTTCTGTTGCTGCATACCAGCATGGAAGTGTCATGCCCAGTTAATATGGTGATGATTGGTACCGATGGGCGCCCTGCACAAAAAGGCATGATTGCTATTCTTAAAGAGTGGATTGCATTCCGTCTTAACGTGGTGCGCAGGCGCTGCCAGTTTGACCTAGACAAGATTAATAAGCGCATCCATATTTTAGAGGGGCGCATGATCGCCTTTCTGCATATTGATGAAGTGATTAAGGTCATTCGTAATTCAGATGAGCCTAAAGCAGATTTGATTGCCGCATTTCAGTTAAGTGAGATACAAGCGGAAGATATTTTAGAAATTCGCTTGCGCCAGTTGGCTAGGCTGGAAGGCTTTAAGATTGAAAAAGAACTAAAAGACTTGCGTGAAGAAGCGGATGGTTTACAAACGATTTTAGGTAGCGATACCAAATTACGTCGATTGACCGCAAAAGAAATTAAGCAAGATGCAGAAAAATATGGTGATGATCGACGTACATTGATTGAGCCAGTTGAACGTGCGCAGGGTGGACAAAAAGCTTTTGTCGTGGATGAGCCAGTGACTATTTTAATCTCTAAAAATGGTTGGATTCGGGCAAGGCAAGGGCATGGTGTCGAGCGTGACTCTATCGCTTGGAAAGCTGGTGATGGCGAGTTTGCAGTGATAGAAACGCGCACGGTGTTGCCAATTGTGCTGCTGGATACAAGTGGTCGATGCTACGCATTTGATGCATCTACAGTACCTGGCGGCAAAGGAGATGGTATACCAATCAGCTCAATCATCGAGGTGCAGAATGGCGCTAAATTAGTCCATGCGCTTTCAGGTAAAGATGATGATAGATATTTATTCGCTACGTCTAATAGCTATGGATTTATTGCACCGTTGAAAGGCTTGGTAGCAAGACCTAAAGCGGGTAAGGCTTTTATGAAGCCAGAAGATAAATCGACCATTCTGCAACCGATTAAACTGGATGAACGTACGCATCTTGCGGTGACTTCATCAGAGAACAAGCTGCTGGTTTTCCCTTTGAGCGAAGTGAATGAATATCCAAATGGTGGTAAGGGTGTGCGCATCATGGATATACCAGACAAGGTGTCATTATCTCGTATTGAGTTGAGTGATGGGCAGTCAGTCGCTATTGTAGTGAAAAGCAAAACTAAGATAATTGATGGTGAAGTTATGTCTAAGTATTTATCTAAGCGAGCTAGAAAAGGTTTTTCCGTATTGGACAGTAAACCTATCATCAAAAAACAGGCCGGTCTGTTTTAATGCCAATCTGATGTTTTAGTGATTGCTGTGTTTATTGACAGTTGATGCCTTTATGAATAAAGGCATCAACTGTCGATCTGCCTAGAGTAGTCAACTGTCATCAGCACACACAATTATTTTTTTAGTTTTTCGTATAAATTATCGTGGATTAGCATTCCCAATAACATCGCAATCACAAAAGTAATAGCTTCTTGATATCCAGCACCAAGTGCAACAATTGCCGGGCCCGGACAAAACCCTGCAAGCGCCCAGCCTGCGCCAAATAATAAACTGCCGATTATTAGTTCTTTAGAAATATGCGTTTTACCTGGCAAGTGAATAGGCTCACAAAATAGTGTTGTATTTGTTTTTTCAGCTTTTCTAAAGCCAAAAAATCCAACCAATATAGCGCCTACCATTACAAAGGCAAGGCTAGGGTCCCAATTGCCTGTAATGTCTAAAAAACCAATCACTTTAGATGGATTAGTCATCCCTGAAAGGATTAAGCCAATGCCAAAGATAATGCCTGCAATCAATGTCATCATATGTTTCATCATATGTTTCATCATTTAGATTATTCCTATTTTTAAATTACATGCACCAATACATAGGTAACGATAAATCCTGAAAGCATAAAGCTCATGGTTGCTATTAGTGAGCGTAAAGACAGCCTACTTAGCCCACATATCCCGTGACCACTAGTGCAACCAGAGCCCATTCTGGTACCAAAGCCTACTAATAACCCTGCAATCATTAGTGTAGAGTAAGAGGCAGAAATCTCAGATGCCGGTAAAGGCATCAATAACGAATAGAGATAGCTTGAGATAACTAAGCCTGTTATAAATAGTATTCTCCATATGTAATGCTCTTTGGATGTGTTTTTAAATTGCATTAAACCTGCAACAATACCGCTGATGCCTGCAATTTTACCGCTTGAAAGGATTAGGATGGAGGCAGACAGTCCAATCAGTAAGCCACCAACTAAAGATTGTATCGTGGTGAAATTTTCCATGGTTTTATCCTTGCTGTGGCTCAGGTACGCCACATTGACGGTTTGCTGGCACAGCAACATCAATCATTTTAGGTTTAGGTAGGTTTAAGTTTTCCATAATCCCAATAAACGCTTCTCTCGATTGATTGGCTAAACGTGGATTAATGAGTTTTTCTTGGGCGATACAACTAACGCGCCTACCATTGTAATCATGGCCCGGGTAGACCAATGTTTCATCTGCTAAAGTAAAAAGTCTAGCAGTAATGCTGTCATATAAGATACCAGCATCTCCACTTTGAAAGTCGGTTCTTCCGCAGCCATTAATCATCAAGCTATCCCCCGTAAACAGGCGATCTTTCCATAAAAAACTCACGCTGCCAGCAGTGTGACCAGGTGTCGCAATCACTTTTATTTGATCATCACCAAAAGTAATTACATCATTATCTTTTAGCTGAATATCTGCAGTTTCTGCACCGCAGTCTTTGCTAACGGCTGTTTTTGCCATTGTGATCGATTTTAGTTTTCCGCCACCTGTGATATGGTCAGCATGCACATGCGTTTCTAATGAGTAAACTAATGTCAATTGATGCTTATTGATTACATCAAGATACTCATTGATGTTCTCAGTGACAGGGTCGATTAGTACAGCCTGTTTGCTGTCAATGTCAGCAACTAGATAGGTTAGCGTAGATGAGGCATCGTCATAAAATTGTTTAAACATGATATTCCTTTCAAAAAGTATTGATACATTGTAACTTAATATTATATAATTAAATATAATATTTTAAAATAGAGTTTATTAGAGATGCAAATACAAGAAGTTAATTTTGAAAAGTTAAGAGCCTCTGCAGAAATAGCAACGAGCTTATTAAAAGTGATGGCAAATAGTGATCGCCTAATGCTCTTATGTCAGTTATCACAAGGTGAGAAGTCAGTGAGTGAGCTAGAGGAAATTTTAGAAATAAAGCAACCAACCTTATCACAACAATTAACCGTGCTAAGAAATGCTAAGTTGGTCAGCACACGCCGAGAAGGCAAGTGCATCTATTACATGATATCCAGCACATCGGCATTAGCAATTATGAACGTGCTATACCAAGAAATTTGTATGAAATCAGGAGGTTAAAAAATGACGTTAACCATCAATCAATTAAATAATGATTTTAGTTATACCAGCCAAATTGAAGTGGATGATATTTCAGAAATTGCCAGTTTGGGTTTTAAAACAATTATTAACAACCGCCCTGATTTTGAGGGCAATGCTGAGCAACCAAAAAGTGAAGCTTTAGAAGCGATTGCACTTAGCCATGGAATTACTTATGTGCATATTCCTGTGATTCCCAATAACATTCAACCTCACCAGCTGGATAAATTTAGAGAAGCTTATGCAAAAGCGCCAAAGCCAATATTAGGATTTTGTAAAACAGGGAATCGTGCATCAACGATGTGCAAGCTAGCATTAGAAAATCATGATTGAACCTAATCTAATCGCAATCATATTAGGTGTATTGATTGGCATTCTGATGTCCATCACTGGCGCGGGTGGTGCAATTCTGTCACTACCATTGTTGATGTATTTTTTACATCTAGGCGTTAAAGACGCTGCACCAATAGCATTGTTAGCTGTGTCCGTAGCAGCAGGCACAGCTGCGGTGATTGGATTAAAGCAAGGTGTTGTTCGATATAAGGCAGCTGCACTTCTGGCCTTAATGGGCATTATCATGGCACCAATAGGTGTTTTTCTTGCGCAGAAAATACCTTCTCTTTGGCTACAAATTTTATTTGCTTTAGTACTATTTTATGTGGGGTGGCAAGCTTTAGTCAGCGCTAAAAGTCCCCGCTATTTACAAGATAATTTGTTTCAAACTAGTCCAACACCCTGTGAATTGAATCCTGCAACATCTAGGTTGTTTTGGACCGCATCTTGTACTCAACGATTATTATTGACTGGGTCTGCTGCTGGTTTTATTTCTGGTTTATTAGGGGTTGGTGGTGGTTTTGTCGCAATGCCTAGCTTATTAAAAATTAGTAACCTAGAACATAGAATGGTAGTGGCGACCTCGTTAACAATGACCGCATTAGTTTCATTAGTAGGCGTTATTTCTTATGCAAGTTACACCAGCATTAATCTGCATATTGCGATTCCGTTTGTATCAGCTGCACTGATTGGTAGCTTAGTCGGAAAATTAATCTCACATAAAATTTCAACTTACCTGTCTAAGCTTACCTTCGGTTTCATTAGCGTATCTATCGCCTTGATGATGGTGTTTAGCTTATTTTAATCTAGCAATCACAATCCTTTTGAGCGTTATCAAAAGGATTGTTTGTTGAGGCGTTCAGGATTTTTTAATACTGTTGGGTTAACTCAGTAGTTTCTTGCTTCTAATCCCAGTGAGTACTGTTGTCAGGTTATTGGGGCAAAATGGCTTAGGTAGACAATAGTTCGCAACACTTTCAATGTGTTTTGATGTTTCATCTTGCTGATATTGCGAAGTGAGCAAAATGATATGGCTATGATGAAGCTGAGGAATAGACTTTAGTTTTTTGCAAGTTGCCAGCTCACTTTCATTATCACCCGTTAAGTTTACGATGATGATTTCAGGATGTTCAGTTTCTGCTACTTTGATTGCTTGGTTTTCGTTCATTGCTTGGGTGATTTTATATTCCCCGTACCCAAATGTGAGCAATAGGCTGTTATGTAAATCATAGCCTTCATCAACAATTAACATTCTCTCCATTTTTCACCCCATCTATTTAATATTAGTTATGAACGCACTTTAAAGTTGAATTAGTGCACGACTTAATTGTTACATTAAATATCAAATTTATCAAATTTATCAAATTTATCAAATAAAGTGTAATATTATGACAATTAATTTTTTTATTAATCGGTTGTATGTGTCGATATTTGATGATTTTTCAGAAGTAAGGCGTATTCGCAGCAGTTTTTTATAGTAAAAACTGATGTATAGCTGGTTTTTAGATGGCGAGATAAGCCAATAAATGTGATGTTAATGATGATTGTAATTAAGCATTATTTTATAAATATGATACCAATGAAGGCTTAATCAGAATGGCTTGTAAGTTATTAATTGTGGATGACAATCCAGAGGTGTGCAACTTGCTGAAACTTACGCTTGCAGGTGACGCTTATGAGCTTAAAGAAGTATCTAATGGTGTGGATGCTTTAAATGCGATTAAAGCGTGGCGTCCCAATATTGTTTTATTGGATATTATGATGCCTGGTGAAATGAATGGATTTCAGGTTTGTAAGGCAGTGAAAAACGACCCACATCTTAAACATACATACATTGCATTATTAACAGGTAAAGGGCAGGTTAAGGATATTCATCAAGGGGCTGATGTGGGTGCTGATACCTATCTTATCAAGCCATTTAGTCCTATGGTGCTAAAAACATTATTGGCACGACTAACACAAGATCTAAATTTCAAATTGTTTTAATCGTGATGTCAATCAATCACTGTGAATGTTAAATTTAAGCTAGGAGTTGGCAATGCAAGATGTATTGGTTTCCTATCAGCCCATCACTGATGAACACAGCAACATGGTTGGGATAGCATTAGTGATTGATGAAACACAAATGGAAGTGAACAATCATTCGCAAAATGTTATGTCAGCACTAAGTCCGTTTTTAGGACCTGAATCAAATGGTTTGATGAGTAACTATAAGATTTTCATAAAAGTTAATCAGCTATTTCTGATGAACGAGGTCAATGCCACATTGCCTATGGATAGGATTGTATTTGAGCTTGATGAGTGTGAGTTTATATTACCAGCCTTATTGAATCGATTGTCAGCGCTATCCAGTTCTGGGTATTACTTAGCAACAGGCACTCAGATTAGATCTGATCAGCTAGCAACGCTAATCCCTTATATGACTTTTGTAAAAGTTAATATTAATGATGACGATAGCTCTCGATTAATACAAGCGTTGCGTTCCCCATCTCTCAATATTTTAGCTACAGATGTAAATGATGATAAAGATAAAAGTCGTGCTAATTTATCAAGTATCAAATTTATTCAAGGCCGCTACTATCAAGGGATGAAAGTAAGCTTAAATAAAGAGTTGCCTTTGAGCGTGCATACAATCTTAGAATTGATTGCAGAGTTAAATTCAGATGGCTGTGATGCTAGGTTAGAAGGGTTCTTTAGAGAAAATCCTGCGTTAAGTTTACAAATGCTTAAAATAGTAAATTCAGCTGCGATTGGTGCTGGAAAAGAAATAAGTTCGATTAGGCATGCCATTATGATTTTGGGGCGTGGACAAATCATGCGCTGGTTGCAAGTGATGCTTTACGTCATTGATAGTCATGTGAAAATGCCGACAATGTTGCTTTACACAGTTATATGGCGTGCAAAATTTATGGAGCTAATGAGTACGCAATGTAATCATCACGGTTCAATCGTGCATCATGATGCTGCTTTTATTACTGGCATTTTATCTTTAGCTGATATGTTACTTAATGACACGATGGAAAGCATTGTGGTCAAAATGAGTCTAGCCAAAACAATACAAGATGCACTGCTTAATAGGACTGGGTTGGCTGGAGATTTGTTAGCATTGGCTGAAGCACTAGAGGCGGCTGAGTTTGAGCATGTAGCGAACTACAAAGAAAAATTGCATACGAGTAATAGTGTAATCATGGCTTGTCAAAATGAGGCGTTAATTTGGACGAATCAGGTGTTATCACAAATGGACTATACCTAGCCTTACTTAATTGATTGTTGGTTTAATCGGGAGAGTCTTTATCATTCCAGAGACGCTAAATCAATGTAGACGGGCAACCATATTGTCACTGTAGTGCCTTGATTCACTGCGCTGGCAATGTCGATAACACCTTGATGATATTCAACAATTTCCTTCACGATTGACATGCCCAAGCCAGTGCCTGGTATGTGCCTAAATCGATCTGAGCGCCAAAATCGCTCAAATAAATGACTGATGTCTTCAGTTGACATCCCAAAACCATCATCATGAATACTAATACCAATCATGCTGTCAGACATGACTTTATCTAAAGCGATATCGATAGAAACTACGCTATCTTCAGGCGAATATTTACAAGCATTACTCATTACGTTCGTAATTGCTTGTTTTATTTTGTCTTTATCTATTAATACCTTGGGTATTTGTGATGGTAATGTGAGTCTGATTCTTTCCTTGCCAACTCTGCCACACCATTCTTTTTCAATTGTGAGCAGTATTTTACCGACAGATTCCTCTGATATCGCAAAATCCTTACCTTTGCGAGATTCTATTCTTGCAATGTCCAATAGCTCATTTGTCAGGTGGTTGAGATCTTTTGCCTGTTGATGAATTGTTTCAATAATATCAAGCGAAGCAGTACGATCAAACTCGTTATTGATGAGCAGTTCAGAGAATCCAAAAATGATTGCAATCGGGTTGCGCAGTTCGTGCGTTGCTGAATAAAGAAACTCACTTTTCATTCGATCAACTTCAGACTCTGCAGTAATGTCTTGAAAATAAAGGATCTGTTTTGTGTTACTTTGTTTTGGTAACTGACAGCTTAATCTCACCACGTTGAGTGAGTTGTTAGCTCGAAGCGTCAACACACCACCAATATATGTTTTCATATTGCCGTCTACTGAATAATACTTCAGTAAAGTTTTCCACATTACATGGTTAGGCGTATTGAGGATAGACTCTATCTCAATGCCAGTAATTTTAGTAAATGCAGTATTCGCATAATCTACAATGCTGGCCGAGTTAACCGTCACAATACCGAAAGGACAAGCATCAATAATTTGAGTAACGTCCGCGGGGATTTTTTTATCAGTATTCAAGCGACTAAGCTTCTAATTTTCTATCAATTAAACCTTGCATTAATTCACGCATTTCCCAAAATGGCACTGGGCTTTTGCCATATAGTCTAACACCTCTTGGTAAGCCACCTTTTTCCTCAATCTCTTGGGGCTGCATACCTGTCACAACAACAATTGCCATCTTAGCGAACGTATCTACATCACGTAGAGATTTTAACATTGTAAAACCATCCATTTCAGGCATTTTTAAGTCTGTAATGAGTAGATCTGGCATGTGTTGGGTGACGTAAATAATACCTTCGCACCCGTTTGATACAAACTTGATGTCTATCGGTAGCTGCCAAGATGCAATGGTCATTTGATAAAGCTTTTGCATCGCTAAGCTATCTTCAACAACGACAACATTGAGACGCGTTGTTACTTTATGTTCATCAGAAGCAACATTTGAATTGAATTTGTTAAATGAAGCACGGGTGATTCTACGGTGGCCACCTGGTGTTTTCCAACCCTCTAATGCGCCTTGCTCTACCCATAGCTGTACTGACCTTACTGTAACACCTAGTGCTTTGGCTACGTCAGTCGTTGTCATTAAATCGAGTGTTTTAAGCGCTGATTTTTTTATAGACATATTTCTACTTTGAGAAGTTAATTAAGCGTTCATTCGGATTACACATAGCTACAGCGAGCATATTTTAGTCATATTTTTCAATACCGCGATTTGACTACATTTGAATTGGCAGTCTTAGCTAGGCATTGTTTAAAAAGCGCTAACTCACTGATTTTACGAAATTCTAATACATATTTGATATTTGGTGTGCTAATTATTATCAATTATTACGTCAATTACTTGCTTTAGTTTTCAGTAAGGCAATGACTAGCGTCAATAAAGTAATAAATATCTTTATAAAATAAATTACCTATCAGTAGACAATGTTTAATTTATTAAGTATCATTTTAATATCATATTTAATATTAATTTATTATTAATGGTGTAAATTACGGTCTTAACGGATATGGGTTATATAAATGGCAGAGCTAGACATGACATCATCAGCACCATTGACAGATGCGTTACCTTCAGAAGAGGGTGAGTATCTTAGCTTTTTATTGGGGCATGAAGAGTATGGTATTGAAATTTTAAAAGTCCAGGAAATTCGTGGCTATGACGCAGTAACACAAATTCCTAACACTCCAACTTTTATCAAAGGTGTTGTTAATCTTCGAGGAAAAATTGTACCGATAGTAGATTTACGCATTAAGTTTAATCTAGAAAATATTGAATATAACGAATTCACAGTGGTGATCGTTTTAAATTTAAGTGGGCGTGTTGTGGGAGTAGTCGTTGATGGTGTTTCAGATGTCATTGCATTGAATCAAGCGCAAATCGAACCCATGCCTTCATTAGTAACCGGTATTGATACTAAATACATTATCGGCTTGGCAACTTATGAAGAACGAATGTTAATTTTAGTTGCGATTGAAGAGCTGATGGCTAGCCAGGAAATAGGTTTAATTGATGACGCGAGTGTTTAATCTAGATCAAAAATTACGTTAGTTAATGTGCTGTAAAGTTTGATGTTTAGCTAACGTTTAATTATAGAGAATACAGCAAAGGGGAGTCGGATGAAGGTCAATATGCCAATTACAAATCATGAGGTGTTGTTTGGGGATGATGAGTTTATGCTCACCAAGACAGACCTAAAGGGCATTATTACATATGCTAATCATGACTTTATTAAGACTTCAGGTTTTACAGAAACTGAACTGATTGGGTCAAGTCATAATATTGTTAGGCACCCAGACATGCCAATTGAGGCCTTTGCTGACCTTTGGAAAAATCTAAAACTTGGTAGACCTTGGACTGGTTTAGTAAAAAATCGTACTAAGCAAGGTGATTACTATTGGGTAATGGCGGACGTTTCTCCAATTCTAGAAAATGGTCAATTGGTTGGTTATCTTTCCGCGCGCAGAAAACCAAGCCGTCAGCAAATTAATGAAGCAGATGCCGCATATCGCTTGTTTAAAGAAGGTAAAGCGCAGCATTTGGTTATTCATGAAGGTAAAGTCATGAGTAACGGCTTAATTGGCAAAGTTCAATACAATTTATTGAATTTAAAACTATCTCAACGTCTGATGGCAATCGTCACTATCTCTGCAATCTTACTAATAGTGCAGTCTTGGATGTCTCTTAATGAGATGGACCATGCTAACCAGCGCACAATGTCGATTTACAACGACCGTATGCAACCGATTGAAGATCTTGGTCGCATTTCCAACTTGATGCTCGAGAATAGAACAGCTCTACGTATCGCGCTCAGTGAAGTAGTCTATAAAGCAAATAATGTAGCACCAGAATTGGAAATGGATCCACAAGCTTCAGCACAAGCTGCTGAGTCTATCGAGAAGAATATAGGTGAAATTACTGAGCTATGGGAAAAGTACAAGGCGACAGAGATTGCCAATGAAGAAAAATTACTGGCAGATAAGTTTGCAGAAACACGCGGTGCGTTTGTAAAAGAGGCATTGCTCCCAGCAGTGGCATCATTGCGTGACAATAATTACGAAAAGACAAAGTTATATTCAACCAAAGCTAGGATGTTATATGACATTGCGCATCCGAATGTGACTGCATTAATTAAATATCAAAGCAATCGTGCTAAGGCTGAATACGAGGCATCTGTTGCAAATTATCAGTTAATGCGTAACTGGACAATTGCAGGTTTGCTTGTTGTTGTGGGACTTCTGATTTGCTTTGCATATTTTATTATGCGTTCGATTTCCAATCCGTTATCTGTGATATTTAAAGTGCTTGATAACATTAAATCTAACAGACTGGATGCTCAATTTGAAGCTAGCGGTAATAATGAACTAGCTCGTGTGCTTAGGGCATTGAAAGTCACACAAACGACGCTAAGTGTCAATTTGAATGAGGCGAAAGAGCTAGCGGGTAAAGTGAAGGAGCAATCAACCCTGTATGAAGGACAGTTAGCAGCAATCAGTCAATCTACTGGTGTCATCGAGTTTGATATGAGTGGAAAAGTAATCGCTGTGAATGATATCTATCTAAATATATTGGGATGCACTCGTAATGAAGTGGTCGGTCAGGAACATGATGCTTATGTTGACCTTGCTAATCAAGGCGTTGATGATTATGGCCAAATCTGGGCAACACTAACACGTTCTGAAGCCGTAACAGGTGAGTTTAAACGTATCGGTAAAAACGGTAAGCAGATATGGTTGCAAGTTTCATATAATCCGATTATTTCAGCCTCAGGTAATCCATATAAAGTTGTTCAATATGCGACCGATGTTACAGCCCAGAAAATAAAAAATGCTGACTTTGAAGGGCAGGTATCAGCTATTAATCGATCACAAGGTGTGATTGAAATCGCACTAGACGGCAAGATACTGAAGGCGAATCAAGTATATTTAGAGATGCTTGGCTACACTGAAAAAGAGCTGATTGGTCGTCATGTAAGTATGGTATTAGATTCAGTTTATGCAAAAAGTACAGCTTACAGCACGCTATGGAGTAACTTGATTAACGGAGCCAGTGACGCAGGACAATATAAGCGTATCGCAAAAGATGGGAGAGAAGTTTGGATTCAAGCATCTTATAACCCTATTTACGATGTAAATGGCAAGCTATCAAAAGTGATTAATTACACGATTGATATCACTGAGCAAAAATTGCAAGCGGCGGATAATGCAGGGCAGATAGCTGCTATCGATAAACTACAAGGGGTCGTTGAGTTTGATTTGACAGGAAAAATTATCGCGGTTAATGATAATTTTGGTCGCGTAACAGGGTATAGCGAAAAAGAAATAGTTGGTAACCATCATCGCATGTTTGTTGATGCAACGGAGCAGAATAGTCCTGAATATAAAGCTTTTTGGGATAATCTAGCCCAGGGTGAAGCTGAGTTTGGTCAATATAGACGTATTGGTAAAGGCGGGAAAGAGGTATGGTTACAAGCAAGTTATAACCCAATTTTTGATATGAATGGTAGGCCTTTCAAAGTTGTGAAATATGCAACTGATATTACCATTCAGCATAACAACGCGTTGACTTTACAGTCTGCTGTTGCTGAAACGCAAAGTATTATTGAGCAAGCAAAAAATGGTGACTTAAGTAATCGAGTACCGTTAGAAGGTAAAAGCGGTGATATTGCTAGTTTATGCAATGGTGTGAATGCGTTGATGGATCAGATTTGCGAAGTAATTATTCACGTTAGAGAATCTAGTGAGGCGATCAACACCGCAGCTGGAGAAATCTCCTCAGGCAACACCGACCTATCAAGCCGCACAGAACAGCAAGCATCTAGTCTAGAAGAAACAGCCTCTAGCATGGAACAGCTTGCCTCGACAGTAAAACAAAACGCGGAAAACGCCAAACAAGCCAATCAACTAGCCAGTGCTGCATCAGGTGTCGCAGTCAAAGGTGGAGAAGTCGTTGGTCAAGTCGTCAACACCATGAACGCCATTAACCAAAGCGCACACAAGATTGAAGATATCATCAGCGTGATAGACGGCATCGCCTTCCAAACCAACATCCTAGCCCTCAATGCTGCAGTAGAAGCGGCCAGAGCCGGAGAACAAGGTCGAGGCTTTGCAGTGGTTGCCGGAGAAGTCCGCAACCTAGCACAACGCTCAGCCTCAGCA
>Ga0123389_124103_pt1 | contig 15726 bp, 13 predicted proteins | sample T0HHNH4metaT_FD_89917 | JGI IMG/M metagenome (GOLD analysis project Ga0123389, IMG submission 89917) | Methane-oxidizing artificial microbial communities from Washington, USA to study methane cycling - T0-HHNH4 metaT (Metagenome... | ecosystem: Engineered > Modeled > Simulated communities...
CCCAATCCCAAAACCCCAACTGTTACCGGCTTCAAACCTGACTCCTAGCGTTATACCCAAAAATGGCGGCGATTATACTACGTTGTCTTTTTTCAGCATATTGCGGATGCTGCGCAAGGCCTGCCGGGTTCTGTGCTCGTTTTCGATCAAACTAAAGCGAATATGGTCGTCGCCGTGCTGCCCAAAACCAATGCCGGGCGATACCGCGACTTTAGCATCAATGATCAATTTCTTGGCAAACTCGATGGAGCCCATTTCCCGATAGGCTTCGGGAATTTTGGCCCAGACAAACATGGTAGCCTTGGGTTTCTCGACGTGCCAACCCATCGCATTCAAGCCGTCGCACAACACGTCGCGGCGCGCTTTGTACATCTCGCAGATTTCTTTCACACAATCTTGCGGGCCTTCCAATGCAGTAATCGCCGCAACCTGGATCGGTGTGAACGTGCCGTAGTCCATGTACGATTTAATCCGGGTCAAGGCCGCCACTAAAGTGGGATTACCGCACATAAAGCCAACGCGCCAGCCGGGCATATTGTAACTTTTAGACAAGGAGAAAAATTCAACAGCGATGTCTTTGGCACCTTCAACTTGCAGAATCGACGGCGCTACATAGCCATCGAATACGATGTCGGCGTAAGCGATGTCATGCACGATCCAGATATTGTGTTCCTTACAAATCGCCACCACTTTTTCGAAGAAATCCAGCTCCACGCATTGGCAGGTGGGATTGCCCGGAAAATTCAGAATCAACATCTTCGGCTTAGGCCAGCACTCGGCTATGCCTTTTTGCAATTCCTCAAAAAAATCGACACCTGGGGTCAACGGCACATGGCGAATATCCGCGCCGGCAATCACTACGCCATACGGATGAATCGGGTAAGCAGGGTTCGGCACCAACACTACATCGCCGGGGCCCAGGGTGGCTAAAGCCAGATGCGACAAACCTTCCTTCGAACCTATGGTGACAATCGCTTCGGTATTGAAATCCAGATCAACGTCAAAGCGCCGTTTGTACCAACCGCAAATCGCTTTGCGCAAACGCGGAATGCCTTTGGAAACCGAATAACGATGGGTATCATCGCGCTGCGCCACTTCCAGCATTTTATCGAGGATGTGTTTTGGCGTGGGCTGGTCCGGATTGCCCATGCCAAAATCGATCACATCTTCGCCTTCCGCGCGGGCTTTGGCTTTCAGCTCGTTGACGATATTAAAAACGTAAGGCGGCAGGCGGCTAATACGATGAAATTCTTCCATTAATCACTCTTGAGATTCTGAATTTTAAAGACGGCTTCTAAAAGAAAGCCGGCTAAGGTACTGTTGTTGCAAGGCGATGTCAATTTTGGTGCAGCGAGACGCTTCCGAAAATGCTGATCGGGCGAAATTTAAGGTTGCGCGGCTGTCGTTGCCGGGACTTGAGCACTATCCGCGCTCTGCTGATGCAAATAAGAACCGCCGACCAGAAAAGTCAGCACCAATAGGTACAAAACTGCGGCAATATTTTTAACTTTCTTGCTGTCGTCGTGATGCTGGTTGTTCATGAATTAAAGTCTCGTGAATAAATAGTTGCTAAGGCAATTGTAACGCTTGCGCAAGCAGCTGAGAATGAGAAGCTCGAACTAAGCACCCGGCCAAACAATGACCGCGGTCCGCAAGCGCGACTTGCCGAAACAGGACATGCGGTCGAAATCCTCACGGGCGATGGGAATAAACTGGCAATCCAACTCATTCTGCCGGCCGTCATCCGGGTCGGAATCATGCATGTACAAACAATCCTTATCAAAGCCGCTCATCACCACCCAATGCGGGGCTTTTTTGCGGTCCATCGAAAAGGTGCTGATCAAAATTAAAGGTATTGCCCCGGCTTCGAACGCGGCTATCAAGTCGTTTTGCGTGACATTGGCATAATGTATCGCCACGCCCTGCCCCGCCGCTTCACGCTTGAAACAGGTATCGACTAACTCGACGATCTGTTTTTTATCCTCGCTGCGCACACTGTCGATAAACAAGGAGCCGGTTTGATTGATCCATACTTCCACCGAAAACTGCCGGCGTTTGGCGGCTAGGGCCAAACCTATGGGATGGCAACCGCCATGTCCGGAAGTCATGAAAATCGTCGTCGCTTCGCGCCAGAGTTCGATTTCCTGCTCGCGAGACGGCAAATACGTTTTATTCAGCGCGTGCATCGCCATCATCAACGCCGCCGGGCCGCAAGTAAACGGCGTGGTTTGCCGCAGCCAATGCACCGAACGATGCTGCGGCGTATCACGATAACGGCGGATGCGCTTTTGGTAGCGCAACGCATCTTTATGGTCTTGGTAATAGTCGCGGTACAAACCAAATTTTTGGAAGCCCAGCGCCTCGTAAAGGCAGATGGCCGGCGTGTTATCCACGCTGACCTCCAGGCGCAGATACAGGCGACCGTCGTCGTTCGCGGCTTGCTCGCCGGCCAGCATCAAGGTCTTAGCAATACCCTTGCCACGTAACTGTGGGGAAACGGCTAGCGAATAAATCCGCGCCAAACGGGTACCGGGATGATAAATGATCAAAATATAGCCAACCACCAGGCCCGCCCATTCCGCCAGTAACAGGGCGCGATGATCGGAACTTAACCAATGCCGAAAACTGCGCCGGCTTAATTTATCGGTGGCAAAGCTAGCATTTTCCAAAGCCACCAAGCCCTCCAGATCGGCGCTTTGCGCCGGACGCACCGCCAACTCAGTGGCTAAAGCTGTCACGAGGACACTCCGCGCAGCGCCTGACCCAGAACCTGCCGCGCGCGAAACAACACCATTTCCTGCCAGGCGTTGTCGTTGGGACAGAAATGCTGGCGCATCACCATACTGTGCGCAAAACGCTGATCGTTAATATCCTCGGCAGCCCAGAGTTGATGATCGCGCAGCAACACTTCAAACAAGTGGTCGGTGCTGTAAGTGCCAAACTCCAGCGTGACATAACAACTTTGCGGATTCATGTTGGCGTGCCACAGATAATCTAATAAACCCAGTTTGGGTACCGAGCTTGACGTGCCCGCCAGCGGCAAAGTAACCGAATCGCCGTACCAGTGTTGCGCGACCGCTGCCCCGGCACTGTCGGGCAGATGATCGCAGATAATTTCCCCGTAACCGTAAGGACCCAGACCAGTATGCAAATCCACCACGGCCACACGGCGTTTAGCCAGACCGTGCCGATTGATCAAATCCTCGCAGACCAGCCGGCCATGCGCCGGCGCCCGGCCACCGTAAAACGGCCCGGACGGGTCGCGGTATTGGCCGCCGCTGATGGCTTTTTCCAGCGCGACTCGGCCGTATTGCCGGCTAAAATCAGCAAACGCCTGCTGTCTTTGCCCCACACCCGCCACGAATAAACATTCCCGCAACTTGTCGTAATCCGGGTTCTCCGGCAAGGGCTGGGAAAAATCGACCGCATTGCGATTCAAATCCACACCGTCGCCGTCGCAGCGCCGCGACCAGGCATAGCCCCAGGGCGTTAAGGCGTGAACCAGCAATAGCACCGTATCATTGGGAATGTCCAGCTGGCGTTTGCTTAAACCGTGCAGCAGATCAAGCTGAATCGCGCTGCCCGCAAAGCCTTCCACGCCGTGCGTCGCGGCAAGGCACACCACCACATTTTCTGCTTGTTCATCGCCTATCCAGGCGGTATCGGTCAGCAAAGATTCGCCGTCCGGCCCCAGTCCGGCGCATTGATAAATCTCGTGCCGCAGCGGCTGTTCTATCTGAGCGATGAGCGACAACCAAGCCTGGCGTGCATTGGCATAACTAGCCGGGAAAACGCGGGTATCGATTTCGGTGCCGTAGGGGGACAAACTCATCTGCATACTCAACTTGTTCGGAGACGGTGATGGTACAGTGTGGCAAACCCCTCAGCCGCAAGCAATAGGCAGCAGCAGAGGGAATTGCAGAATTCGGCTTGTCTTAAAACCCGAGTGGTTTCAAAATCCCCGCCCAACACAAACCTTTCGGGCATTTTTTACCATGGCAAGCACGCTGTTGGTCGTCGACGACCTTTCGGATTGGAATCCTTATTACCCTAGTGATCAGGTCGTCAGCTTTGAAGACTATCTGGCCAGTGAGCAAACCGATCCCGATCAGCGGGTGCGGGTGATCAATCTGTGCAGCAGCTACACCTATTTATCTGACGGCTATTATTGCTCGCTACTGGCCGAGGCCCGCAATCATCATGTGATTCCGTCGGTTAAAGTCATCAACGACCTGGGCAAGAATGCCTTGTACCGCTTGCAACTGGAAGACTTAAACCAGCCACTGGCGCGGGCGTTCAAACATCAAAACAAGAACGGCGAATTTACCCTGCACAGCTATTTCGGCACCACGCCGGAACCGGCTTTTCAAGAACTGGCGCGGCTATTGTTTGAGCGTTTCGCCTGCCCGATTTTGGAAATCAGCTTGCGCTTTGAGCAGCAATGGCAAATCACCGATCTAAAAGCCGTCTCCCCCAAGCAATTGGACGATGCCATGCAGACTTTGTTCGCCGATGCGCTGGATCGCTTCAGCAAAAAGGTCTGGCGAAAAAGCCGGACCCGAAAAACCGCGCGTTACGATTTGGCCATTCTGATCAACCCCTCCGAACAATTACCGCCCAGCAATCGCGGTGCGCTGAAAAAATTTATCGATGCCGGCCGGCAACTGGGTATTGATGTAGAACTGATTACCTTGAATCATTACGGCCGCCTGCCGGAATTTGATGGTTTGTTCATTCGCGAAACTACCGCCATCGACCATCACACCTACCGTTTCGCGAAAAAAGCGGAAGCAGAAGGTTTGGTCGTCATCGACGATCCCACCTCCATTTTGCGCTGCGCTAATAAAGTCTATCTCGCAGACTTGTTTCGCACCCACAAAGTCCCCTCTCCCAAAACCTGGATCTTGCACAAAGGCAATACCCAACATCTCGATAACTTGGAAGCCAGCGCCGGTTATCCGGTGGTGATCAAAATTCCCGATGGCTCGTTCTCGCGCGGCATCGTCAAAGTGCACAACCGTCAGGAACTGGAAAGCAAAGTCGCCGAGTTATTCGAGCAATCGGCGCTGTTGCTGGCTCAGGAGTTTTTGTACACCGATTTTGATTGGCGCATCGGTATTTTCAATCAAAAGGCTTTGTACGCCTGCCGCTACTTCATGGTGAAAAACCATTGGCAGATTTACCGGCACGGCGCCAAACGCACCGACAGCGGCAATTTCGACACCCTGCCCACTTTCGAAGTACCCAAAGGCGTGCTGGACGCGGCATTACGGGCCACGCAACCGATCGGTAACGGCTTGTACGGCGTCGATGTCAAGGAAATCAAGGGCAAAGGCTATGTCATTGAGGTCAACGACAACCCCAGCATCGACAGCGGTGTGGAAGACAAATATCTGGGCGACGAATTGTATAAAGCCATCATGAGCGAATTCCTGCGGCGGATGGATAATCGCAGCAAAGGAGTCGCGCAATGACAATCAATCCGCTCGACGTGCTTTGTATCGGCCATGCCAGTTACGATCTGGTGTTTTCGGTGCCGCGTCATCCCGGCGCCGATGAAAAAATCGTCGCCGACGACTTGCTGGGCGTTGGCGGCGGACCTGCTGCCAACGCCGCCATCACCGTCGCCAAATTGGGCGGCAAAGCCGGCTTTTGCGGCTATTTGGGTCATGATGTGTATGGCGACAGTCATTTGCGGGAGTTGCAAGAAAACGGTGTCGATACCCAGCTTGTTGTACGCGGCGCGTCGCCAACGCCGCTATCCACGGTGCTGGTCAAACCGAACGGCCAACGCGCCTTAATCAATTACAAAGGACAAACCAGCGCCCGGCCCGCCACAGCAATAGACTTTGACGACTTAGCAGCTAAAGTGCTGTTGTTCGATGGTCATGAACCGCATATTTCCCTGCGCTTACTGAATCAGTTAACCCACCCGGTACCATCGGTGTTGGATGCCGGCTCGCTGCACGACGGTACTTTGGCTCTGATGGGTAAAGTCGAATATCTGGTCTGCTCGGAAAAGTTTGCCGTGCAATATGCCGGCGATGAAAACCTGGCCTTATCCAAACTGGCGCAAATTGCCCCGGTGGTAGTCATTACCCTGGGCGAACGCGGCTTGATCTGGCAACGTGGCCAGGAGCGCGGTAGTTTAAACGCCCCGCCTATCGTCGCCATAGACACCACCGGTGCCGGCGACGCCTTTCACGGCGCCTTTGCCGTGGGCCTTGCAAATGGGATGGATTGGATAGAGTTACTACAATACGCCAGCGCCGCCGGCGCGTTTTGCTGCACCAAAATTGGCGCTAGGCCGGGTTTACCTGGCTTGAGTGAACATCAAAAGTTGCTGGAAAGCTGGATTGATGGCGATTGACTTGAACAAACAAGAAAAGACAGATAAGCCGCCGTTCAATCGTGCGCTTAGCTTGCTTAATCGCATTTCGAAGCCAACACTCCTCCGATTACGCCATTTCTGATCGGAGCGGGCTGCAATTGGATGATTACCAGATAATTTTTTGTCACCGATGATATATAGAAGAGGAAACTATATGCATATCAAAATATTTTTGTTTCAAAGAGTATTTTTATTAAAAATACTGAAACAATCTAATTAATAGTTATATGGAAAATTCAAGCATGGATAAGCAAACGCCTAGGAATAAAAATGTTTAGAGTTAATGATTGTGTCAAATTTGAAGGTAAAGAATACCTTATCTCAAAATTCTTAGGCCAAGGTGGAATGGGACATGTTTTCTTAATTGAAGAAAAGGCCGGAGACTCTAAATTCGCGCTGAAGTCTTTACAACATTATCTTCCTGATGACAATAATCACCGCTCTCTAATAAATGAGTGGGAAAAAGCAAAAAAAATATCTCACAAAAATACGATTCGTTATCACGGCTTTCACGACGGTTTATCAGATCCTAGAACACCATACATTATCACCGAATTAGCTAATGATGGCTCCCTAGAAGATTTTTTGAAACATCAGACTTGCTTATTGGATGAAGATGCTTGCTTGGAAATTTTTCATCAAATTATCGATGGAATGGAAGCTGTCAATGAAATACTAGTTCACCGAGACATAAAACCAGACAACATATTTATAGATAATGGGGTTTTTAAAATAGCAGATTTTGGCTTAGCAAAAATAGCTGAAGAAAAAACACGCTCGAAAACCTTCAAGGGATGGGGTACTGAGCCGTACATTGCACCAGAAGCTTATCGGGCTGAAACCAATACAATTCAAATGGATATGTACTCGATAGGGCATGTTTTTTATCAAATAGCAGCTTTAAGTCATGCTTTTGGTGCCCAGAGTAACTGGGAGCAAGCACACCTCACCATTGTCCCTAGAGCCTTAAATGAAGCGAATGCAAATATTTCACCAAAAGTTGCGTCTGTCGTTAAAAAATTAATGGCAAAAAGACCTGGTGATCGCTACAAAACTTGGGATTGCGTAAGAAAAGATCTTATCTGTTCCGTTCAAAATGTTGGTGATCATAAATCGGCAATTGACAAAATACTGAAAAATAAGATCTCAAAAGATCTGGAAGCTGAAAAAGCATTGTCAGAACAACAGTTAAGGGACAAAGAGTTGCAACGAAAAAATGATATTTTAAGTTTTCAATTTAGAAATGAGGTGTTTCAGCCTATCGGCGATTTTGTTGATAATTTCAACAAGGTTTCAGGATCAGGCGTTGAAATGAGACTTTCTGCAATTTCAGGAAGGAGCGATTTGACTTGTAAAATTATTTTTGAAAGTAAAACCGTCAACATATGGTTTCATCCCCTAACTGAGTCAGACGTACTTAGCCGCTATGCAAATGATATGTGGGGGGATAAAAGACTTTACATTACTAAACCTACCATGCAAGGTAAGGCAGTTATGGCTTGGGGTGGAGTAGAGTGTTCAGATAGGACGGGTTTGAATATTATTTTGGTGTCCTCAGAATCTGATGAATACGGTGATTGGTATTTATTGAAAAACACACATTCTGGTTTGACTCGCTATAGAGAAAATAGGCCTGATCCTTTTGCTTTTACTAGCGATGAGCTATTAAAGGAAATACACAATATTGGTGTCACGCATGTTTATAATTTAAACGCAAAACAACTAGATATTAGTGAGTTAATAGATTTCATATCTAACGCTTTATGATACCTCTCAATGCATGACGCTATCGCTTATGCATCCTACGACTGTGGACGATTATATGCTGGCAAACGAACAAGGCCATAAGGTGCGCTGACTATAGGGTGCCGCCGTTAGGCGCACCGTTCGCGATCATTGCGCCTCGCATGGCTCGGCACAACCTATACAATTTGAGATTACCGCTAACAGCTATAGGTCAATCAACAGACCTTCGTCAGAAAAACCAACCGTCTGCCTATGACCGGTAACCGCGCAAGCCTGCCAACAATACATGGATCAATTGCATTCAAGTCCAGGGCGATGGGTAGGGCCGAGCATGATTTTTCTTTGGGGCGTTCGGAATTTCCCCCTCATTCGGGCCTCGACGCCTCGCGCTAATCGCATTGAGCTATTCGCGCAAACCCCGTTCGCTCGGACTCAAACTAAAACACGTTGCCGCCTGGCTTAGTAAGCTGGCGATTAATAAAGAAAGCTTTGCGACAATAGCAAAATACCTCGTGTGCGAGCCTAATCCCTTTGCGCGCGAGGCATTCTGCTTTACTGGCGAATGAATTTGCCTCGCTCGCAAGGCTTTTAGTTTTAATCGCCAGGCTGGGCAGGCTTGCGCGCAAGGTAAAAAGGATTGCGACGATAGCAAAATACCTCATGCACAAGCTCAAACGAGTTGCGCGCTAGGCGTTTTGCCGGACGGGCAAATCAATTTGCCTCGCCCGGAAGGCTTTTAGGTTTATTTGCCAGCTTGGCAGGCTTGCGCGTAAGCTAAAAAAGTTTTCGACAATAGCAAAAGACCACGTTCGCGAGCCTAAATGCTTTGAGCGGAGCGTCATCTGCCACGTTGGCTAAAACTCTCGGTGCATCATGCAATTCTTTATGTATCCAGTGATTGCGGACAATTTTACGTCGGCACATGAACAGTTTGATGTCTTTGAATTGGCTTGAGGAAGCAAGCCTAGCCAATAGGTACGCGGTGCGTATCTAAATTCTTAGGGATTTTCACTTGATATGCTTACCCAAAATCCACTACCGCTCAAAATACTCCAACAAAAAGTCAATAAACGTCGTCAACTTGGCTGGATAAAACCGCCGTTGCAGATAGGTAGCATAAATGGCGATGGCCGGACGGCGGTATTGGCTGAGGATTTCTATGAGTTCGCCGCTTTTTAAATACGGTGCGACCGACAATCTAGGCGCTTGCACAATACCCATCCCCAGGGCCGCCGCCTGGCACAATGCGCGCCCGTTGTTGGATGCCAATACCCAATCGGATTTGATTTTTTTTAATTCGCCGTCAACATCAAACAACCAAAATTCGCCATGCGGGGTATCCACGTAGTGTAAGCATTGATGCTTGTTCAGCTCGTCTATGCTCTGCGGGCAGCCTTTTTCCGCCAGGTAGGCCGGCGCGGCATAGGTGCACAATTCGGTCTCGGCAATCTTGCGCGCCACTACGCCGGGGTCTAGGGTGTCAGTCACCAACAGGGAAATGTCGATACTGCCGACCCGCAAATTCGGCGGCTTGTTATCCAGCGACATTAAAATCTTCACTTCCGGGTAGCGCTGCAAATACGCTTCTATGGCTGGCACCATGTACATGCCACCAAAATCGATGGGTGCGCTGATCTTGATGGTGCCTTTCACCCGCTCGCCCAATTGTGCGGTGGATGCTTCCAAATCGGCCAAATCTTCCAGCAATTGCTTGCTGCGGTTGTAGTAGGCTTCGCCGGCACTGGTCAGGCTTAGGCTGCGCGTAGTCCGATGCAGCAATACCACACCCAGGGATGCTTCGAGTTGGGCGATATACTTGCTAATCATCATCGTCGATAGCTTTAACTCCTTCGCTACCGCAGAAAAAGTCCCTAACTCGACGATTCGGCAAAATACCCGCATGTTGTTAAACTTGTCCATGACGCCTTCACTATAAACTTAAGGTTTATATTTTATAAACCAATTAGCGTCTTTAAACCAGGATTCCGCTTGGCTACAATGCCGCCCGGAGATAGTCGTTACCTCGTCTGGTTTGCTGTTCAGGCCAGACGTTTTTTTACCCACCGAGGTTTTTATGAGCAAAATTCACAACGAAGTACTGTTAGCCAACCGCGATTATGTATCCAGCTTCACCAAAGGCGATTTGGCTATGCCCCCCGCTCGTCAGTTTGCCATTCTGACCTGTATGGATGCCCGACTGGATCCCGCTAAATACGCCGGTTTATCGGAAGGCGACGCGCATGTGATTCGCAACGCCGGTGGCCGCGCCAGCGACGACGCGATTCGCTCCCTGGTTATTTCCTACAAATTACTCGGCACCAAGGAATGGTTTGTGATTCATCACACCGACTGCGGTATGGAAACCTTTACCAACGACATCATGAGCGACTTGCTCGCCAGCAGTTTGAAAACCGCCAGTGTCGATGCCACCGGCTGGCACGACAGCGGTGTTGGCCCTGGCTCTACAGACGGTAAATATATCAACTGGTTGACCATCAAAAATCAAGCCGAAAGCGTGTTGGAAGATGTGAAACGCATTAAAGCCCATTCGTTGGTGCCTAGCGATATTCCGGTTTACGGTTATGTTTACGACGTCAAAACCGGCCGTTTAATCGAAGTACCGGAAGCGACTGCCGCCGGCCAAGCCAGCTAAAATTTGCTGCCAGCCTTAGGAATCCGTCTGTTCTATTGCGAAATAGACAGAGGCATTCCCGTAGAAAGTGAAGTGATAGGACTCAAAGTTACGCTACTTTAAGCAATGCGCTCCCGCAAATGCGGGAGCGATTTAATCGCCAATCCTAAAATTGTCAGCTTTTGCTTAGCTGAAAATCAAAAGTCTATTGGACTTACCGCCCGAAGACTCAATCGCAAAACGCCGCAGAAATATCAGCGGTTTTGTCGTAGAAGCTTTGCAATATCCAACTACCTGAAGTGGCAACGGAACACAAATCCTTACCGGCGTTCAGAGTCTTTGTTGGTCCCGCGGAGACAGCGGAAAGATTGCATCCATTTGTTATACCCAGCATCAATAACCTCGACGGCGCGGCATATTTCGGAACATATAAAACAGAAAAAAGCTGAAAACCCACCCAACCGCCGGGATAGGAACAACTGCATTCATGGCGCTAACATTAACTTGGTAGCCACTTGTGCTCTCCAGGGAAATGGCGATACCCAGAATATTTATCGTGTGAGAGCCGGCAGTCAATATACCGTCAAAGGACCAAGCTTCATCGGCAGGTCCGGCACTTTTAGCCAATGGACTTCCATCCAAGTTGACGGCGTATAACAGACTCCCAGTGTTAGCTTCTAGGGAACTCACTGAAACCCTAACTTGACTGCTGTTGTGTAAATTAAAAGTCCAATCATCAAGCACATTGGTTTCGATACGTAGGCCGGTTACTATGCCGAATAGATCCTGCGGCGAATTTTGACCTGATTGCAAACTTCCGAGAATAGGGCCGTAACCGGTAATTGTGCTCCAACTTAAAGTTGACGCATTAACTTGAAATGAAAATGACGCGATGACCAGGCATATTATCGTTAAGTAATTTTTCATAAAAAGCCCCAAAGCAGATGGTAAAGATACGCTTATACATATCTTTGCCTATCAGGGAAACGGTAATATTTCCCGCAATGATTATTTTCGGCTTGCCGGTGCTTGTTCGGTAATATGCTTTGGCGACCCTTCAAATAAAATCAGGGTCAACGTATTCTCACCATGCAAAAGCCGGCAAACCGTCCAATGACTTTGCCATGGAAACGACTTAAAGTACCCAAAACTCTTAATCTACATTGCGTATTGTGCCCCGTGCGGGAAGTATTTTGACAAAAAAAGGGGCCTTGCGGCCCCCTTAATCTTTAACTACCTGATAAAACTCAGTTAAAGCTGGAACCCGGTGTTCCTGGCAATTGCGGCATGGTTTGCGCTGGGAATTCACCGGTCAGCGCATTCAAAAACGCGACGATGTCAGCCACGTCAGCATCGGACAACTCTTGATTTAATTGCAATTTACCCATCAACCAAACGGCTTTATCCAAGGTTTTTACGGAACCGTTGTGCATATAAGGTGCGGTCAAAGCCACGTTACGCAGAGTCGGAACTTTAAACAGGTGCTCGTCGCTTTCTTTTTTGGTGACTTCAGCCAAGCCTTTGTCTTTTTGAAAGTGGTATTGCGCTTCGAAGTAGCCGCTAGGGTTAACAGGGAATTTTTGGAATACCCCTGGGCCGTTAAAGGCCGGACCACTGTGGCAACTGGTGCAACCCAGTTCCACTGCTTTTTTCAGGCCGCGTTCCTGCTGTTCGGTCAAGGCGTCTTTATCGCCTTTGACATATTTGTCGTAGGCGCTATTCGGTGTAATCAACGTTCTTTCGTAGGCGGCAATCGCTTTGGTGGCGTTGTCTTTGGTAATAGCTTCGGCATCGCTACCAAAGGCCACTTCGAAAGCATGGCGATAGCCTTTGATGGTTTTCAAGCGAGCAACCACGTCATCCCAGCTTTTCATACCCATTTCAATTGGGTTGGTGACTGGACCTGCCGCTTGCGCTTCCAGACTGTCGGCGCGGCCGTCCCAGAATTGCACTTTGTTGAATGCAGCATTCCAGACCGTTGGTGCACTGCGGCCGCCGGTTTGGCCGTTGACACCCATGGAGTTGGGCCGGTTATCTTCGCCGCCCAGCATGGTGTTGTGACAAGACGCGCAAGAAACGGTGCCCGTGGAAGACAGACGCGGATCGTGATATAGCATTTTACCCAGTTCAACTTTTTCGGGGGTTGTGGGGTTGTTGGCAGGCGCTGGCGCCGTGGTGGGCAGCGCATCCGCCGCCATAACAGACATCGAACTAGCCAGCGCTATCGCAGAAACCAGCATACGAAATTTAAACATGAGATCCTCCTAAGTAATTATTTTAGCCGTGGGCTACCGAATTGTAAGATATTGACGCTGGGCAGGTAAATTAAATTGCATCGTTATCGACCGCACGCTGCAAAGCCGGGGTTAGGCTGGCGTTAGAGTTTTTGCAGCAACTCGCTCAGTTGCGCCAGTGCCTCGTCGATGGCAAATCGGTCGATTTTTTTGGCGATGTCCTCCAGCAAGGGCAAATACTGATGACCGGCCATACTACGCTGTAATTGCTCCAACATGGCTTCGGCCGCGCCTAGATCGCTTTCCAGCAATCGCGACAATGTCTGTAAATCCGCCGCTATCTCGGCGTCGGTAACCCCAGTCACAAGCGGATCCGTGTCGGGCGCTTGACTGCTCGCCAGTGCTTGCAAGGCCTCAATTTGCCCGATGACTTGGCGCAAAAATCCTTCCATGTACTGCAAGTGTTCAGCGGGCGGTATTTGATTTTGCTTAAGGACAATATCCACACCGGCGGCGGCTTCGAATAAATCCGTCGCCCCCAGATTGCCGCTAACCCCTTTCAAGGCGTGGCAACGCTCTTCAGCCTGTTTGAGTTCCCCGGCATTGATCAAGCCGCGAATCTCGGCGACCGCATCCGGGTAGTGTTCTTTAAAACGGTATAACTGTTTGCGATAGGCCTCCGGATTACCGCCGATCCGGCGTATGCCTTGCACAATATCCAGACTGGTCAAGGTTTGTAAATCTTCGGGATAATCGGCAGCTTGATAAATCCGCGCCGCCTCCTGGCTCTGTTCGCCGTCGGCCGTGAGCGGAATCCAGGTTGCCAATGCTTTGAATAACCGGTCGGGATCAATCGGTTTCGTAACGTGATCGTTCATACCTGCCTCCAGGCTTTTCTCGACATCGCGGGCCATGGCATGGGCGGTCATCGCGATGATGGGCATAGTTGCAAAACGTTGATCGTTCTCGGATTCCGCTAAGGCCCGAATTTTGACGGTGGCTTGCAAGCCGTCCAGCACCGGCATCTGGATGTCCATCAAGACCGCATCGTAATGATGCTGCCTAACCATGCTGACCGCTTCTTCGCCGTTCACCGCTTCGTCAACCTCAATCTCGTGGCTGCGCAGCAATTCGCAGGCAAATTCGCGGTTGATTTCGTTATCTTCCACCAGTAACAACCGAATCCCTTGCAGTTGTTTGATACCGGCAATATCCGCCCCGCCCAATTGCTTAAATTTATCCACCGCCCCAAGCACCCGGCCACGTCCAAGTGCCGACAAAATCGCATCCAGTAGGGAGGACGGCGATACCGGTTTGATCAAAAAGCCATCGATACCGGCCCGGCCCGCCAAAACCATCACATCTTCGCTGCCGTAAGCGGTGACCATGATAATCTTGGGCTGCGGCATCAGGCTGGTGTCGGCGCGAATCTGCCTGATCGCCTCATCGCCGTTCATACCCGGCATTTTCCAGTCCATCAACACCACATCGAAAGGCTGATCGGCCGGCGCCTCCCGCAACGCTCTCAGCGCCCCGGCCGCACTGGCCGAACAGCTCACCCGTAGCTGAAACGGCCGCAACATATCGCTGATGATTTCCCGGGAGGCCTCGTTGTCATCCACCACCAATACCCGCACCTCGGCCAACAACACGCCTATGCTTTGCTCCAGCGCGTCTTGATGCAGCAAAGTATCCTTAGCCACGCCCAAGCGCACGGTAAAACAAAAGGTTGTGCCCTGGCCCAATTGCGACTGCTCGATCCAGATCCGGCCCTGCATCATTTCCACCAGGGTTTTACAGATGGCCAAGCCTAAACCTGTGCCGCCAAAGCGCCGGCTGGTGCCCTGATCGGCTTGGGTAAACTCTTTAAACAGTTTTTTCTGATCGTCTTCCGCCATACCGATGCCGGTATCTCTGACCGATACCCGCAAATCGATAGTGCTATCGGTTTTGGCCAGGCAATAGAATGCCAGTTCCAATTCACCGGCTTCGGTGAATTTCAGCGCGTTGCCGCATAAATTGGTCAACACCTGGCCGAAACGCAAGGGATCGCCTAACAACACCGGCGGAATTTGCGGATCGTGACGGATCAGAAACTCGATACCTTTCAAGCCGGCTTGGTAACCGATCATGTCAGCCAATTGCTCCACCACGCTATCGAAGCGAAATTCGGTTTCTTCCAGCGCCAATTTACCGGCCTCGATTTTGGAAAAATCCAGAATATCGTTAAGAATCCCCAATAAGGTACGTGCGGAACTGTGGGCTTTTGCCAAATAGTTGCGTTGCGACGCGGTCAATTCGGTCTGCAAAGCCAGATGCAACATACCCAGCACGCCGTTCATCGGCGTGCGAATCTCGTGCGACATATTTGCCAGAAACTGGCTTTTAGTCTGGGTGGCTGACTGGGCGGCGTCCCGAGCCTCTTTCAACGCCAGCTCGGCCTGTTTGCGTAAGGTCACATCCTCGTAAGTACTGACGAAACCGCCATCGGCTATCGGCCCGCCGCTGATCTCGATGACCCGGTTGTCCAATCTTTGCCGGGTAAAATTGTGCGGCCGAAAATGTCTTATTTCTTCCAGCAATTGCCGCAGTTCGGTATCGGGATCACGGAAACGCAACTGCGGATCCATTAAATCAAACTGCACGAAATCGGCATGGTCCCTGCCCACTGCCAGCATGCTTTCCGGATAACCGCGCACCTCGCTGAGTTTTTTATTCCAAAC
>Ga0123389_162938_pt1 | contig 15696 bp, 16 predicted proteins | sample T0HHNH4metaT_FD_89917 | JGI IMG/M metagenome (GOLD analysis project Ga0123389, IMG submission 89917) | Methane-oxidizing artificial microbial communities from Washington, USA to study methane cycling - T0-HHNH4 metaT (Metagenome... | ecosystem: Engineered > Modeled > Simulated communities...
GACATCATGGGTGAGATCGCGGCTGCTTCAATTGAGCAAAGTTCTGGTATTGACCAAGTTAATATTGCCATCACACAGATGGATGAAGTGACGCAACAGAATGCTGCGCTAGTGGAAGAAGCCGCTGCAGCAGCGGAAGCACTCATGAAGCAATCTGAGGAACTCTCTGATACGGTTAATGTGTTTATTTTGGATGAATCCTCTCCTGTTGAACCCATGGCTAAACCAGTGTTAATGGTTAGCAACGGATAATTAGTCAATCCTTGAAAGATATTATGAGAGCTGAAGGAAGAGCGACTGAGCGTGAGTTTCACTTTTCTGAAAACGATTTTCAGCGGGTGCGTAAGCTCATTTACAAACACGCAGGAATATCGCTTTCAAATGCTAAAAGCGATATGGTCTACAGTCGTCTAGCGCGTCGTTTGAGAGTGGTCGATATGTCATCGTTTAATGAATATCTCAATCAGTTAGAAGCGACGAGTGATGAGCGCGAGTGGGAAGCGTTCACAAATTGCCTGACGACTAATTTGACCTCGTTTTTCCGGGAGTCACATCACTTCCCAATTTTGCAGGAGCATCTCAAAAGCATTAAACAGCCTATTACGATTTGGTGTTCTGCGAGTTCGACTGGTGAAGAACCCTATTCAATTGCGATGGCGGCTTGCGAAGTGTTTAACACGTTAAAACCACCCGTTCAAATCATTGCTTCAGATATCGACACCAATGTGCTTAAAACTGCGGCGCAAGGGGTATACGCAATGGAGCGTATCGAAAAAATGGATCCTGCACTTTGCAAAAAATACCTATTAAGAGGTGTCGGCGCTAATGCGGGGTTTGTGCGCGTCCGTGATGAGTTACGGCAGATGATCCAATACATGCCGCTGAATCTGTTGGATGAAAAATGGCCGTTAACAGGTCCATTCGACATTATTTTCTGCCGCAATGTGATGATTTATTTTGATAAAGCGACACAGGCTACAATTTTGAACAGATTTGCGCCGTTAATGAAGCCGGATGCACTGCTGTTTGGCGGCCATTCAGAAAATTTTTTATACGTGACCAATGCATTCAAATTGCGCGGCAAAACGGTTTATGAGTTAAATGCACAGCAAAGAACGGTTGTATAAATGCAATCGCTCGTCACAACGAAAAGAGTGGGGAAGTGAGTAAAACCATTGCCGAACATATGGCCACCAACCTTTACTACGATAAGACATTTGATGCACAAGCAGCGAAAATATTACCGGGTGAATTTTATTTTACCGATAAAAATATGCTGATCGTCACAGTGCTTGGCTCTTGTGTTGCTGCTTGCATCCGTGATGTGAAATCCGGTATAGGCGGCATGAACCATTTTATGTTGCCGGAGGGAGGTATGAGCGATATCAATAGTCCGGTTTCTGCGTCTATGCGCTATGGCAACTATGCCATGGAAATCTTGATTAACCAGCTCATCAAACATGGTGCTAAACGTGAAAATCTTGAAGCCAAGATTTTTGGCGGTGGATCTGTATTGAAAGCCTTTACGGCGATTAACGTAGGTGAGCGTAATGCCGTCTTTGTAAAGAACTATCTAAAAACGGAAAACATCCGAATAGCGGGGGAAGATCTTAATGATATATACCCAAGAAAAGTCTATTTCTTTCCCCATACCGGCAGGGTTTTAGTAAAAAAGCTCAAGAAAGTCCATACCGATACCTTGGCTCAACGCGAAGAATTTTATGCATCCAGTTTACAAGCTACGGCTGTGTCTGGCGACGCAGAGTTATTTTAGATTCTGTGTTTGGTGAAAAGATAGAAAGGCCAATTTAATAATGAAAATAAAAAAAATTAAAGTATTGATCGTCGATGACTCTGCATTGATTAGAAGTTTACTGACGGAAATTATCAACAGTGAGCCTGATCTGGAAGTGGTAGGCGCAGCCCCTAATCCTTTAATAGCACGTGAGCTTATCAAGAAAACCAATCCAGATGTGCTCACACTGGATGTTGAAATGCCTAAAATGGATGGTCTGGACTTCCTAGAGCGTTTAATGCGCTTAAGACCTATGCCAGTGGTCATGATTTCGTCGCTTACTGAACGCGGTTCTGAGATCACATTGCGTGCATTGGAGCTGGGCGCAGTAGATTTCGTTACTAAGCCTAGACTATCGATAGCAGATGGCATTAAAGAATATGCTGACTTGATAGGCGATAAGATCCGCGCTGCTGCTTTAGCAAAAATCAAACAGCCGATTCAGGGTTCTAGAGAGCAGATTTCAGAAATACCTAAACTGAACAACCCACTTATAAGCAGTGAAAAACTTATTATTATTGGCGCGTCTACCGGCGGCACCGAAGCGTTGAAAGCGTTCTTAACCCAATTGCCTGCAGATGCGCCTGGTGTACTCGTGGCTCAGCATATGCCTGCTGGATTCACAAAGTCGTTTTCAGACCGCCTAAATTCCTTATGCAAAATTCAAGTCAGCGAAGCGCAGGGCGGGGAGAGAATTTTGCCAGGTCATGCCTTTATTGCACCCGGACATTCACATTTACTGTTGACTCGTAGCGGTGCCAATTATGTGACGGAGTTGAGTAACAGTGAGCCGGTCAATCGGCATAAACCCTCAGTGGACGTGTTATTCGATTCTGCAGCAGCCGTAGCCGGTAAAAACTGCGTAGGGGTCATATTGACCGGCATGGGCAAGGACGGCGCACAAGGGATGCTCAGAATGCGCGAGGCTGGTAGTTACAATTTTGCACAAGATGAAGTGAGTTGTGTGGTGTACGGAATGCCAAAAGAAGCGGTGCATCTGGGTGGCGTCAATGAAGTACTGCCACTCAATGAGATGCCTTCTCGTGTGTTAGCTTATTTAGCGGCTAATAGTAGCCGTGCACTACGTGTTTAAAAGGTCAAATCGATAATTAACGGTAGATTTATGCCTGAATTCAACGATCCGTATTTATATGGGTAGTCGATAATGATATGAAGAGGTCAGTGCTATTTGTTTAGTACGTGACTGTTGTAATTATTTTTAAGTTTATGGAGTAAACATGGCTAATCTCAATACTAAATTTCTGATCGTAGATGACTTTTCTACGATGCGACGCATTATTAGAAATTTACTCAAAGATTTAGGCTACACCAACGTGGATGAGGCTGAAGACGGTGTAATGGGTTTAGCAAAACTTAAATCAGGTGGATTTGAGTTTGTGATTTCCGATTGGAATATGCCTAATATGGATGGCTTAACCATGCTGCAAAATATTCGTGCAGATGTAGACTTGTCAACATTGCCGGTTTTAATGGTAACGGCGGAAGCGAAAAAGGAAAATATAATTGCTGCCGCTCAAGCCGGTGCTAATGGGTATATTGTGAAGCCATTTACGGCAGCGACTCTAGATGAAAAGTTGGCGAAGATTTTCGAAAAAATGGAAAAGGCGACCGCTTGATGATGAATAATAAGCTTGCTTCCGAGGCCATAGAAGAGTTGTCTACAAGCCATGATACTCAAGAGAAGATGCTCAATCGTATTGGTCAGATGACGCGTACTTTGCATGATAGTTTACGCGGATTAGGTTTTGATAAATTGTTGGAAAAAGCGGCTAGTGACATTCCAGACGCTCGCGATCGGCTGGAATATGTAGCGCGCATGACAGAACAGGCTGCTGAGAAAGTCCTTAATGCAATTGACTTGGCAATACCTTTGCAGGATAAATTATCTAATGATGCAACCCTATTGAAAAGCCAATGGCAAGTAGTCCTTGGGACGCCTTCATTTAAAAGAGATTACGACAAAGTGGCGCAAGACACTTTGAATTATTTGGATCAAACTCATTTGCAAGTGGATCAAAGCAAAGAGTTACTCATGCAAATTATGATGGCACAAGATTTTCAGGATTTAACTGGACAAGTCATCAAGAAAATTACTGAGTTGGCGCAAAGTATTGAGCAACAACTGGTTCAGGTGCTGATCGATTTTACGCCAGAGCTTCCTAAAAAAGATAAGGAAAGCGGTTTACTTAATGGTCCCCAAATTAACCCTGAACAAAATATCGAGGCTGTTACTAACCAAGAGCAAGTAGACGATTTACTTGAGAGTCTAGGTTTTTAATCACTCACAATATCATTTTAATAACCTATCCATAGATAGATTGGTTATTTCTTCTTCTGCTTTACTCATAATCACGCATTAGCGTGATTTTTTGTTTAAACGTTCTCAACCTCACCATTAAGTACATCAAATGTAAAAGTGATGTAATCCTAACAGCCTCGACGAACTCACGACGTGCTCGACATGTATTTGTCTATGATTATTTATATAAGTAATAAAAAACATATGCTTATATGATGTAAATTAAATATTTACTTAGGTATAGTTTTTGCAATAAACATTATTAAGCAATACGACGATATTTGATTTTTTAAGCTCCAACATCAATTGGACTAAGTCTTATTATCGAACGGCACTTTCATTTAGGAAGCTTAATGTTTTTATTTGCATCACCAGTTGTTTTTCTTCTAATTGCGGTTCTATTTACCTTCATTTCTTTATTAGTTATTGGTATAAAAATCCTCAAGGTTGTTAAGGACAAGAAAAAGGCTAATACGGGCTTAACTGAAAATCGGCAGCTTGTATTAAGCATCACCAATTCCATGAGTGAGGGCATGTATGCGCTAGACAAAAATGGTTTGTTGGTATTTATGAATGCTGAAGCAGAACGTATTTTGGGATGGGAACAACACGAGTTGATGGGTAAAAACATCCACGATTTCATCCTGCCTGAACTTTTACCCCATACTTTTTCTGGCGATTTTCGAGACATCCCTGCCGAAGCTGTTCAAAAGAGTAATTTGGCTGTACATACTGAAGAGACTTTTACTACTCGAGCAGGAACAAAACTACCAGTCTCCGTTTTATCATCACCTAGAAAAGAGGGAGATGAAATCATTGGCGCCGTAATTACTTTTCGTAACATTGAAAAAGAAATTAGTACCAAAAAAAATCTTTTGAATCATGCTTCTAAAATGAGGGCATTATTAGAAAGTAGCCCAATTAGCGTGAGAATCGTTTCTAGAAAAACTGACAAAATACTTTTTGCCAACCATAGTTATGCAGAGTTATTCTCTTTAAATTTTAATGAAGTTTTAGGTAAAAATCCTCTTTCGTATTATCAAAACCCAGAAGTTTATGTGGAGGTTAAAAATCGATTGGATGAAGGTGAAGTCATTAAAAATTTACTGGTTGAATTTAAAAGAGATAGCCAGCCCAATGCATGGTTATCAGCGACTTACATGAACATGGACTATGAAGGTGAAAGTGCTTCAATTGGCTGGTTTTACGATGTAACGGAATTAAGAGGCGCAAAGCAACTTGCTGAAAATGCGGTCAAAATAAAGTCCGAGTTTTTATCGACGATGAGTCACGAAATTAGGACGCCAATGAATGGTGTGATCGGCATGATTGATTTGCTTGCTGAAACGCCTTTAAATGATGAACAAATTGATTATGTGAACACTATTAAGGATTCTTCAAACGCACTTTTAGATATTATTAATGACATTCTAGATTTTTCTAAAATTGAAGCCGGCATGCTTCAGATTGTAAAAAAAGAATTCTCAATCATTGCTTTGGTTGAAAGTTGTATAGATTTACTAGCACATCGGGCTCAGGAAAAAAATCTGATCTTTACTTATTTCATAGACCCTAGTCTTCCGACAACCCTTATCGGGGATGCGGGAAGGGTGCGTCAAATTCTTATTAACCTGCTGGGAAATGCAATTAAATTTACCGAAGTAGGGACCGTCACTTTAAATGTCATTCATCAAAATAATGTTAACGATTTATATAATGTAGGTTTTGTGATTGAAGATACAGGGATTGGGTTTGATCAAAATACCCGTGCAAATTTATTTAAACCTTTTTCTCAAGCTGATGGATCAATCACACGAAAATACGGCGGTACAGGGTTGGGGTTGTCTATTACCAAGCGCTTGGTGGAAGCTTTGCATGGCATTATTGAAGTTGAAAGCGAACTTAATCAAGGATCAAAATTTAGTTTCAGCATTGGCTTTCCAGTAGGGGAGGCAAAAACACAACTTCAATGTTGTTCCTTTATTGCTGGACATGAAATTTTGATTTTGGCAGCTGATTGCCATGAAAAGAATACATTAGCGCGTTATTTATATAGTTGGAATCTCAAGCCTACTATATGTGATATCCAAGAGTTATTAAATGGAAATGCTCAGATAGATTCTAAATATAAGTTAGCAATTTTAATCGGTCAAAAAATAGAGCCTTTGGTCATCAATAAGTTAAAAGCTGATAACCAAGATTTAAAAATATTGGTTATGAGGGATTTCGATCTTGTAGATGCGCTGGAAAGTGACAATATATATACATTGAAGTTATCGCTTTTGAAACAATCGACTTTTTTCAATACGATAATATCGATATTTGATCGACGGAAAAAACAAGTTAAAGTAGGTGCAGAACGCAGAAAAGTCACTACGATGAACAATAGCAACCAGACGTCGATGTCTGGTCATATATTGTTGGTAGACGATAATGAGTTCAATAGGAAAGTCGCGTTAAAACAACTTGATAAATTAGGTTGTTCCGTCACGGTGGCTATCGATGGTCACCAAGCATTTGACTATTATAGGAATACGAATTTTGATTTGATATTAATGGATTGCCATATGCCAATAATGGACGGCTATCAGGCAACCGCTTATATCCGCAATGTCGAATTATCAACGGGCATACATATACCGATTATTGCCATGACGGCGAATGCAATGCTGGGCGATAAAGAAATTTGTCTTAATGCTGGAATGGATGATTACTTATCGAAGCCCATTTTAATCAGTGAGTTAAGTAGTATTTTATTGAAATGGCTACCTCCGGTGTCCAGCAGGAAATATATATGCTCGGGGAGCGATAACGTAGACTCTACTAAAGTTGTGGATATACAACGATTGGCGGCCTTGTTCGGAAATGATAAACACAAAATCAATACAATAGCGCATCAATTTATAATTAGTATGCAGCCTATAAATAGCGCCTTAGATAGCGCAATTAAAAGAAACAATTTTCTTGAAGTACAGGCGCTTGGTCATCAAGTTAAGGGAGTCGCATTGAATTTAGGGATGGGCCGACTTGGAATAATTGCAGAGCAAATAGAGGGTGATGCGCAAACTAGACATTCAGAAAATTTAAAGTTGCTTTATGCGGAATTTAACAAATCACTCAATGAGGTGTGTGAATATTTTCCTCATAACTAGTAAATAGTTTTTAAGTTATTGATTTATATTCCCGTAGTTCAAATTTTAATGGGCGCTCGAATTGTTGCTGAACGGGTTAGTTAATCGTTTGGGAAGATTAAGGTTTTGAAATTTATAGTTGATAAATCTAAGTTTTTTTAGCTGAACTGGTTAGTGAAAAATAGGCGGATAACCAGCCAAGCGCGATTGAAATTATTAAAATAACCAAAAATTCATCAAATGATAAAAAGTGTAGATTGAAATCTGACTGGTAACTATTGGCGATGGTTTGGATGGTTTGATTCAAAAATAGTATCATCAACCATGTAATCAGCAATGCTAATACGCCGCCGCCAAAGCCATATAAACCACCAACATACAAAAATGGCCTGCGGATAAAACTCTTGGTTGCACCAATAAGCTGGCTTAGTTCTATTTCTGCGCTTTGCGTTAAGATTTGCATGCGGATGGTGTTACCAATTACCGCAACTAACGCAAAACCTAATAAACTCGCCAAAATAATTAAGATTTTTTTGCCCAAAAGCAGCATGGAATTTAGACGTTTTATCCAAGTGCCATCGACTAATACAGTTTCTACGCCCTCTAATTTGCTCAAGTCATTTTTCAGCGCGTCGATTGAATTAGCTTCCAGTAGTTTCGGCTCTATAAAAAATGCATCTGGCAGCGGATTGCCTTGTAAAGAATCCAGTATTGATTTATTCGCATCAATTGCAGCTAACTGTTCAAGCGCATCTTCTTTTGAAACATAGGTCACTTGTTGAATCGCTGGATTTTGTTTGAGCGTTTTTTCAATGCTTGTAACAAGTGCTTTATCATGCTTTTCCGTCAAAAAAACGCTGATTTTCGATTCACTCTTAACGCTACTGACCAAGCCATTTAAGTTGTCTAAAACAATATAAGCGACGCTTGGCAACGCAAGTGTTACGCCAATACTTAAGCAAATCAACAGGGTGCTGAGCTTGTTTTTTTTAAAACGTGATAAGACTAAGCGTAAAGCCTGCGCATGATGTGTCAGCCAAATTTTCATACGATGACCTCTGAAATATTTGTGCTAGTCAATTTGCCATGATTCAGATGCAACACTTTACTTTCCGGTTGTGTATTTTCATGCGAGATAGTTTGAGATTCCATTTTTTCGTTGGGCGATTGATTTTCGACATCTGCGCGCCCAAGCGCATCGTGCGTAGCGATGATAACAGTGACACCAACTTGTTGAAATGCTTTGAAAAGTGTCAAAATGTCCGCCGCATAATTTTTATCCAAATTACCAGTTGGTTCATCTGCAATCAAAATAGCGGGTTTGCTCACGACGGCGCGTGCAATCGCCAAACGTTGCTGCTCACCGCCAGATAATGTAATCGGCATAGATTTTTCACGACCTAGAAGTCCCACTTTATCCAACGCCGCACGAATGCGTTTAGCGGCTTCTTGCCCTGTAATGCCGTTAATAGCCAATGGCAATGCGACATTTTGAAAGCAATTGCGGTCATAAAGTAATTTATGATCCTGAAAAATTAAGCCAAATTTGCGGCGTATAAACGGCAAAGTGGCTTCTTTTAATTTGCTCACGTTTTGATTGTTAATCAATACCGTGCCGTTGGTTGGGCGCTCAATCGCGGCCATTAATTTAAGCAATGTGCTTTTGCCCGCGCCAGAATGGCCAGTGACGTAAACAAGCTCACCTTGCTCGATACTAAAGCTTACGTTGCTAATTGCATCGATGCTGCCAGGATAGCGTTTGGTGACGTTGTCGAAAGTAATCATAGATAGATTTTATTTGAAACCGAATTGAACTGCATGATGAAAATAGTATATCGCCTGAATAATAATTTTTAAGTGATTAAATAGTGTTAACTAAACGATTAATCAAATGGTCAACTTAATCAAACAGTGCCTCTACAAAAGCTTGCGCGTTAAACGGACGTAAATCGTCAATCGCTTCGCCGATGCCAATAAAGCGCACTGGAATTGGCCTCGCTTCTGCAATCGCCGCAATCACGCCGCCTTTGGCGGTTCCGTCTAACTTGCTTAATACCAGACCAGTCACACCTAGCGCATCATCAAACGCTTTCACTTGGCTAACGGCATTTTGGCCGGTGTTGGAATCGATGACTAACAAAATCTCATGCGGCGCGCCAGGGTAAGCTTTATCAATCACGCGCTGTACTTTTTTAATTTCATCCATTAAATGCATTTGTGTCGGCAAACGTCCTGCCGTATCAGCAATCACAATATCTATTTTTCTTGCAATGGCTGAGTTCACCGCATCAAATATAACCGCTGCCGCATCGCCACCTTCACTGGCAATCACATGCACATTATTACGCTCGCCCCATATCTGCAATTGCTCACGCGCGGCGGCTCTGAAAGTATCACCTGCGGCAATTAGAACACTTTTGCCTTGTGCTTGAAATAGTTTGGCCAGTTTGCCAATGGTAGTTGTTTTGCCCGCACCATTTACGCCTGCCAACATAATTACAAATGGCTTCTGCAGATTGGTTTGCAAAGGTATTTCTAACGGCGTTAATACTGCCAATAATTCAATCTTTAATGCTTGTTTAAGCGCTGTGGTATCTTGTAGATTTTCACGTTTGACGCGTTTTTTTAAATTATCCAGTAACCGCTGGGTAGCGGCTACGCCAATGTCGGATGTCAGCAGAATTGTTTCTAACTCTTCATAAGTTTCTGCATCGATTTTTCCGCCACCGAATAAGCTATTTAGCTGACCACCAAGCTGCTGGCGCGTTTTAGATAGACTTTGTTTTAAGCGCTCAGTAAAACTTAACTCTATTTTTTCTGTTACTTTTTTTTGCTCTGCCTCTTTCGGCACTACATCAGTTGGCTGTGCGATAACAGGCGTTGCACTTGGGGGTATTATCTCTGCCGGAAAACTTGCTTCATTATTGGGTTGATTAACAGCCTGTTCTTTTAAATCGTTGCTATCAGGCTGAGGTTTTTTCTTAAAAATATTAAACATGGCACACTTTAAATAACTATTAATGATCATTTTAGTCGTAAAATCGGCAACGTGCCATTAGTGGCAAGCAGGAACTAAATTTATTTAAGCTATGTCATTATTGGGCGTGTCATTCTCTATTTACATTAACTAGTTACATTCAATTAGTTATTTGCAAGCGCCTACTCATTTATTGATTTTTAAGAAAGATTTTTTGTGCGAACACCTATAAAAAAAGCGATAAAAAAAACAAATTCGAGATTAGTCTTACTATTATTGGCATTAAGCCCCTTGCTTATATCATCGTATGCGCAAGCTGAGATTCAAGAATTCAAATTGAGTAACGGCATGAAAGTAATCGTGCAAGAAGACCATCGCGCGCCAGTAGTGGTGTCACAAGTGTGGTATCGCGCAGGCAGTTTAGATGAAGTAAATGGTAAAACTGGTGTGGCGCATGTGCTGGAACACATGATGTTCAAAGGCACAAAACGGGTGCCAGCAGGGCAATTCTCACGCATAGTAGCAGCTGCAGGCGGTAAGGAAAACGCATTCACTGGTACAGATTACACTTGTTATTATCAGCAACTAGAAAAATCGCATTTGCCACTTTCTTTTAAGTTGGAGTCAGATCGCATGACCAATTTGGTCATCACAGATGAAGAATTTGCTAAAGAAATCAAAGTGGTAATGGAAGAACGTCGCTGGCGCACAGAAGATAAGCCACAATCAAAAGTGAACGAGCAGTTTCAATCCACCAGTTTTAATGCACACCCTTATGCAAGGCCAGTTGTTGGCTGGATGAACGATTTAGAGAATATGACTGCCGCCGATGCGCGTGAATGGTACAACACTTGGTATGCACCCAATAATGCGACTTTGGTTGTGGTGGGCGATGTGAAAACACAAGACGTCTTAAAATTAGCAAAACAATATTTTGGTGCGATAAAGCCTAAAGTATTGCCAGCTAGAAAACCACAGACGGAGCCAGCCCAAATCGGCGAGCGTCGCGTGGTGGTGAAAGCGCCAGGTAAATTACCATATTTGATGATGGGCTTTCATGCGCCAACTTTACATTCATCAACAGAATCAAAACCGACGACAGCAGAACAAGCTTGGGAACCGTATGCTTTAGATGTCTTATCTGGCGTATTAAGTGGTAATGATTCTGCTCGATTAAATCAGAAACTAGTGCGTGAAACTTCTATTGCTGTTGATGTTGGGACTGGTTATGACACAACCTCTCGCGGCCGCGAAGCCTTGTTTGAATTGGTTGGCACGCCAGCAGAAGGCAAAACCGTAGCGGAACTAGAGGCAGCTTTAGTGGCACAAATCGAATTGATTAAAAGCAATGGCGTCACACAGCAAGAGTTGGATCGTGTTAAAGCAGCAGTGATTGCGGCAGATATTTATCAGCGTGATTCGATGTTTTACCAGGGCATGCAAATCGGTCAACTTGAAACCATGGGTTACAGTTGGCGCTTACTGAAAGAGTATCCCGAGCGTCTGAAAGCGATTACATCAGAGCAAATTCAAGCTGTGGCAAAAAAATATCTGGTTAAAGACAATATGACGATTGCAACGCTAGACCCGCAGCCTATTGATCCGAATGCTAAGCCAGTCGGCAAACCCCACATCCACTAGTAAAAAATGCAAACCTTGTCGTCATACGTCGTTGTGCAATCTCTCGTGTACCTAATGTACACGTCGATATCGCACGCCTAGTCTGACTTAAAGCTTTGCATTTTTAATAATAAATAATTTTGAAAACAAAAATCCATTTAAGGTTTTAGAATGAAAACAATGCAATATTTAATCGTTTTTTTTGTGACTTTTTTAGCGTTAAGTGCTAACGCTGCCGTTAAGATTAATCATTGGCAAACAACTTCTGGTAGCGATGTATATTTTGTCGAAAATCATGATTTGCCGATTATTGATATAAGTGTGAATTTTCCTGCGGGTAGTTCGCACGATAGCAAAGCCACTTCTGGCGTTGCTGGTGTGACCAAATATATGATGACGCTGGGCGCTGACGGTTTGACTGAAGAAGCGATTACCAATCAGTTTGCAGACATCGGTGCTATTTTGGGTGGTGAGTTAGATTTGGATAGAGCAGCATTTAAATTGCGTACATTAACCAGTGAGCAAGCTAAAGCGCTGACTGTTTTTAATAAGATTTTGCACAAGCCTGATTTCCCTCAAGCGATTTTAGAACGCGAAAAAACACGTATCGTTGCTGGTTTACAAGAAGCCGCAACGCAACCTGAAAGCATTTCAAACAAAGCGTTTATGCAGGCTTTATATGGCGCGCACCCTTACAGTTTGGATGAAAGCGGTGAAATCGATACGATTCAAGCGATGAAACGCGATGACTTAACCAGTTTTTATCAGCAATATTACACTGCAAAAAGCGCCACAATCGCGCTGATAGGCGATATGACAGAAGCACAGGCGCGTGAGATAGCTGAAAATGTATCTAAAGGTTTGCCACAAGGCGCAGCGGTAGAAAAAATCGCACAAGTGACTTTACCAACTGCAGCCAACAATCAAACAATTAACCATCCAGCCAGCCAATCTCACATTTTGTTAGGTTATCCAGGTGTTAAGCGCGGCGATGCAGATTACTTTCCATTATATGTGGGCAACTACATTCTGGGCGGTGGTGGATTTGTCTCACGCTTGACCGAAGAAGTGCGTGAAAAACGTGGTTTGGTTTACAGCGTTTACAGCTATTTTATGCCAATGGGCGAGTTAGGTCCTTTTCAAATCGGTTTACAAACTAAGAGAGAACAAGCCAACGACGCGCTTAAAGTAGTGAACGAAACGGTGACCAAATTCATCCAAAATGGTGTGACTGAGAAAGAACTGAAAGCGGCTAAATCGAATATCATTGGCGGCTTTCCGATGCGCCTTGATAGCAATAGTAAGATATTAGATTACTTAAGTGTGATTGGATTTTACAAATTGCCGTTGACGTACCTAGAAGACTTTAATAAAGAAATTGAAAAAGTGACCACTGCGCAAATTAAAGATGCGTTCAAACGCCGTATCAAGCCAGACCACTTTGTATCGGTGATTGTTGGCGGACAATAGTGACGCAGTCAAATAGTATCAACTTGAGTCAGATCTGAAATTTAAGGCTTACTCAAGTTGATAAAAATTCTGTCATAACGCGTTAAAATACGGTTTTGCTGCTACTCAGTATTGATACAAAACCTTGTCAAAATCTAAACTTAACACTAAATCCAGCATCAAAACTGTCAGTAACCAAATCCGCATCAATGCTGGCGTTTGGCGTAGCCGCTTGCTCAAATTCCCCGATGTAGAAGGTTTGCGGCCCACGCCTGAACGCGTTCGGCAAACGGTTTTTAATTGGCTAGGGCAAGACTTAACAGGTAAAACTTGCTTAGATTTGTTCGCGGGAACAGGCGCGTTTGGGTTCGAAGCGTTATCGCGCAATGCTAAAAGTGTGGTGATGGTAGAAAGCTCAACGGCAGCTTATAAATCGCTTTTGCAAAATCAAACCTTGTTAAATGCGCAAAATTGCCAGATACATCAAGTTGATGCTTTAAATTTTCTAAGTCAGCCGACGCAAAAGATGGATATTATTTTTTGCGACCCGCCTTATAACAAAGATTGGCTTAACAAATTACTTCCACTATTAAATCAACACCTTGCCGCAGATGGTATTGTGTACATAGAAGCAGAATTTGAAGTGCTATCCAGCGATACTTGGCAAGTCATTAAGCAAAATAAAGCGGGCAACGTGTACTATCATTTGCTAAAATCGGTTTCAACTTCTTAATATGTTGCATTGATTTAAGGTTATCCATGAGCAAAAAACGCATTGCTGTCTATCCGGGAACATTTGATCCAATCACTTTAGGTCATGAAGATATCGTGCATCGTGCCGCTAATTTATTTGATGAATTGATTGTTGCCGTTGCGGGTAGCACCAATAAAAGCACCTTATTCACCTTAGAGGAGCGTGTCGCGCTTGCACAAAGTGGCTTTAAAAAATCCAGTAATATTAAAGTGGTTGGATTCAGTGGTTTGTTAATGCAGTTTGTGCAAGATCAAGGCGCGCAAATGGTGATTCGCGGCTTACGCGCTGCCAGCGATTTTGAATATGAGTTTCAATTAGCCGGCATGAATCGCAAGCTTTACCCAAAGTTAGAAACCTTGTTTTTGACGCCTGCAGAACAATATATGTTTGTATCCAGCAGTCTTGTGCGCGAAGTCGCCAAATTGGGAGGCGATGTGCATCAGTTTGTTTCATCAACGGTTGAAGAGGCCATTTTGCAAAAACTGAAAACTGACCAAAATTTAACAAATGCAGAAGTTTAAATGAGCATAATCTATGGCACTTTTTATAACAGATGAATGCATTAATTGCGATGTTTGTGAGCCTGAATGTCCGAATGAGGCAATTTATCAAGGTCAGGAAATCTACGAAATCAATCCTAATTTGTGCACAGAATGTGTAGGGCATTTTGATCAGCCGCAATGCGTAGCGGTGTGTCCAGTGAATTGCATTCCGCTAAATCCAGACATGGTTGAAACACAAGAGCAGTTGTTGAATAAGTATTATCAATTGACGCAATTAAAAACAGCCTAAGAATAACTGTTCTTAAAAATAAATTGTTTAAAAATAATGAATCTATAAAGCTCAAGGAGAGTTTGAAATGAGAATTTTGCATACGATGTTACGTGTTGGCAACTTAGAACAGTCGGTTAATTTCTATACAAAAGTGTTAGGAATGAAACTGATACGCCAACAAGATTATCCCGATGGCGAATTTACGCTGGCATTTGTCGGCTATGGTAATGAGTACGACAACAGCGTGCTTGAGCTTACTTATAACTATGGCAAAACCAGCTACGAAATGGGCGGCGCTTATGGTCACTTGGCACTTGAAGTGGATGATGCTTATAAAGCCTGTGAACAGGTGAAAGCCGCTGGCGGAAGCGTGATTCGTGAAGCAGGGCCAATGAAACACGGCACGATTGTGATTGCTTTTATTGAAGACCCTGACGGATACAAGATTGAGTTTATTCAAAAAGGCAGTATTGAATATCCCAGATAGCGAATGAATTAGGTCAATATTGATAAAAATATGACTGACAATAAGCAACAATTAAGAGTCGCAGTGCAAGCCGCTTTAGATGGCGATTGGGAAGCTGCGCATCATATTACGCAAGATTATTCTGATGCGACCGCCAATTGGCTACATGCAGTATTGCACAAGATAGAAGGTGATGTGGGCAATAGCTATTATTGGTATGCGCGCACTTCAATGAATTGCACTAATGCAAGAACATATGCCGACTTTAATGATGTGCGTGAAGAGTTAACGGCCATATTAAACAATCTAAAGTAAGATGTTTAAATTGATAATTTTTATACGTTAATCGCGCTAGTTCGATTCAATGGAAACACATTGTGTTTTTGCGCATCAATCTTGCTCACAAAAAA
>Ga0123389_115966_pt1 | contig 15375 bp, 10 predicted proteins | sample T0HHNH4metaT_FD_89917 | JGI IMG/M metagenome (GOLD analysis project Ga0123389, IMG submission 89917) | Methane-oxidizing artificial microbial communities from Washington, USA to study methane cycling - T0-HHNH4 metaT (Metagenome... | ecosystem: Engineered > Modeled > Simulated communities...
AACATTTTTGGCGTTTGCATCCAGCCTGGCGGGATAGGTATATTCGACAGCCCTTTGATGTAAAAGCGGATTTTCATTCAATACGCCAGCCAGGTTGAATTTACTGAGTTTATATTTGGCAATCAGGGAATTCAAATGGATGATCTCTGCGGGTAGCGACTCTGCGGCACCGGCATTTTCCTTAAAAGCCTGCATCAGTAATATGGGGTTGAATGCCTGAGTGAATTTGAGTGATGAGAAAATAAAAAACATTATGCCAAGTATGTAGATAATGTTTCTTTTCATAAAAAAATATCCAAATTCTAAAGTTGTTGGAAAATATTTATTCTAATTTCATTAAGGCCGTAAATGACAAATGGCAGGTTTCAGGTGAGCCGTGATGGGTGCAATGATAACGCATAATCAAGCTAGCCTTGATATTGAACTGGGCTGATGACTGGTGTGATCTAACGGCATGGTGCGGGTAAGGCCTAAGCGTGATTTAATTTGAAGACTAGGGTTGGGAGCTTGGGAAGCTAGCGTTCTACCATTGAACTACACCCGCATTGAAGTATTATTTTACTTTAATTTTGGATGATTCTGGCTGACTATGCTGGAAGTGTTGTAAAAACCTGCGCTAAACAGATTTATCATACAGTTCGGGAGAGATTGTCTCGGCAGTAATTAACCACTGTTTACACACAGTTTAAAGACACCCTCTGATAGTGTAAATGTATTAACCCATGCAAAAGAGTACAGCATTAAAGCTTTAGCAAAGCTAGTGAACTCAGTGTAAGCTAGGATATTAAATTTAACTAAAAAGAGGCAACAATAATGACAAAAATGTTGAAGTGGTTGGGGATAATTTTTCTAGTTTTGATTGTAATTGGAATGATTGCAGGTAAAAAAGAAGGTGTGAAAGAAGAAGGAAATACATCCAGCAGTAATGAATTAGTAAATAACAACACTGAGGCAGCTAAATATGTTTTGAATGAAAAAGAGAAAAAAGTATTCAATGCTATGTTGCAAGATGATGTTGATAGTTTTCTCGATGGTGGCGACAGTATGTTGTCTGATGGTTTAATTGTTACTACCTCATTAGAGGTGGCAAAAGCATATGAAGATAACCAAGTTGGAGCAGACCAGAAATACTATAAAAAAGATATTTTAATTAGTGGGAAAATCGAAGGTATTAATAGTGGTCTTGGTAATGAGCCGTATATAACACTTAATGGTACAAATCCATTTTTAGCACCACAGATTCATTTTGATAATCCAAATATTGACAAGATTGCTAGCCTATCAAAAGGTCAAAAAATGACATTTGTTTGCATGGGGAATGGTGCCGTTGTTAGTGCTCCAATGTTTAAAGATTGTCAATTAGCAGAAGAATTTGTTATTAACAAAATTGAAAAAATTAAACCACAAGTACAAGAATTTTTGCGTGGTGAAAAACCTAGAACTGAATTGGTAGGTAAGCTAACGTTTATATCAATAGCAGTAGCAAGGTTGTTACCAGATAATTCCAAATGCTACTCAGGCGGTAAAAATTGTGCGAAAGAAATTCAAGAACTATTTGATAAAACACCAAAAGAAGATATGAAAAAAATTCACACTGAAATGCAGCAATTGGGATTAAAAGTATAAAAAAATTTATACTATGAGAGGGTGTTCTTCAACTGTGTGTAAACAGTGGTTAATTACTGCCGGACACTCTCTCCCGAACTGTATGATAAACCTGTTTAGTGCAGGTTTTTACAACACTTCCAGCATAGTCAGCCAGAATCATCCAAAATAAAGTAAAATAATACTTCAATGCGGGTGTAGTTCAATGGTAGAACGCTAGCTTCCCAAGCTCGATACGCGGGTTCGATTCCCGTCACCCGCTCCAACTTTTCAGCAGATATCAGTGGTAAACATTATGGCTAATCAGGCACCTCCTTCAGTAATGACTTTTGCGGGTACAGACCCAAGCGGCGGTGCAGGACTGCAGGCTGATATTCTTACCTTTGCCAGCATTGGCTGCCATCCGCTTTCTGTAGTCACTGCAATTACTGCACAGGATACGGTAGGTGTGGACGGTGTGCTGGCGATGGACGCAGACTGGGTGAACGATCAGGCGCGTGCGATCCTGGAAGATGTGCAGGTTTCCGCATTCAAGCTGGGCCTGCTGGGATCGGTCGAGAATATTGCGGTTATTGCCGAGATTATGGCGGATTATCCTGATGTGCCGCTGCTGATAGACCCTATCCTGACTTCCGGCCGCGGTGATGAGTTTACCAATGATGAAATGATGAGTGCGATGACGGAGCTGTTGTTTCCGCAAGCCACGCTGATTACGCCGAACAGCATTGAGGCGCGCAGGTTTGCCTACGCAGATGAAACGGATGAGGTGGCATTGACCTCGCTGGATGATGCGGCAGGACGGTTACTGGCAATGGGCAGCGAATATGTGCTGATTACCGGTACGCATGAGCGTACGCAGGAAGTCACGAATACGCTTTATGGTAACGACAAGCTGATCAAATCCTATAAATGGGAGCGTTTGCCAGGCAGTTATCATGGCTCCGGATGTACGCTCACCAGTGCGATCGCGGCGTGCATGGCGCATGGCCTGAGTATCGAAGAGGCGGTTCTGGAAGCGCAGGAATATACATGGCAGACCCTGAAGAATGGCTTCAGGCCTGGTATGGGGCAGTACATTCCAGACCGTATGTTCTGGGCGCGTGATGAGGAAGATCCGGTCATCAACCCCGGTGACGGCAGCGTAAAAGCGCACTAGAAGCAATCGGTATGACAGTGCTGACTTCCCGCAAAATTCAGGGTTTATATGCCGTTACGCCGGATGAGCAAGATACTGAAGTGTTGCTTGCGAAAGTCGAGGCTGCGCTACGTGGCGGTGTCAGTGTCGTGCAGTATCGCAATAAACGCGCAGACCATAAGCTGCAAACGCAGCAGGCGCGCGCTATTCTGCCATTGTGCAGGCAATACCGGGTGCCGTTCATTATCAATGATTCCATCAAGCTTTGCCTGACGCTGGATGCCGATGGCGTGCATCTGGGAGCAGATGACGGCAACCTGGCCCAAGCGCGCAGCCGGCTGGGACCGCATAAGATTTTAGGTGCATCCTGTTATAACCGGCTGGACCTGGCGCTGGCCGCTGCAGATGCAGGTGCGGACTATGCCGCTTTCGGTGCGTGCTTCGCATCCGGCACCAAGCCGAATGCACCGGTTGCCGCGTTAAATTTGTTCGCCGAAGCCAAGCGGCTTGTGCGGATCCCGTTGGTTGCAATAGGCGGTATCACCCTGGAAAATGCTGCGCAGGCGGCAGAAGCCGGTGCTGATGCAATTGCCGTGATCGGCGCTTTGTTTAATGCGGGCAATCATGATGAATCAATTACGCAGGCAGCCCGCGATTTTTCGCGAGTTTTTGATATGTATTAAATCGATCGGTTTTATTCCGTGAAATAATCTTCTTTCACTTAAAATGGGAGAGGTCTGTAATGGCCAAAGAATTATTTAACAATGGCAGTCATGTTTGTATAGTATTCAATGACTTGGCGGATAAGGCGTCTTCGGAGGCGGTGCAGTCCAACCAGTTCTTGATCGTGACAGACGGGCATGGCGCATTGATTGATCCGGGTGGCAATATGACCTATAACGCCCTGATGGTCGGTATGGGGAAGTATTTTAATTTCCGTAAACTGGAATATATCCTGGCTTCGCATCAGGATCCGGATATCGTGGCATCTATCAATAAGTGGATGATCGGTACTGAGTGCAAGGTGTTGGCACCTGCCATCTGGGAGCGTTTTCTGCCGCATTTCTGTGGTGTGGGCAATACAGATGACCGTATTATCGGCATCCCGGATGCCGGCATGAATATACACCTGGGCAATACCATTATTAAAGCATTGCCGGCGCACTTCCTGCATTCGGAAGGTAATTTCCAGTTTTATGACGTAGCTAGTAAAATCCTGTTTTCCGGAGATTTGGGAGCATCGCTGGTGCCGGCAGAGTTGGCGATTGAACCGGTAACGGATTTCAATGCCCACTTGCCTGCCATGCTGGGTTTTCACAGAAGGTATATGACCTCCAATAAAGCCTGCCGCTTCTGGGCAAACATGGTACGCACCATGGATATTGAATCTATCGTGCCGCAGCATGGCCGGCCGTTTGTAGGCAAGGCGATGGTGAACCAGTTCATTTCATGGATCGAAGGTCTCGAGTGCGGAATCGATTTAATGACGCAAAACAATTACAAGGTACCCTGAAAGACAATTTATGACATCTAAGAGCCAGCAGTTATTTGAAAAATCGCAACAACTTATTCCTGGCGGTGTTAATTCACCGGTGCGGGCTTTCCGTAGTGTGGGCGGTACGCCAGTTTTTTTCAAAAAAGGGCTGGGTTCCAGGTTGTGGGATGTGGACGGTAAGGAATATATCGACTACATCAACTCATGGGGGCCGATGATTCTGGGGCATGCTCACCCGGACGTCATTAAGGCTGTGCAGGAAGTGGCGGCAAATAGCCTGTCATTTGGTGCGCCAACCGGACTGGAGCTTGAAATAGCCGAGCTGATCAATAAGCTGGTGCCGAGCATGGAGCAGGTGCGCCTCGTGAGCAGCGGTACCGAAGCCACGATGAGTGCGATTCGCGTTGCGCGCGGCTTCACCGGCCGAAACAAGCTGGTCAAGTTTGAAGGTTGCTATCATGGACACTCGGATGCCTTGCTGGTGAAAGCAGGTTCTGGTTTGCTCACATTTGGCGAGCCTAGCTCTGCCGGCGTGCCGGCGGAAGTCGCCGCGCATACCCTGACACTTGAATATAACAATACGCAGCAGTTGAAAGACCTGTTTGAAGCGAGCGGTGATGAGATCGCCTGTGTCATTATCGAGCCGGTTGTCGGCAATATGAATCTGGTTGTGCCACACATGGAATTTCTGCAGACGCTGCGCGACCTGTGTACCCGGCATGGCGCTGTGTTGATTTTTGACGAAGTGATGACGGGTTTCCGTGTTCACCTTGGTGGAGCGCAGGCTTTATATAACATCAGGCCTGACATTACGACGCTAGGTAAAGTCATCGGCGGTGGTTTGCCGGTAGGCGCCTTTGGCGGCCGCAAGGATATTATGCAGTGCCTGGCGCCCTTGGGAGCGGTGTATCAGGCAGGCACGTTATCGGGCAATCCGGTTGCTGTGACGGCTGGCCTTGCAACATTGAAGTTGCTTCAGACGCCTGATTTCCATGCGAAGCTGGCTGCGCAGACTAAAAAGCTGGTGGATGGTTTGGTGTCTGCCGCCAGAGAAGCCGGTGTTGTTTTCAGTGCGCAAAGTGTGGGCGGCATGTTTGGTTTATATTTCAGTGAAAAATGCCCGACGAGTTTTGCCGAAGTAATGCAAGCGAACAAAGAGCAATTTAACCAATTCTTCCATCTGATGCTGGATGCCGGTATCTATCTGGCGCCATCCGCTTTTGAGGCGGGTTTTGTCTCTGCTGCGCATACGGATGCTGATATTGCGTTCACAATTAATGCTGCGAAAGCGGCATTCAAGGCTGTTGCACCAAAATAATGCATAAAAGGGCGATTTTGACTTGATAGAATCGCCCGCCACGGCTTTCTGCCGTATTTGCAGGATACTTCCCACCATATTAATAAGCTGTTGTATTAACAACGGTAATTCTTATCGTCTGTTGCAAAACTCCATCAATATGCAGTAAAGTAGCGATGTTTCGCTTGGCACATTTTGGTGCATTGCACCAGAATGCTTTCCCATTTTGGTGCAATTATCCGGGTTTGCGGCTTTAATATGCAGGCCAGCCGATGCGGTAGCAGATAATTCGTATCATAAACAGAGCGTTAATGCTGGTTGGCTATCAGTGTTAATATTGATGAAGGGAAATAAGCGCATGCCATATGTAGCAGATACTATTGCCAGATTGAAAAAATCAGGCCCTGCGGAGTTTGAGTTCTATCAGGCGGTTGACGAGGTGTTAACTTCACTGCGTCCGTTGCTGGATAAAAATCCAAAATACAGAAAACACAGTATTATTGAGCGTATCGTAGAACCTGAGCGCCAGATCATGTTCCGTGTGGCATGGATCGATGACAAAGGTCATGTTCAGGTCAATAAGGGCTACCGTGTTCAGTTCAACTCGGCAATAGGCCCTTATAAAGGCGGTATCCGTTTCCACCCGAGCGTTTATGGCGGCATCATTAAATTCCTGGGCTTTGAGCAGATATTCAAGAACTCGCTTACGGGTCTGGCGATCGGTGGCGGTAAGGGCGGCAGCGACTTTGACCCTAAAGGAAAATCAGATAACGAGATCATGCGTTTCTGTCAGTCATTCATGACGGAACTGTATCGTTACATTGGACCAACAACCGATGTACCTGCCGGCGATATTGGTGTCGGTGGCCGGGAGATCGGCTATATGTATGGTCAATACAAGCGTTTAACAGGCAACTTTGATGGTGTGCTGACAGGTAAAAAAATCCCCTGGGGCGGTTCGCTGGCACGTACGGAAGCGACCGGTTACGGTTCGGTTTATTTTGCGCAAAATATGATGCAGGGTCGTGGTGATACGCTGGAAGGTAAAGTCTGTGTGGTGTCTGGTGCCGGTAATGTTGCCATCTATACAATCCAGAAGCTATACCAATTGGGAGCAAAGCCCGTAACATGCAGCGATTCGCGCGGTATGGTTTACCACGAAAGCGGCATTGATCTGGCCACTCTTAAGCAGCTCAAGGAAGTGGAAGGCGCGTGTTTGTCCAAATATGTTGAGCATCATCCGGAGGCGAAATATACCGCTGTGGCTGACTATCCTGCCGGCCGAAATCACGTGTATTCAGTGCCATGTCAGGCGGCTTTTCCGAGTGCGACGCAGAACGAGCTTAACGAGGCGGATGCGGAAGTGTTGCTGAAAAATGGCTGCATATGCATCTCTGAGGGCGCAAACATGCCATCCACTCCGGAAGCTGTTGAAAAATTCCTGAAGGCCGGCATCGCTTATGGACCCGGTAAGGCGGCGAATGCCGGGGGTGTTGCGACCAGCCAACTGGAAATGGCGCAAAACGGCAGTATGCAGCAGTGGACGTTCGAAGAGGTTGATGGCAAGCTGTTTAACATCATGAAAAATATCTACGCTAATGCAAGTGAGGCGGCTAAAGAGTTTGGCGAGCCAACTAACCTTGTATTGGGGGCGAACATCGCCGGTTTCCGCAAGGTTGCTGATGCGATGATAGATCAGGGTGTGATGTAGTTGCTGATGGCTTGAGTGAATTGGTATAAAACCCCGCAATTAATGTTGCGGGGTTTTTTTTGCACTATAACTGTGCATCGCTGGAAAATCCGGGTCTGTATTGATATGTCCTGGTGTATGAATTTCCTATATCAGTCATGGAGTTGTAAATACAATTGACTAAATATGCAACTGGGTACAAAGTACATTTTATTGAGATGGTTGCGTATTAATTCCGCTCAAAAATGGTGCGTATTTTGAAAATATGCACAATATCGGTGCGTGTTGTGGTAGGGCAAACTTTGAGTGTGATCGATTTTTTACAGAGTCTGCGACTTTCTTTGTTTTAAGTGATTGATTTTTAATGATACATTAAATCAATTGTAACAATTTGTAAATTGAATGGCAACTTGCATGGTTTTTGCTTATTTGTATTCCCACCGATAATTGATTCGGTGGCGAGTTAAATGCGCGAATGAGTAAGCTAAACATAGGGGTAGAAGATTGATGGACCAGGCATTAAATCAGACAAGTGTGTTAGTACCAGCACTAACCGCACCACAACAGCAGGGCATGTATAGTCCGAGCAACGAACGCGACGCCTGTGGCGTAGGATTCGTAGCGCATATCAAGGGTAAAAAGAGCCATGATATTGTGCAAAAAGGGTTGGAGTTACTCACTAACCTGACTCACCGTGGTGCAACTGGTTACGATCCTAAGCTTGGCGATGGTGCCGGCTTGCTCATGCAGATGCCCGATGCTTTCATGCGTAAAGAGGCTGCTGCACTTAATATTACATTACCGGCTGCCGGTCAGTATGCGGTGGGCAATGTGTTTTTACCGCAAAATGCAAATAACCGTGCGGCGTGTGAAGCACTGTTTAAGCAGATTATTGCGGAAGAAAATCAAATCGAATTAGGCTGGCGCGATGTGCCGGTTGATAACAGCAATATCGCGCAGGCCGCACGTGATGTAGAGCCAACCATGCGCCAGGTATTGATTGCCAGCGCGCAAGCGGGTAGTGCTGATTTTGACCAGTCTGTGTTTGAGCGCAAATTATTCGTCATCCGTAAACGTATCGAACATGCGGTAAGCGAGCTTAAGCTGGAAGATAATGCGGCGTTCTACATGCCGTCATTGTCTTCACGTACCATCGTTTACAAAGGCATGCTGCTGGCAAATGAAGTTGGCGTTTATTATAAGGATTTGAATGATCCCAGTCTGGTGTCAGCTTTGGCTTTGGTGCACCAGCGTTTTTCAACCAACACTTTCCCGGCCTGGGATCTGGCTCACCCTTTCCGCATGATCGCACATAACGGTGAAATCAACACGGTACAAGGCAACGTGAACTGGATGGCAGCACGCCACGAAGCGATGCGTTCAAGCCTGATTGGCGAGGATCTGGAAAAATTGTGGCCATTGATTGTAGATGGCCAGTCTGACTCAGCCTGTTTTGATAACTGCCTGGAATTATTGGTGGCAGGTGGTTACAGCTTGCCGCATGCGATGATGATGCTGATTCCGGAAGCCTGGTCAAGCAACAACCTGATGGATGACGACCGCCGTGCCTTCTATGAGTATCATGCCGCATTGATGGAGCCGTGGGATGGCCCGGCCGCCGTGGCATTCACTGATGGCAGCATGATCGGTGCAACGCTGGACCGTAATGGTTTGCGTCCGGCACGTTATCTGGTGACCGATGACGATTTGGTCATGATGGCTTCTGAGATGGGCGTGCTTACATTCCCGCAAGAGAAAATCGTTAAAAAATGGCGTCTGGAACCAGGCAGAATGCTGCTCATCGATACGGTCCAGGGCCGCATCATTGATGATGCTGAAGTTAAAAATGCCTTGGCAACGGCCAAGCCTTACAAGCAATGGATCGAGCAATCGCGTTATTTCCTGGCTGATATGCCTAAAGTTGAGAGTGAACTGCAATTGAACGCCAGCCTGCTTGATACACAGCAGGCATTTGGCTATACGCAGGAAGACATCAAGTTTGTATTGCAGCCTATCGTGCAGAACGGTGAAGAAGGCGCAGGCTCTATGGGTAACGATGCTGCATTGCCGGTATTGTCAGCCCGTCCTAAAGTACTCTACAACTATTTCAAGCAGTTGTTTGCGCAGGTTACCAACCCGCCTATCGATCCGATCCGTGAAGAACTGGTGATGTCACTGGTCACCTTTATCGGCCCGAAACCGAATCTGCTGGGTATTGAGGAAACTACGCCGCCGATGCGTCTGGAAGCCAGCCAGCCGGTACTGATGCTGGATGAACTGGAGCAGTTGAAGTCGATTGCTGCACTCACCAATAATCAATATAAATCACTGGTACTGGATATCACCTACCCTGCACAGGAAGGTAAGGCGGGTTTAGCCTTAGCATTGGAAAACCTGACTAAAGCAGCAGAAACCGCGGTACAGGATGGTATCAATATCCTGATTCTCTCGGATCGCGGCATGAATGCCGAGCGCGTGGCGATTCCTGCACTGCTGGCGTGTTCAGCAACGCACGAGCATCTGGTGCGCGCCGGTTTAAGAACCAGCACTGGTTTAGTGGTCGATACCGGTTCTGCGCGTGAAGTACATCATTTTGCCCTGTTGGGCGGCTATGGTGCCGAAGCAGTTTGCCCATGGCTGACCTTTGAAACGATCAAAGGCATGTCAGATGACAGCTACAAGGCCAGCAAAAACTTTGTTAAGGCTATCGGCAAAGGTTTGTATAAAGTCATGTCCAAAATGGGTATCTCTACCTACCAATCTTATTGTGGCGCACAAAGGTTTGAGGCAATCGGCCTGAACAGCCGTTTTGTTGCGCAGTACTTTACCGGTACAACCACCAATATTGAAGGTATCGGCCTGGATGAAGTGGCTGAAGAAGCAGTGCGTTTACACACAGCTGCATTCGGCGCTGATCCTGTGCTGGCGAACAGCCTGGATGCAGGCGGCGAATATGCGTTCCGTGTGCGTGGTGAAGATCATACCTGGACACCGGAATCAATCGCCAAGCTGCAAAATGCTACACGTACCGGTAAATTTGATACATATAAAGAGTATGCAAAACTGATCAATGACCAGACGCGCCGTCATATGACATTGCGCGGCCTGTTCGAGATCAAACCGGCAGCTGCTGCAATTCCGCTGGAGTCTGTAGAGCCGGCTAAAGAAATCGTGAAGCGTTTCGCAACCGGCGCCATGTCGCTGGGTTCTATTTCTACCGAAGCACACGCAACCCTGGCGATTGCCATGAACCGTATCGGCGGTAAGTCCAATACCGGCGAAGGTGGTGAAGATGCCAAGCGCTTCATTCCTGTCGCTGATGCCACCACGATGGCGGCAGTGATCGGTGAAAAACTGATTGAGAAAGATATTGCGCTTAAAGCGGGCGACTCAATGCGCTCTGCGATCAAGCAGGTAGCGTCTGGCCGTTTCGGCGTAACGGCAGAGTACCTGGCAAATGCAGACCAGATCCAGATCAAGATGGCGCAGGGTGCGAAACCGGGTGAAGGCGGCCAGCTGCCAGGCCATAAGGTTTCAGAATATATCGCTAAATTGCGTTTCTCCGTGCCGGGTGTGGGCTTGATCTCACCTCCTCCGCACCATGATATTTATTCGATTGAAGATCTGGCGCAGCTGATTCATGACCTGAAAAATGCCAACCCTAAAGCGTCAATCTCCGTGAAGCTGGTATCTGAAACCGGTGTTGGCACTGTGGCAGCAGGCGTGGCTAAAGCCAAGTCTGACCATATCGTAATTGCCGGTCATGACGGTGGCACCGGTGCTTCACCGATATCCTCTGTAAAACACGCGGGTACACCATGGGAGCTGGGCTTATCTGAAGCGCAGCAGACTTTAGTGCTGAATCAATTGCGTGGCCGTATCGTGCTGCAGGTCGATGGCCAGATCAAAACCGGCCGCGATGTTGTGATCGGTGCATTGCTGGGCGCTGACGAGTTCGGCTTTGCCACGGCACCACTCGTGGTTGAAGGCTGCATTATGATGCGCAAGTGTCACCTGAACACCTGCCCGGTAGGCGTTGCAACACAAGACCCGGAATTGCGTAAGCGCTTCACGGGCCAGCCGGAACATGTTGTGAACTACTTCTTCTTTGTGGCTGAAGAAGTGCGTGAATACATGGCGTCTATGGGTATTGCGAAATTTGAAGACCTGATCGGCCGTGCAGATTTGCTGGACACCCAAGCTGGCATCGACCATTGGAAAATCAATGGACTGGATTTCAGCAAAGTGTTCCATCAACCGGATATGCCAGCCAGTGTTTCACGCAGAAACAATGATGTACAGGACCACGGCCTGGTGAATGCGCTGGATAATAAACTGGTCGCCCTTGCCCAGCCGGCGCTGGAAAAAGGCGAGAAAGTGGTGATGGATATCGCAATCACCAATACTAACCGTACAGTGGGTACGATGCTGTCTAACCAGATTGCGACGCGTTATGGCAAAAAAGGTTTGCCGGACGACACGATCCATGTGAATTTTACCGGCACATCAGGCCAGAGTTTCTCTGCCTTCCTGACCCAGGGCATCACTTTCAGCCTGGCAGGTGAAGGTAATGATTACGTGGGTAAAGGCCTGTGCGGCGGCCGTATCGTGATCAAGCCGCCCAAAGCATTCCGCGGCGTTTCACATCAGAACATTATCGTTGGCAATGCGGTGATGTATGGCGCGACCACTGGCGAAAGTTATTTCAGCGGTGTGGCGGGTGAGCGTTTCTGCGTGCGTAACTCAGGTGCTTCTGCGGTGGTCGAGGGTGTAGGTAACCATGGCTGTGAATACATGACCGGCGGTACCGTTGTTGTGCTGGGCGTAACCGGCCAGAACTTCGCGGCAGGTATGAGTGGCGGTGTTGCGTATGTTTACGATGAAGATGGCCTGTTTGCCAAGCGCTGCAACATGGGCATGGTATCGCTTGAAAAAGTCGAGCATGCAGCCCATGTAGCAGCCGATGCCGTACATCATCTTGACCAGCCGGACGAGGTTACTTTGCTTGCCTTGATTAACAAGCATGCGGAATATACCGACAGTGGTCGCGCAAAAGCGATACTTGCCGACTGGGAAAACGCGCGCGGCAAGTTTGTCAAAGTCATGCCAAACGAATACAAACGCGCTTTAATCGAGCTGGCTGAAGACAAGGCATTGATTGCAGCCTGAGTGCGATTTTAATTAAGTGACGTGATAGCAGTCACTTTTTATAGAAATAAGTAAAGAGACTCTCTCTTATAGGAAAAGGCTTTATAGTATGGGTAAAGTAACAGGCTTTATGGAATTTAAGCGTCTTTCGGAGGCTAACCTGCCGGTGCCGGAACGCGTTAAAAATTACAAAGAATTTGTATTGCATCTGACTGATGATCAGGCCAAGCAACAGGGTGCACGCTGCATGGATTGCGGCATACCGTTCTGTACCACAGGCTGCCCGATCAATAATATCATTCCTGACTGGAACGACCTGGTTTACCACCAGGATTGGCGCAGTGCGATTGACGTATTGCATTCAACCAACAATTTTCCGGAATTTACCGGCCGCATCTGTCCTGCCCCTTGTGAGGCGGCATGCACATTGAATATTAATGATGACGCTGTCGGTATCAAATCCATTGAGCATGCGATCATTGATAAAGCCTGGGAAAACGATTGGGTAAAACCACAGGTCAATCCGAATAAAACAGGTAAAAAAGTAGCGGTCGTCGGGTCTGGCCCGGCGGGTCTGGCAGCAGCACAGCAGCTGGCACGTGCCGGCCATAGCGTCGTCGTGCTGGAAAAAAACAGCCGTATCGGCGGCTTGCTGCGTTACGGCATTCCTGACTTCAAAATGGAAAAATCCCATATCGACCGCCGCATGGCACAAATGCAGGCTGAAGGTGTTGAATTCCGCGTGAATCAGCATGTAGGCGAGACTGTGAAAGCAGATGACGTACTGGCTGAATTTGATGCGGTGGTATTGGCAGCAGGTGCCGAGCAGCCACGCGATTTGCCGGTAACCGGCCGTGAACTGGATGGCGTTCATTTTGCAATGGACTTCCTGACACCGCAAAATAAAGTGGTTGCGGGTGATGTGATCCCAGACCAGATCAAGGCGACCGGCAAGCATGTGGTCGTGATTGGCGGCGGTGATACAGGTTCTGACTGCGTAGGTACTTCAAACCGCCATGGTGCGCTGAGTATTGCCCAGTTTGAGCTGATGCCGCAACCGCCGGAAAAAGAGAACAAGGAACTGGTGTGGCCAAACTGGCCGCTCAAGCTGCGTACTTCAAGCTCGCATGAAGAAGGTGCTAACCGCGACTGGTCAGTGACTACTAAAGAATTGATTGGCGAGAACGGCAAAGTGGTGGCGCTCAAAGCCGCGCGCGTGGAGTGGAAAGATGGCAAGATGAGCGAAGTGCCAGGCTCGGAATTCACAATGCCGGCTGACCTGGTGTTTTTAGCCATGGGTTTCGTGTCACCGGTGCAAAAACTGCTGGAAGTGTTCGGTGTGGAAAAAGACCAGCGCGGCAATGCAAAAGCGACTACCGATGGCGAAGGCTGCTACAAAACGAGCAAAGAGAAGGTTTTTGCTGCCGGTGACGTACGCCGTGGCCAGTCTCTGGTGGTTTGGGCGATTCGCGAAGGCCGTCAGGCCGCGCGTGCAGTGGATGAGTTCCTGATGGGGTCATCAGTATTGCCGCGTTAATCTCCTGCGCTAAACAAGGCTTAATCTAGTAAAATAGCTGGGGATGCATATCACGTGCATCCCCACTTTTTTTGAGCAGAAACAATGACACCATTACAGAACGATACCTTTTTGCGCGCATTGCTGCGCCAACCTACCGAATATACGCCAGTTTGGATGATGCGACAGGCAGGCCGCTACCTGCCGGAGTATAAGGCGACGCGTAAGAATGCAGGCAGTTTTCTAAGTCTTTGTAAAAATGCCGATTTCGCCACAGAAGTCACTATCCAGCCTTTGGATCGTTACCCGTTACTGGATGCATCGATTCTTTTCTCCGATATCCTCACCGTGCCTGATGCCATGGGTCTGGGCCTGTATTTCGAAGAAGGCGAAGGTCCTAAATTCGAGCGCACGCTGCAGCAGGAAGCTGACATTAAAAAACTGGTCGTGCCGGATATGGCCGAGCTGCAATATGTGTTCAATGCCGTGAGCCAGATCCGCAAGACCTTGAATGGCCGCGTGCCCTTAATCGGATTCAGCGGCAGTCCGTGGACATTGGCAACCTATATGGTGGAAGGCAAAGGCGGTACGGACTTCCTGAACATAAAAAAAATGGCTTATGCACGCCCTGACCTGCTGCATCATATCCTGGATATCACGGCGCAGACTGTGATCCAGTACTTGAATGCGCAGATTGCTGCAGGCGCACAGGCGGTGATGATATTTGACTCATGGGGCGGTGCGCTGGCGCATGATGCCTATATCGAATTCTCACTGAATTACATGAAAAAAATCGTGAGCGGCTTAACTAAAACCAGTGAAGGCAGCAAAGTGCCCAGCATCGTGTTTACCAAAGGCGGCGGTTTGTGGTTGGAAGCTCAGGCAGAAACCGGCGCCGATGCACTTGGGCTGGATTGGGCGGTTGATATCGGCAGTGCGCGCAAACGCGTAGGTGCTAAAGTGGCATTGCAGGGCAACCTTGATCCTGCAATCCTGCTATCGACGCCAGAAGCGATTGAGAAACAGGTTGCCAATGTGCTGGCCAGTTATGGTCATGGCAATGGCCATGTGTTCAACCTCGGTCATGGCATTACGCAATGGACACCGCCGGAGAATGCCGCTGCCATGCTGAATGCGGTGCGTGAGCATAGCCGCCAGTATCACCAGTAATTGCGGTAATCAAACCGGGTAATAAAAAGCCCGGACAATAAAAAAGCCCATTAATCATGGGCTTTTTATTGTCTGTGACCTGGTGATTACTTTAAAGACATGCGTTTCATGGTTCCGTCTTTATCAATAAACTTATGTTTCAATGCACCTAGAATGTGCAGAATGACGATAATCAAAAGCATGGCGCCAACCGTTTCGTGTACTTCTTTGAAAAAATCACGGTAAGCTGCGTTATCCAGGCCGCCGATGAAATCAATGCCAAACCATTTGATGCCATATTTGCTGTTTACCGCCATGATCAGGCCGCTGAGCGGCATTG
>Ga0123389_110726_pt1 | contig 15271 bp, 11 predicted proteins | sample T0HHNH4metaT_FD_89917 | JGI IMG/M metagenome (GOLD analysis project Ga0123389, IMG submission 89917) | Methane-oxidizing artificial microbial communities from Washington, USA to study methane cycling - T0-HHNH4 metaT (Metagenome... | ecosystem: Engineered > Modeled > Simulated communities...
GCTATGCGGTCAGCTACGTCTACGATGGCGATACGGTTGAATTGAAATCCAATACCGGTGACAGGCTGAAACTGCGCCTGACCGACATTGACGCTCCAGAGCGCAACCAGGCATTCGGCCAGAAAGCGCGCCGCGCGCTCTTCAACCTGTGCAAAGACAGCACCATCAGCGTTGAGCTGGCCGGCAAGGACAAATATAACCGCCACTTGGGCAAGCTGGAGTGCAACCGGACCGATGCCAGTCTATACATGGCCGAGCATGGCTACGCCTGGCATAACGAAAAATACTCTAACAACCTCGCCATCAAGCATGCCGCCGCAACTGCACGCAAAATGCATATCGGCCTCTGGGGCGCAGAAAACCCAATACCGCCGTGGGTCTGGCGCCGTTTGCACCAGAACGCATATCCGGCTGCCAGATAGCCATGACCCCGGACCCACAAAATGCCCATGCGCGCTAACGGATTTAATTAAAAAGTATTGCTGGCTTTAATCGCAATCTTACGTATAATCCCCTGCAATTCATTTACCCTACGCCAACCAATCAGCGTAGCGGTCTCTTACCCTGATTATCTTCCGTATCCAAATACCGAATATAACCACATATGCCTAGACCTCGATTGGTGTTGCTTCATTAAAGTAATAGGTCGGCCTAATACCTAAACTGGAGCACTGCCTTGACAGCACAAACAACGAATACAAATGAAATAAACTCGCCTATTGATGGGTTTCAACCCGAAGCCATCAAAGCGGATCTTTCGATTGAAAAAAGCACACTCAGCTTTAATGAGTTAGGACTATGCGAGCCGATTCTGCGCGCGATTTCCGATACCGGTTACACCAACCCGACACCGATACAGGCGAAAGCCATTCCGCTGGTGCTGAACGGCGGCGACCTGCTGGCCGGCGCGCAAACCGGTACCGGCAAAACCGCAGGCTTCACATTGCCGATCCTGCATTTACTGAGCCAGAAACCACATGCTGAAGCTGCAAAAGGCCGCCCGCGCTGCCTGATGCTGACCCCGACACGTGAACTGGCCGCCCAGATTGAAGAATCCGTAAAAGTCTACGGCAAACATCTGCCGCTCACTTCTACCGTGATCTTCGGCGGCGTCAATATCAATCCGCAGATCAGCCGCCTGAAAAAACCGCTGGATATCCTGGTGGCCACGCCGGGCCGCCTACTGGACCACGCCGGACAGAAAACCATTGATCTGTCAGGGGTGGAAATCCTAGTATTGGATGAAGCCGACCGCATGCTGGATATGGGCTTTATCCGCGATATCAAGAAAATCCTGGCTATGCTGCCTAAACAGCGTCAGAACCTGCTGTTCTCAGCTACATTTTCGGATGAGATCAAAGCCCTGGCCGACGGCTTGCTGCATAACCCGGGCTTTGTTGAAGTAGCGCGCCGCAACACCGCATCAGAGCTGGTGACGCAAACCGTGCACATGGTGCCGCAATCGCATAAGCGCGACCTGGTGAGCCATCTGGTAACCGCTAATGACTGGAAACAGGTACTGGTATTCACCCGCACCAAACACGGCGCGAACCGCCTGGCAGAAAAACTGGTTAAGGATGGCATCGAAGCTGCGGCCATTCACGGCAACAAAAGCCAGGGCGCACGCACCAAGGCACTCGCCCAGTTCAAAGATGGCAGCGTACGCGTACTGGTCGCAACCGATATTGCAGCGCGCGGCCTGGATATCGACCAGCTGCCGCAAGTGGTTAACTTTGAGCTACCGAACGTGCCGGAAGACTATGTACACCGCATTGGCCGTACTGGCCGTGCCGGCAGCAGCGGCGCAGCGGTATCGCTGGTAGACCGTGAAGAACTCAAACTGCTTAAAGATATTGAAAAGCTGATCAAACGCGAGATTCCAAAAGTGCAGGTTGAAGGCTTTACACCGAACGCCAACCCAGAACCGGAAGCGCCACGCGCACCACGCCCGCAGCACGGCCAGAAGCGCAAGCCGCAAAGTGCCGGCCAGCAGAACGGCAGTCAGAAAAACAGTGGCCAATCAAGCAATAACCAGCCAACCGGCAACAAACCGGCACAAGACAGGCAGCCAAACAGAAACGCCCCAAAAGCAGCAAACAAACCTATGTCGGAAGCGGCGCGCCACCAGGCCATGCCGCAATCAGCATTGTTCAGCCCGCCTCCCAGCCCGTACGGCAACAGACCGCGCTCAAACAATGGCGGCACACGTACAAATGGTGGCGGCAGATCAGCTACCAACCCAAACAGCCAGCATAGAAGCGGTGGCAGAGGCCGCTAGAACCTGAGGTCTGTCATACCAGCGGAGGCTGGTATGACGAGGGTTCTAATAGCTGCATATAAAGCGACCAAATTTACTTGTATAAATATTTTGAAAAAAGTTTTTAGTCCATGAAAATCTGGGTCGATGCCGATGCCTGTCCGGTAGTGATTAAAGAAATTTTATTCAGGGCCGCGATACGTGCGCAAATTACAACCACACTGGTGGCCAACCAGTTTTTGCGCACACCGCCATCGGCCTTTATCAAAACCATGCAGGTGCCAGGCGGCTTTGATGTAGCTGACAACCGGATTGTGCTGGAGATGGAATCTGGCGACCTGGTCATTACTGCCGACATTCCGCTGGCTGCTCAAGTGGTGGAAAAAGGCGGTTTTGCGCTTAATCCGCGCGGCGAGCTTTATACGATTGCCAATATTAAAGAACGGCTGGCCATGCGCAACCTGATGGAAGAATTACGCAGCAACGGCGTAGATATCAACGGCCCGGCCAGCTTTAACCAGGGCGACCGACAGGCCTTTGCGGCGACACTTGACCGCCTGATTACAAAACACCACAAAACCTGAATACCTGCCTGAACCGGAATATTTAATTTAAGAATATTCAAAATATAGTTTAAAATCTTACACTTAATTTTTTTACACAGCGTTATTTTACCGTTAATTTTATCTGGGCTTTTATTCACAAAGCCCAGCTTGAGGAACCAACCATGCAAATCGCAATGAACACCGTAGTATCAATGACTTATGAATTAAAAGATGCCGATGGCAACGTGCTTGAATCAAGCAGCGACCCAGTGGCTTACCTGCACGGTGGCTATGACAACATTTTCCCTAAGGTTGAAGAAGCCATGCATGGCAAAAATGTGGGCGATGTTGTGACTGTAGACTTGCAGCCAGTCGATGCTTTCGGTGACTATGACGAAGAACTGGTGCAAATCGAGCCGGCAAGCGCTTTCCCTGCCGCTGAGCTGAAAGTAGGCATGCAGTTTGAAGGTGAAGATGAAACCGGCGAAGTGATCCTGTACACAGTTTCAGAAATCGCTGATGGCAAAGTCGTGGTTGACGGCAACCATCCTTGGGCTGGCGAACGTGTAATTTTCACTGCGACCATCACCGATGTGCGTGAAGCCAATAAAGAAGAAGTTGCCCATCAGCACGTACATGGCGCCGGCGGCCACCACCACTAAATGCATGACAGCCGCTTGTCGTAAACAATCCGGCTGTCATTCTCGTAAGCAGCTGCCACGTTGCACCTGGGTTTTCAGGGTGCACTGGCAGCTATATTTTTCAGCTTATACAGCATTTCCAGCGCCTGCCTGGGCGTTAAATCATCTGGCTGAATAATTTCCAGCTCGGAAACTACCGGATGCACCAGAACCTCTTCTGGCAGCGTATCCACAACAAACATATCCGGCTGTACTGAACTCACCGCAACCTGATTACTCTCCAGCTGTGTCAACTTCCGCTTTGCGGCATTCACCACGCTCCTGGGGATTCCGGCCAGCTGGGCAACCTGCAGGCCATAGCTTTGATTGGCCGCCCCTTCTTCGACCTTGTGCATGAATACGATATTGTTGCCATGCTCTACTGCATCCAGATGCACATTCGCTGCGAATTTGAACTCATCCACGATGCGCGTCAGCTCAAAATAATGGGTTGCAAACAAGGTATATGACCTGTTCTTTTCGAGCAGTTGTTTGGCAACTGCCCAGGCCAGGCTCAAACCGTCAAACGTAGAGGTGCCGCGGCCGATTTCATCCAGCAGCACCAGTGTCTTATCGGTTGCGTTATGCAGGATATTCGCGGTTTCCGTCATTTCCACCATGAATGTGGAACGGCCGCCCGCCAAGTCATCCGACGCGCCGATGCGCGTCATGATGCGGTCAATTTCACCAATTTTCGCCGAGGTAGCCGGCACGTAGCAGCCACAATTCGCAAGCAGGACGATCAGCGCCGTTTGCCGCATAAAAGTAGATTTACCGCCCATATTAGGCCCGGTTATCAATAATAGCTGGCGGTAAGGGTTCAGGCTTACATCATTGGCAATAAACGGCTGACCGGAAGATTGCACAGTAATCTGTTCCACAACCGGATGACGGCCATTGACAATCTCGATACCAGCCTCGGTAGTAAACTGTGGCGCAACGTAATTCAGGCTGATTGCCCGTTCGGCAAAACAGCACAGCACATCCAGGCTTGCCACTGCACCGGCATTAGTCTGCAACACGGCAATATGCTGGCCAAGCTCAGCCAGTACTTGCTCATACAGCATTTTTTCGCGCGCCAGCGCACGGTCATTCGCACTCAGCACCTTATCCTCAAACGCTTTGAGTTCAGGCGTAATGAAACGCTCTACGTTCTTGAGTGTCTGGCGGCGGCGGTATTCGGCAGGTGCGCTTTCGGCCTGCGTGCGGCTCATCTCGATATAAAAACCATGCACACTGTTGTATTCGACTTTCAGGTTGGCAATACCGGTGCGTTCTTTTTCGGCCGCTTCGAATTGCAGCAGAAAGTCGCCGTGATCGGTCTGAATCGCACGCAGCTCGTCCAGCTCTGCATCGTAACCATCGGCGATCACGCCGCCCTCGCGCAATACCACACTGGGCTCGGCCTTGATTGCAGTGGTGAGCAGGTTCACTACCGCAGGCGGCGCGGATAAATGTTCACCCAAAGTTTGCAGCAGACCGGCAGCCTGGTTGTGCAGCAGAGCCTGCAATAATGGCAGCTGTTGCAAACTTGCGGCAAGCCCCGACAAATCGCGAGGCCGTGCTGTTTTTAAAGCAACTCGCGCCGTAATGCGCTCTATATCGCCGATTGGCCTGAGCCCCTGCCTCAACGCAGCGTCACTCCCATTTTGTATCAAGTCATCAATCGCCTCGTGGCGCTTCATACTCAGGCTTCTATCCCGCAGCGGATGATGCAGCCATTGCCTGAGCAGACGCGCGCCCATGGCGGTTTGCGTAGTATTCAGCAGCGAATACAGCGTAGGCGATGCCTCACCGCGCAGCGTAACGTCGATCTCAAGGTTGCGGCGCGTTGCGGCATCCAGCTGGATATAAGCGCTAGTGCTTTCTACACTGATTGCATTGATATGCGGCAAGGTCGTGCGCTGCGTATGCTTGACATAATCAAGCAGAGCGCCGGCGGCACAGATCGCCGGTTTTAAATCTGCACAGCCGAAGCCATTCAGATCATAAGTATTGAACTGCCTGGTAAGCGTACTGAACGCGCTGTCGAAATCAAACTGCCACGGACTTAAGCGTTTCCTGGCAGCCTTAGTCGAGTTGATGGCAACATGCTGGAAATCATCAGCAAACAATATCTCACTTGGCGCAATACGCTCAATCTCCTGCGCAAGCAAACCAACGGCAATCTCACTTAAAACGAAACTGCCGGAAGCCAGATTCAGCCGTGCCAGACCCAGCACGCCATCTAACTGAAAAATACTGAGCAGCTGATTATCCCGTGACTCGTCCAGCAAGGCCGTGTCTGTCAGAGTACCTGGCGTTAAGATTCTTGCAACCTCGCGCGCCACCGGGCCTTTACTGGTGGCCGGGTCACCCACCTGTTCGCAGATTGCAACAGCCTCACCCAGCTTGGCCAGCTTGGCCAGGTACTGCTCTGCCGCATGATACGGTACGCCGGCCATTTTAATAGGCTGGCCATTGCTGCTGCCACGCTGTGTGAGGGTAATGCCGAGTAATTTAGCGGCTTTTTCGGCATCCTCGAAAAACAGCTCATAGAAATCACCCATGCGATAGAACAGCAGCATATCCGGATGCTGCGCTTTCAACCCCAGATACTGGCGCATCATGGGCGTGTGGCTCTCAAATGAATTAATATCTGGTTTATTATGTTCTTGTGATGTTTTCATTTACGGATTAATAACTGCAAGCTAAGGTAAGTTGATTTTAACCCACTTGAATATCAGGCGACCTTCTTTTTCCACACAACCTGACATGATCAGTTAGTTTAGCACTTTAATTTTTACGGAATTAAAAACAGGCTGGTAGTCAATCGAATTAAAAATGGGTTAAAATCCCATACAATAAATGCGTGTTATTTGCATAACTAATCATTAGTATTACATTATGTCTCTGATAAAAAACATATGTCATCACAAAAAATACTAAACCACGTCTGCATACTCATGTCTACCTACAACGGCGGGGAGTATCTAGCGGAGCAACTGCAATCGATTGCAGACCAGACACACCAGGACTGGCGCGTCATAATCAGTGACGATGGCTCTAGCGACAATACATTGACTATTGCCAGACAATTCCAGTTGAAATGGGGTTCTGACCGCCTGCAAATACGTCAAGGCCCACAGCAAGGGTTCTGCTTAAACTTTTTATCCATGGCCTGCGACGCAACGATTTATGCTGACTTCTATGCTTTTTCAGATCAGGACGATGTTTGGATGGCAGACAAACTAGAGAGAGCGATCGCCTATTTTAATGACAATAATGAATCGCAACTGCCCAGAGCCTATGGTAGTCGCACGCAGATAGTAGATGAAGCACTGAACCCAGTTGGCTTCTCACCTGAATTCACGCTGCCAAGATCATTCAGGAACGCTTTAGTGCAGAGTATAGCTGGCGGAAACACCATGATGTTTAACCAAGCCGCTAAATCACTGATGGAACAAGCCGGCTTGCAAAAAGTAGTCGCCCACGACTGGTGGCTATACCAGTTGGTGAAAGGCGCTGGCGGCATATTTTATTACGACCCTAAACCAGCATTGTTTTACCGACAGCACACACATTCCGTCATAGGTGCGAATACTTCATTAAAAGCCAGGATTGAACGGATATTCTTTGTTTTTAATGACCGCTTCAAAATCTGGAATAACCTGAACTACACAGCCTTATGTAACAACCGCCACTTACTCACTAAAGATAACCAGGATGTTTTAGATGTATTCGGAAAATTCCGCGGTGCAAAACTAAAAGATAGAATTCGCTTATTGGAAGTATGCGGGCTTTATCGCCAGACTTGGCGAGGCACACTATCGCTTTGGCTGGCGACTATTATTAATAAAATTTAGATTTTCTTGATAAGAACAGTACAGTATGCATGGAACTGTAGTAACGGCACTTCGCAACTAAAGTACCCCTACCCTGCCCCATCAAACTGGAACCCTCAAGCAGAAAGTGCATACCTAACTAGATGGCGTTTTTTGTTCCGCCAATATCTTTGGGGGTATTCAAGGAATGTCATTCAGTTACATGAGGAATTTAAGATTTATTTTTCAATCTAGGTGGCCATGCAAGGCTAAAATCCTCACGATCAGCTAAATTCAAATTGTAAGATGGATCACTGGCTAATAAGTATTGCCAGTTTTTCTTCATGTAATCAATTTCATTTTGAAATCGCTCCCTTTTTTCTTCAGTATCCTCTAACCCTCGAGTTGCTGACTCATGATGGTATAACTCGGCATAGGGCGTCCAAATATTTTTATAACCTCTAATAAACAGCCTTAAACAGAAATCCACATCGTTAAATGCTACTTTGAGATCTGTTTCATTTAGTCCACCAACCTCTTCATAAAGAGATTTTCTTACAATTAAACAAGCCGCTGTAACAGCACAAAAACTTTGAATCAAATCCGCCCTTCCAAAGTATCCAGAACTCCCTCGTTTAATACCTTTGTGTGCATGTCCTGCAACTCCACTGACTAGTATTACACCTCCATGCTGAAGTGTATCATCTGGATACCACAATCTTGCCCCAACAGCGCCAACCTCAGGGCGAACTGCATGGCTGACCATTTCAGTTAGCCAGTCTGGCGTTATCACTTGAATGTCATTGTTGACAAGACCGATCAACTCACCATTCGCATGTTTAACAGCCTCATTATTAAGTGCAGAATAATTAAAAGGTCCCGCATCTCGCAAAACTTTAACTCTTGAGTCAGATTCTAATAACTGAAAATATTCAAGTGTTTTAGCTTCATCAGAGCCATTGTCTACAATAATAATTTCATATTCAGGATAGGCAGTATCAGCAAGGATGCTATCAATACACTGTTTTATGAGTTCATAACCATTTCTGGTTGGAATGATAAGACTGACCAAAGGCAGGTTATCAGGCAATGGGTATCGCACACGGAATCCGCTCGGCGTTAACTCGGCTTTAGCTCCCAAGTCTAGTCGCGACAAATGTTCATTCAATGCGGTAAGGCCTGCATTTAGTGCATATGACTTGTTGTCTATTGCTAGCGATGTACTTGCACTATGCATGCGCCAGTGATATAGCACCCTGGGGATGTGATGTATATTCTCAGCCCCAATTTTTTCTATACACCGCAAAGCTAAATCGTAATCCTGCGCGCCCTCAAAACCAAGCCTGAATCCGCCAATATCTCGCACAAGATCCGCTCTGTAAACTCCTAAATGCGTAATAAGATTATGTGAATAAAATAAATCCTGATTCCAATCACTCTTGAAATACGGGGCTTGCCTGTTTCCGTTTTCATCAATCTTGTCTTCGTCTGAGTATATAAGTTTCAAACCTGAATTTTGATGAATGGCATCGGCCACCCAATACAATGCATGCTCACTCAATAGATCATCATGATCCAATAAGGCTAGCCATTCTCCAGTTGCCAATTCAAGCGCGCTATTTGATGCGGCAGAAATGTGCCCGTTTTGCTCACGAAAGACCACCTTTATACGAGGGTCTTCTTTAGCATAATATTCAAGAATCGACTTAACAGCTTTATCGGTAGAAGCATCATCAGCAATACATAATTCCCAGTAAGGATAAATTTGCTTGCGAACCGACTCGATAGCTTCAATCAACCACTCGGATTTAGGGTTGTAAGTTGGCATCACTACCGAAATCAGCGGCTTATGAGGCATATGCTCAATTTTTTGACGCATACAGTTGCGAGTGATATCAGAAAGCATGTCATAAAAGAGAATCCATTTTTGATAATTATTATTATCATTCGGGACAGCCAACCTGGCCGCAACACCCCTAAAGCCTTCTTGTTTCAACACAGCAACTGTTTTCCGCATGGCCTGTAAAAACCCTCCGGAACGTCTGATATGCCGCGGTAAATGGATTGCTATTTGAACAAGTCGCCAAAACTTACGAGTAATGTGATTCATAAATTTAAAGGTATGTAAGCTTTTAGAATTAATTATTTTTTATGGTTGGTTTTAAAAATTGTCGAAAAAAACGAGCCAAAAGGCGGAGTGGTCGTGTCATTCGCCATGAGTGTGATGATGTGATTGCGTCTATTACGGCGTCACGTTCAGATACTTTTTGATTCAAGCTGACTATCTGGCTATTAATATCGGTTGCGATGAGCGATATTAAATTCAAAAACTCAAGAAAAACAAGGTCGGCATGATTATTTTCATTTGATTCTATTTTCAATCCATCAAAAAACACTTTTAGTTTTTTAATCACATTGGGTTCACAGCTACAAAATAAAAATTGACGGTATGTTTCTGAAGCAGAAAAGTCCCGCTCAAAAAGATAATTTCTATAATATTGATCCATCAAGGATACAACTGGCTTCAGAGCATCAACACGCTCCTTGGCAAAATGCCCTTCCATAAGCGCAGTCCACAACCTGATATCCCCATGCTTAAGAGTGTGTAAATAGTAGCCCAATGAAGATACTGTCTGAATCGATGCATCAAGATTCGGCAACCCGTGTTCTGCATGTTCAACTAACCAGCGATAAGGTGAATGAAACAGGCTGTTCCAGTACTCCAAGGCCTTTTGCTCAGCTTTAACTGTTGAAGATGAATCAAATGGGGCTCCGATGATTGTAAGTAAACGCGCAACACGGCATGTATGTGCAAGAAAGGCTTCTCGACGTGACTCTGGAATATGCTCAAACACATCAAGCGCAACTACCACATCAAAACTTTCATTAGGCAAAATCAGATCTGTGGCATCGCCAAGAATCATATCGCCGGAATTACGCATCTCCAAAGGGATCTCACGGTCGAGATAGACGATATTGTCATGGGGTAATAATGAACCTAGTAGCTTGTGGGTATTGGCACCTACTTCAAGAATGTTAAGTACATGCCCATTTTTACGCACGGCTTCAATCGCGCGACAAGCTATGCCGTAACGCTGATATTGATCGAAAGGAATAGATGTATTCTTATCCATGGTGAATGGCTCTCCATTCATGATCTATGTACACAAGACCCTCACTGAAGTACTCTCCAGCTACGTTGATTTCAGAAGCAGCAGCAAGATAATCAACACATACCAAGCCGCCATCAGTAAATAACCCCACATCAATAACGAAAGTGCCTGTCAACAAAGGCAATCTAGGAATCACATATTCAACAATATGTGTACCGGATGTATAGGGTATGGCCACCTGATCAAGCCGGGTATTAGGACCAAATATATATACCCCCGCAATGTCACGAATTGCTACGCCGATCAATAGTTTCGGTAACGGGAGTTTTCCAACTGAATAGGTGATACCTACCGAAAAAGGCTGAAAAGGCGCAAGATTAACAGCACTAACACTCACAGAAGATATCATCGCAACTGAGCTGTTATTCGCTGTCAATCTGTTTAGCGATTGCTCTGAAATGGCTGATTTCCGCAGAGAGGCATCACGAAACTGATCTGTTACATAATTGGATTCGCCTGTTTGCTTAACCTTTCCTTGATCAATCCAAACTGCGACATCACAAAATCGCTTTATCTGTTCCAAACTATGAGAAACAAACAGTACAGTAGTGCCAGAAGACCGTATTTTCTCCATTTTATCCAGGCATTTCATTTGAAATGCAATATCCCCAACTGCGAGAGCCTCATCCACAATCAAGATATCCGGATCCACATGAATTGCAACAGAAAATGCCAACCTTACTGTCATGCCACTTGAATAGGTTTTGACTGGCTGCTCAATAAAATCGCCAATATCAGCAAAGACAGCAATATCGTCGAAACGCTTGCCTATTTCCTCTTGGCTTAAACCAAGGACGGCAGCATTCATATAAACATTTTCACGTCCCGTGAATTCGGGGTTAAACCCTGAGCCCAGTTCCAGCAGCGCAGCCACTCTACCACTGGTTTCCACATTGCCGCTCGTGGGAGCGAGCGTGCCGCAGATGATTTGCAGCAAGGTAGATTTACCACTACCGTTGCGCCCTACAATCCCGACGGTTTCACCTTTTTTGATTTCAAATGACACATCTTTGAGTGCCTGGAATTCACGGTAATATTGCTGGGATGGTTTACCGAAAAAACGCTGCATACGCGTCAGCACGAATTGCTTAAGCCTGTCACGCGGTGTTTCATAGATTTGAAAGCATTTATTCAGGTTTTTAACGCTGATCACAATATCATCAGAGGACATCAGCAAACCCCTTCCTGGTCTTTTGAAACAATGCGTAGCCAGCCCAGGCGACTATGGTTGCGGCAACAGTGTAAATACCTAATCCAGCCCAGTCAGGCAAATGCCCAAAAATCATGACTTCCCGTGTCTGCTCAATCATGAAGGTAAGCGGGTTTGCCATAATCAATGGACGGATATCTGCTGGCACTGCCGACACTGGATAAAATACCGGCGCCAAAAATAGCATTACCGTTGTAATCATGCCTATCACCTGACCGACATCACGTATAAAAACGCCTATAGATGCCAGCATCCAGGCAAAACCAAGTGTGAGAGTGACAAACGGCAGCAATACCAGTGGTATAAACATCGCCGTCCAATGCAAATAACCATTGAAAACAACGAATGCAATAAGCAGCACACTCAAACTGACCATGCTATGGAACAGTGCAACAGCCATAGTGATTACGGGCAGGATTTCGAGCGGAAACACTACTTTTTTAACGTAATTAACATTGGAAAGAATCAAGTTCGGTGCTCGATTGAGCGCTTCCGAGAACACACCATGTACGATCATGCCGACAAACAGCACAAGTGCAAATAGTGTTTTACTATCTCCAGCACCGGTACCCCAACGTGCCTTAAATACGACCGAGAACACAAAGGTATACACCGCCAGCATAAGTACGGGATTGAAAAAAGACCAGGCCAAGCCCATTACGGAGCCTTTATAGCGGCCAATAACTTCGCGCCTGGTCATTTGTATAATCAGCTGGCGATTACGCCGCAAGCTATGCAGCAAAGCCATAAGCGACGCAGGCTGCGCTGCATGCGGGTTGATCGTTGTAGTGTGGGTCATGCAAAGGATTCCGATATGGCCAAGGTTTTGGCTTGCTGATCTTTCGCAGACAAAGTAGGTTTGCATTCTATAGGCCATTGAATGCCAATGGCCGGGTCATTCCAGGCAATACTACGCTCAAATTCTGGCGCATAGTAATCAGTGGTCTTATATAAAAACTCGGCTGTTTCTGAAAGCACTACAAAACCATGAGCGAAACCCTCCGGTATCCATAGCTGTTTTTTGTTATCTGCAGACAGAATTTCGCCCACCCATTTGCCAAACGTCAGCGAACTTTCACGAAGGTCTACCGCTACATCAAACACTTCGCCTTGCACTACACGCACAAGTTTGCCTTGTGGCTGTTGAATTTGATAATGTAAACCTCGCAATACGTTCTGAACTGAGCGCGAATGGTTATCTTGCACAAAATTAACTTGCCGGCCAACAGCAAGCTCAAACTCCGCCTGATTAAAACTTTCAAAAAAGAATCCGCGATTATCACCAAATACTTTGGGTTCCACGATTAGCACTTCTGGGATAGCTGTAAGGGTAACTTTCATGATCAGATACTTTCCTTTAACAGCTGTAACAGATACTGTCCATAGCCATTCCTGGAAAGTGGAGTTGCAAGTCTTTGCAGTTGCTCAGCATTAATATAACCACGTCGATAGGCAATTTCCTCTGGGCAGCAAACCTTGAGTCCCTGTCTGTGCTCTATAGTTTCAATAAAGTTACTGGCCTCGGCCAAGCTCTCATATGTGCCGGTATCTAGCCACGCATAACCACGCCCCATCACCTCCACATTTAATTGCTTACGCTCCAGATAGATTTTATTCACATCGGTGATCTCAAGCTCACCACGCGCAGAAGGTTTGATACTTGCAGCGATATCCAACACCTGATTATCGTAGAAGTAAAGTCCTGTCACTGCAAAATGACTCTTAGGCTGCACGGGCTTTTCTTCCAGAGAGATGGCGCGACCTTCCTGATCAAAATCGACCACACCATAGCGTTCAGGGTCAGAAACATGATAAGCAAATACTGTAGCACCTTCATCGCGCATGGCCGCCTGCCTTAACTGATTATCAAAGTCATGACCATAAAAAATATTATCACCAAGCACTAACGCGCTCGGGTCATTACCCACAAAGTCACGGCCAATAATAAATGCCTGCGCAAGACCATCAGGTGATGGCTGCACTGCATATTGCAGGTTGATACCCCAGTCGGCTCCAGTCCCCAAGAGCGCTTCAAAGCGTGGCAAATCTTGTGGCGTTGAAATAATAAATATGTCCCGGATGCCAGCCAGCATTAAGGTGCTGAGCGGATAGTAGATCATCGGCTTATCGTAAATAGGCAGCAGTTGCTTGGAAACGACCTTCGTAACCGGATAGAGTCGTGTGCCGGAACCACCAGCGAGAATTATTCCTTTACGTTTGGTCATGATTGTTTTTCCAGATTATCTAACAGCATACGTGTCACACCACTTTGCCAATTGAAGAAGTGAAGTTCAAAAGTATTCTTTAAATTTAAACGCGCTTTAAATCAAAAGAACAACCCCCAATTAATTTTGTAAACAACGAAACTATTAATATATATAAAAATGGAAAATAATTCCATTTATATTAAAAACACAACACCAATACGCTGTGCAAACTGATTTGCGGAAAAATCGAAAAAATACATGATTACTGAAGAATTACGTCAAGAAGCTGTTTATTGCAGCAGACAAAGCGCAAGCATGACATCTGCTGTAACAGAAATGAAAACCGAGGCTGGCTAAGCAAGGTAAGGCATCCACACAAAACAAGCGCGTGATTGGCAGCGGAAAACTAACACTTAAGCCCACTTGCGCTCGTTTGTATCCAGGATAAGCGCCTAAGTTCTGGCTAACGCAAAAATGACGAGGTGAATTGCCGTTTTGCGGCAAGAGAAGATGCCCCGGGCTACAGGGCTGAAAGGTTTTTAAGGTAAAAGTAAAATAAAGCATCCCTACGGATGCTTGTTGTTACAGCAGGGAAACCAGCATTTTGATACTTAACACCAGGAGCAGTACGCCAAAGATCTTCTTCAGGGTCTGTACCGGCAAGCTTTGTGTCAGCCTTGCGCCTATCGGTGCAGTAAAAAAACTGGGGATAGTCACGAGCAGCACGGCCGGCAGGTAAACAAACCCTAGCGTGTATTGCGGGGTGCTGCCCCCTGCCGCAATGCCGTTAATCAGATAGCCGAGCGTGCCGGTAATCGCAATCGGAAAACCAAGGGCGGCGGAAGTCCCGATCGCTTTGCGGATATCGATATTGCGCCAGTTCAGATAAGGCACCGTCAGCGACCCACCACCTATCGACACCAGCGCCGATATTGCACCGATACCGAATGCGACCAGGCCTAATTCAGCCTGGCCCGCATCCCTGCCGGAAGCTTGTATTCTTTTACTGCGAAACATCTGCGATGCCACATACGCCATGAATACGGAAAAGAATATGGCCAGGCCTTTAGAGCTGATTTGCGCTGCAATGAAAGTCGCCAGGAAAGTACCGGCTACAATCGCCGGCCACATGGCTTTCACCAGGTGCCAGATCACGGCACCGTTGGCATGGTGCGCACGCAGGCTTGAAAATGAAGTGACCATGATGCAGGCCATGGAAGTCCCCAGCGCGATATGCACCACATTATCGATAGGGAAACCCTGGTGGATAAAAATAGTCGTAAGCACCGGCACCAGTATGCCTCCGCCGCCGATACCCAGCAGACCCGCCATAAAGCCGACAAATATGCCCAGCACGATAAAAACCAAAACCAGTTCGATGCTCACAAGCCGTTCC
>Ga0123389_176080_pt1 | contig 15198 bp, 15 predicted proteins | sample T0HHNH4metaT_FD_89917 | JGI IMG/M metagenome (GOLD analysis project Ga0123389, IMG submission 89917) | Methane-oxidizing artificial microbial communities from Washington, USA to study methane cycling - T0-HHNH4 metaT (Metagenome... | ecosystem: Engineered > Modeled > Simulated communities...
CTTTACTACCTCCGGCAATTTATCTTCCGGCAAGGTGAACACCACGCTGATCGGCTGTAATTGGGTGATTACCACCAAACCGTTGGCGTCGTTGGCGCGAACGATATTGCCTTGGTCGATCTGCCGCAGGCCGGCGCGACCCGAGATCGGCGCGGTCAGCTTGGCGTAACCGAGTTGTAACTTAGCGCTATCGACCAAGGCCTGATCCATTTCCACGTTGCCTTGATATTGCTTGACCTGTGATGCCTGGGTGACGGTTTGCTGGGCGGCGATGGAATCCTGCGCCAGCAAGGTTTCATAGCGGGCATGATCCAGTTCGGCGTTTTTTAACAGCGCCTGGTCGCGCAGCAACTGGCCTTGGGCTTGTTGCAATTGCACTTGGAAGGGCCGCGGATCGATTTCCGCCAGCAAATCGCCGGCTTTGACCATTTGGCCTTCGCTGAACGCTACTTTGACCAGTTCGCCGTCCACGCGGGGTTTGACGGAGACGGTGCGCAACGCGGTGACGGTGCCGAGCGCGTTCAGATAAACCGGAAAATCGCCGCTGCCGGCGGACTGGGTGGCGACGACGGCGGGAGCGTCTTGTTGCTCAAAAAAACGCCGGCCTTTGCCTCCGCCGCGCTCGGCTTTGGTATCCTGGGCGGCTTCGCTATGCTGAAAATAGACGCCGGCGCCGGCCAGACTCACAACCAGTAACGTGCCGGTCCACAGCCAGGGCCGGCGCTTGCTCGACGAAGATAAAGCGGAATTTTGTTGGTTCATGCTGGGATACGTGTAGGTAAAGTTTGCGAACGGATGGTATGGATGCCGGCCAGCGTAAGTCCTGGGCCTGTTCGGGGACTCACTCGGCCTGTGAGTTAAGGCGTCGACAAGCAATAACACCCGTGGCTTTAAATTCATCTCTGCCGGGAATAAGCGAATTTCCGACGCTGTTTCAGCGATTCAGCGTCGGAGAATTGCGAGCGGTCAGTCATTAGCCGCCGGAATGCAAGATAACTGGAATGGCTGGATTTATCTTGCCACTCTGGTCAGGCCAACCGCCACTCGCAAATCCGCAAGGGTTACCACACGGGGGCCATGCAATGCAGCTATTTGGCCAACATCCAATTTAAGCTTTTGAATGGTTTCATACAGGTTTAGAGAATAAGGATTCACAGAGGTGGGGGCTGGGGCGTTGGCGGCTGGCGGCGTGTAAGCATCCGCTTCTATCAATATCTTCTCTTTGGGCAAATACACCGCGACAAAGGCGTCGTTATGGCTGTTGCCAGTCAAGGAATGAATCTCGATGTTACGTTTGCCATCAGAAATTACCTGCTTACCGGCAAAGTTAATGAAGTTTGGGGTTTTTTTGGACTTCTCCAGATTATCGGGGCGAATGCTGTGGGGAGCAGACCAAATTTTTTCGTAATAGGCTTGATTGGGCTGATGGGTGACGATCGTGGCCCCTGTATCGACAAAGGTGCGCAAACCGCCGCTGTGATCAAAATGTGCATGGGTGTTAATAACATACTTGATCGGCTTATTGGGGATGGTTTCCTTCAGTTTTTCGATCAGAGCGAGTGAGCGTTCTTCGTTCTGCGGTGCCTCTACCAAGACGACATGGTTAAGTTGTTCGATGGCCACGCTATGGTGCGTACCGCCAGTCAAATAATAAACGCCGTCCGCTAGTTTGTTAGCTGCGACGATAGTGTTCGGCTTCTTGGCTGCTTCGGCAGGTACCGGAATGTCTACTGTCGGGTTGGCTTTTACGGTTGTTACGTTCAAATCCAATACCGGATAGCCGCCTTGCAGACGCACGATGTGACTGGGAAACAACCCACCGTCAAATACCTTGTAGTCGCTGTATTGAGTTTCTACCAAGGTATCGCCCAATACCGGGTTGTCAATCCAGGTCTTCACATTCGTCAGTTGGTTGTTGGCGTTCAGGGTGCCCTGGTAGCGGTATTTGCCGTCCAAGGTAAAGGACACTTGGGTGTCGTTGCCTTTTTCTTCGATTGTGGCCTGATGGGTCTGCGCCGCTCTTAAAAATCCTTGTGGTGTGGCCCATATTTCCGCAGCGCGCTCTTCGATTGCTGTCGGTTGCGCGGTGATGGTAGGAGTTGCGCTGCTGGCGCCTGCGGCAGGCGGGGCAACGTTCCAGGCATAGGCGCCGCTGACGTATTGATCAACCTTCTGCTCGGTCGGTTGCGGGCGATTGCGTCCGGGCTCTATCTCTTGCAAGCGACTAATTTGCACGCGGGCGCTGGCGGTTTCGTAATTGATGTCGGCCGTGTAGTTTTTCAGCGCAAAGGGCGGCCAGGGTAAATCGGGACTCGGCGCTTGTCCGAACTGATACCAGCGACCGGTACCGCTAAATTCAATGCTTTTGACCTGAGTGGCGCCGGTGGCATCGCTGGCTAATTTGAGGCTATTTTGATGTAGCGAACTGCAACCGGCGATGATAAACGCTGTTAAACCAGCCGTTCGGTATAGCAATTTGTGCATGTTAACTCCTGTCGATTTGAAATAGATTCTGCTAAAGCGGGATTCGGCGTCGGTCAAGCTATGTTTTTTCCGGTCAACACACGTTTTGCCCAAAGTTTCTTGATCCATGCCGTTTTTCGATCAGTAGGCTCATAAGCAATTAAATGACGATCATCGATGAGCTACTTGATCGTGGTTATTGGACCACGAAGCAAATGTCATGCCGCTAAACTGCAATCCTTAAAATTCATAAGGATCTGCTGGTGGATGTGTTGGAATCGACGGGAGATTGCTGCTGAGCTAGCAATGTTTGTTGCTTAGATGTTTGTGTAGAGGCAGGTCAAGGCTTAGGAGTTTGCGATGCGGGGGTGTTAGCTAAACATGCGAAATTAGGGGCTCGGCGGTTTGGGTGGGGATTGCCGTCGTTATGCTAATTTCTGAAATAGACATCGAAATATATCGTTTTTAAAGAGAGTCTGGCGCTGGATAGAATTTCCTCAAGCTTTTCACTTGGGAAACCTTACATGACGTTGTCAAAAACCTTTCTGCCATGGTTGGGTGCCGTAATCGCAGTTACTGCCTCATTTCCAGCCAACGCAACCAACGGCTATTTTGCCCACAGCTACGGCGCCAGGAGCAAGGCCTTGGCGGGGGCGAGCACCGCTTTTGCGCAGGATGCGATTATTTCCGCGATTAATCCAGCTGGTCTGGCGTATGTCGGCGATCGTCTGGATTTGGAGTTTGAATTATTCAGTCCGCATCGCGAGTATCGAGTTAACGGCGGCGGCATGTTAGGGACCGGGTCGGTCGAAAGCGACAGCGAGTATTTCCCGGTGCCGACATTGGGTTGGAGTTACAAATTAGACGCTGCGCAAACCCTCGGTTTGGCCATGTACGGCAATGGCGGCATGAACACTGATTACAAACCACTGGTCAACGGTAATGGCTTGTTTACCGGGGCTAACGGTACCTTCGGCGCCGGTCGTACAGGCATCGACATGGCGCAGGCCTTTATCGTCGGCACCTACGCGCATTCGTTTGCCAAAGGCCGATATGCGCTGGGGATTTCGCCGATTTTTGCAGCGCAGACTTTCAAGGCCAGAGGCCTGAATACATTCGGTCAATTTGGTTTTTCCAGTGAACCGGATCATTTATCGGATCAGGGGCGCGATTATTCTTTCGGCGCCGGTTTTCGGATAGGCGGTTTGGCTGAGTTGCTGCCAGGGCTGCGGCTGGGTGCGTCTTACAAAAGCCGCATTTATATGTCCAAGTTTGAACGCTATTCGGGCTTATTTGCCCAGGGCGGTGGTTTTGATATTCCGGACAGCTTTAATGTCGGTTTGTCCTGGGATGTTACCAAGGCGCTGACCACCAACTTTGATGTCGAGCATATCCGCTACAGCGAGATTAAATCGGTCGGCAATACCTTCCAGGGCAATTTGCTGGGGTATGCCGACGGTCGCGGTTTTGGCTGGAACGACATGACGATTTATAAAGCCGGGGTGCAGTGGCAGCAAAGCCCGGATTGGATTTGGCGCGGCGGCCTAAGTTATGGGCAACAACCCATCGAAGGTTCCGAGGTGCTGTTCAATATTCTGGCGCCTGGGGTGCAGGAATGGCACTTGACCGGCGGCTTAAGTCACGCGCTTAGCAAACAAGACGAACTCAGTTTTGCGTTCATGTATTCGCCGCAGAAAACCATCACCGGCCCAAATCCATTGAGTCCGGGACAATCAATCGATTTGTCGATGAGCCAGTTTTCCTTGCAATTCGGCCGGTCGCGGCGCTTTTAATCTATTCAACACGCTCCTAACTTCAAGCGCCGCTATGGCGCTTCTTTTTTAACTGACTTTTAAAAATTTTGCCGATGACTTTCCCAGCTGCCAACCGGATCGCCAACTTACAGCCATCCGACATCCGTTTGATGACCCGCGAATGCGAACGCGTTGGCGGAATTAACCTGGGGCAGGGGCTGGGCGATTTGCCGGCCCCGGCATTGGTGCGCGACGGTGCAATCAAGGCCATTCAAGACGGCCTAAATACCTATACGCCTTCCGAAGGCGTGCCGCCATTACGGCAGGCGATTACCGCCAAACTGAAGCGCGACAATGGTCTGGAAGTCGATGCGGATACCCAAATCGTGATTAGCGGTGGTACGACGGGTGCATTCGCAGCCACCTTAACGGCGCTATTGAACCCGGGCGATGGCATTTTGCTGATGGAGCCTTACTACGGCTACCATCTGAATACGATTTTGCTCAACGGCCTGGAACCGCAATTTTTAACCTTGACGCCACCGACTTTCGCCCTCGACGAAGCTGAGTTGCGTGCCGCTTTAAAACCCAATACCCGAGCAATTGTGGTCTGCACGCCCAGCAACCCCAGCGGTAAGTTATTCAGTGTCGCCGAGTTGGCAATCATCGAGAGAGTGGCTGAACAGCATAATCTGTTGGTGATTTCCGATGAAATCTACGAATACATCACCTATGACGGCGTGCCACATATTTCCCCGGCCAGCGTCGGCAATCTGGCCAAGCGTACCGTCAGCATCATGGGCTTTTCCAAAACTTTTAGCATTACCGGATGGCGCCTGGGCTATGCGGTCTCCGAACCGGCATTGGCGCAGGCGATAAATTTGGTTAACGATTTACTCTACGTCTGCGCGCCGTCGCCTTTGCAATACGGCGCAGCGGCGGGCTTGCAGGCGCCGCCGGACTATTTTCAGCAGCTGCGAGCACAGTATCAACGCAAGCGCGACATCATTTGCGCCGGCCTGCAGGCTGCTGGGTTGACGCCGCTGGTGCCGCAAGGTGCTTACTACGTATTGGCCGACATCGCCCATTTCGGTTATCCCACAGCCAAGGCCGCAGCATTAGCTATTTTGGAACAGACGGGTGTTGCCAGCATCCCGGGCAGTTCCTTTTATCAAAGCGCCGCTGGCGAAGGTTTGATTCGCTTTTGCTTTGCTAAGGATGACGCTACCTTGCAGGAAGCGGTCAGGCGATTGAGTAACTTCCACCCTTGATAAATTTGCTAAAGGCTTTCAACCAAAATATTGCCTGTCTTTTGCTTCCGGTAAGTTGTTTAAACAACAGGCTGTCAACAATTGCTGTGCGTGAGGCAGCAGTGTGTCTGTGGCGGATAATCTAAATACTAGGCCAAACAAAGGCTTGAGAGCTGGCACATAAATTGAGTTACTAAAGGGATTAAGCATTCAGAAAACACCATGTCCAAACCTACCGTTTCCCGACTTGCCAGCACCCGTATCCCCACGGCGTATGGCGACTTTCAACTCTGCTATTACAGCAACACCCTGGATAACAAAGAGCATCTGGCCTTTGTGATGGGCAACGTCACCGACGCCGAAAACGTCTTGGTGCGTATCCATTCGGAATGTTTTACCGGCGACGTGCTGGGTTCCAGACGCTGCGACTGCGGCGAACAACTGGATCGCTCGCTGCAATTGATCGCCAGCCAAGGCGCCGGCGTTTTAGTCTACCTACGCCAGGAAGGGCGCGGCATCGGCTTATTGCAAAAAATGCGCGCCTACAATCTGCAAGACCAGGGTTACGACACGGTGGACGCCAATCTGCTATTAGGGCATGGCGCCGACGAAAGAGACTATTCCTTGGCGGCCCGCATTCTCGAAGAGCTCGGTGTCCATTCGATACGCCTGATGACCAACAATCCCGCAAAGATTCATGCCTTGGAAAGCGAAGGTATTCTGGTGAATGCCCGTTTTCCTTTGGAAGCCACAGTCAATGCGGACAACGAAGGCTATTTGCTGACCAAAGCTCGGCGCATGGATCATCTATTGCAGGTCAAACCTGCCGCTGCTAGGGTAAGCGTGAGAACCGCGCATGATTGTGAACCAGCAGATTGAGCGCTGGCTGACCGCCCAAACCGCGTTTTCCGAAACAGCCGAACGGCCTTTTGTTACGCTGAGTTACGCACAAAGCTGGGACGGCAGCATCACTACCCGCGCTGGAGAAACCCTGGGTTTGAGCGGTAACGAATCCCGGCGTTTAACCCACCAACTCCGCAGTCTGCACGACGGTATTCTGGTTGGTATCGGCACGGTGCTGACTGACGATCCGCAATTGACGGTGCGCGAATGTTCCGGAAAAAACCCGCAACCCATCGTCTTGGATAGCTGGTTACGCACACCGCCGACCGCTCGCCTGTGCCAACGCACCGACAAAGAGTGTTGGCTGTTAACCTGTTTAAAACCCGATGGCGAATTTGACGGTAACGCCGAAATCATCACCTTAGAGGGTGACGATGATGGGCGCGTTGATCTGTCGGCAGCCCTGCAACGACTTTGGGAAAAAGGCATCCGGACGCTGATGGTGGAGGGCGGCAGTCAGGTCATCACCGCATTTTTAAAAGCACAGCTGGCCGATGCGTTGGTTTTGACCATTGCGCCGACTTTGGTCGGCGGATACAAGGGCGTCGGCAATCTGGATTTGGTCTGTAAAAGCCAGTTGCCGCAAATTCGTCCACTACATTCGCAGATGCTGGGCGAGGATTTGATTATGTGGGGAAATCTGCATTATCGGGAGGCGGCACTAGCGTGAAAGCCCGCCAGCTTTGGTTTACCAAGCCCGGAGAAGTTGAAATCCGTGAGAATCAGTTGCCGCCACTTCAGCCGGGGCAAATTCTGGTGAAGAGTGTTTGCTCCGCAATCAGCGCCGGTACGGAAATGCTGGTTTACCGGGGACAATTGCCCACCGATATTGCGTTGGATGCCTCGCTGGCAGCCTTACTGAAACAAACCTCTTATCCCTTGCAATATGGTTATGCTTGTGTCGGCCACGTCGAACAAATCGGCGCTGGCGTCGATGCCGCTTGGTTAGATAAGCGCGTGTTTTCGTTTCAGCCGCACGCCAGCCATTTTATTGCCACGCCAGATCAACTGATCGTTTTGCCGGACGATATCGAAGCGGAAGCGGCGGTATTTTTAGCCAACATGGAAACAGCCGTTAATCTGGTGCTGGACGGCAGTCCGGCGTTGGGGGAACGGGTTGCGGTTTTAGGGCAGGGCATCGTTGGCTTGTTGTTATCCAGTGTATTGGCCCGTTTCCCCTTGGCGCAGTTACTGGCTTTGGACGAGATCAGCAAACGCCGTAATTACGCAGAATGGTTGGGCGTGCGTCAAGCGTTCGATCCCAAGTCAGATAGGGAAATTGCCGATTTGAAAGACGCTTTACGCTTGCCCGTGGAGTTATCGGCAACGCCGAACTCCGGTGCCGACCTAATCTACGAAGTTAGCGGTGCGCCGGCAGCTTTGAATCTGGCCATCGACTTGTGCAGTTATTCCGGGCGCATCGTGATTGGCAGTTGGTATGGCAGTAAGTCCGCGCCAGTGCAATTAGGCGGCGTGGCCCATCGCCATCGCATCAAATTCATCAGCAGTCAGGTCAGCAGCATTGCGCCGGAATTATCCGGGCGCTGGGATAAAGCCCGCCGCTTCCAAGAGGCTTGGGAAATGATTCGACGGTTAAAGCCGCAAGCGCTGATCAGTCATCGCATGCCAATCGACCAAGCCGCAGACATTTACAAGCGGCTGGATCAGGAACCGCAGCAAGTCTTGCAAGCCATATTTACTTATTAAAACTCCAACGCTATTTACTTCCCCTATTTTTTCAAACAGGGGAGTAGTCACCAAAGAACCCAAGGAAAAAATAATATGTACAGCGTAGCCGTCAGTCGAGATTTCATCGCCAACCATTATTTAATCGGCGGCGACTGGGGCAGTGAAAACCAACCCCACTCACACCATTACATCGCGGAAGTGTGTATCGACGGCGAGCAACTGGATCAGCATGGTTATTTGGTGGACATCGTCGCCATCGAAGCGGCTTTGAATGACATCGTGGCGGATTTTCGTGATCAAATGCTCAACGATAAGCCGGAGTTTGCCGGCTTAAACCCCAGCATCGAGCACTTTAGCCGCATTATCTGTGAAAAAATCGCGGCCGCGATTAATCCACCGGGAACCGGCAGGTTGCGGGTAAAACTCTGGGAAAACGCGACGTGCTGGGCGGCTTACCGCTTGGCTTTCTAATCCGGTAAGCACCGTGCATGTCGGCTTGCTCGTCGTTGGCGACATGGACAGCGTCAGTGGCGGCTATTTGTATAACCGCAAACTGGTGTCTTACCTGCGAAGCCGAGGTGATCAGGTAAGCATTATCAATCTGCCGCCGCACAATTATTGGCGGTTGTTGGCAGAGAATATTCACGGCGATTTATTGAAAAACATCGCTGCAGCCAAGTTGGATGTTCTGATTCAGGACGCCATGGTTCATCCGGCCGTGTTTTATTTGAATCGGCGCATCAGCAAGCAACTCGGCATTCCGCTAATCGCCCTGGTGCACCTGCTGGCTAGCATAGACCAAGCGCCCTGGCACAGCGCCTGGCTTTACCGGATTGTTGAACGCCGTTATTTGCAAACCGTGGACGGCATCATCGCCAACAGCCAGACCACCCTAACTCAAATCCGTCAGCTGTTGGCCGGCGCTTTACCGCCGCACTGCATCGCAGTGCCCGCCGGTGATAATTTTGCCCATGACAATATAAGCCCGGCAGCCGTTTTGAAGCGCGCGCTGAAGCCCGGATCGCTAAGAATAGTGCTGGTGGGTAACGTCATCCGCCGCAAGGGCTTGCATGTTTTGATAAAAGCCCTTAGCCAACTGCCGGCACAGGACTACCAGCTCAACGTGGCCGGACGGCTGGATATGGAGCCCGGCTATGTCGCGCAAATTAAAGCCCTGATTCGCGATGCTGGATTAAACCAAAGCGTGTCCTTGCTCGGTCCCGTGCAAGATGAAGCGCTAGCCGTTTTATATCGGCAAAATCAGCTACTAGTCATGCCGTCCGCTTATGAAAGCTACGGCATTGTCTATGTGGAAGCCCTGCAATTTGGCTTGCCCGTGATCGGCACAAGGTCTGGCGCTGCGTGGGAGATTATTCGTGAAGGGGGAAACGGCTATTTGATCCAGCCTGAAGATCATGGCGCCTTAGCAAATGTGTTGCAGATCCTGCATGAAAATCGTCATCTGCTGGCGCAACTGGGCGCCAATGCACTGCATTCATACGCCGCCCAACCAAAATGGGAGACAACTTGCGCCGACATCCGTGCTTTTTTATCCGGTCAAGTCAGGGCCGGGCAAAGTCGATAAACGATTAGCCGTTGGCCAACAACCGCGTGCGCCGGCTGGCAAGTCCCTGTCGGGCGCAGCCATCGATGTAATGATGCAGCGCCACCTGGGCATTGGTTTTAGAGGAAAACGGCCCTCTCCGGCCTTCCCGAGTCAAAAAATACCACGCGGGAAGACCGGTATCAGGATTAGCCACGGACAAAAATCGTTCGGTACGAAACATAGTATTTTCTTTGTAAACTCTTGATATAAGAAAACTCCCACCATTATTTATGCCATGTTTTTTAGCCCTGCCAAGACTGACTTTAATACTCCAGATTGGCAAATAATTGTTGCTGGAGATACTGATACTGTTGATTGGGTGTTTGGAAAACAAAGTCTCGTGGTTTTGAGTCGTTTGATGGGTTTCGCTTTGCTCTACGCATCCTACGGTCCTGGTACTGTTGCTTGGGTGCTTGGAAAACAAAGTTTTGTCATTTCAAGACATGACTCACTGGGTTAGGCTTGGTCTAAACTCAATGGGCTTTGTAGGATGGGTAGAGCAAAGCGAAACCCATCGCTAACTTCAAACTTACCCCGAAAAAAGATAAATGACCGAATACCGTCGCCATCGAGTCCAAGGTGGCACTTACTTTTTTACGGTAAATCTGGCCGATAGAAGCCAAACACTACTGACGGAGCATATTGAGATTTTGCGAGAATCCTTCCGTACTGTTAAGCAAAAGCATCCATTTACAGTGGAAGCAATTGTAGTATTGCCGGAACATCTGCATGCCATTTGGACCCTACCTGAGGGTGACGATGATTTCAGTTTACGTTGGCGACAAATAAAATCAGAATTTTCCAGGCATATTGAAATTGGTGAGAAAATTTCCCATAGCCGTATTCGTAAAAATGAAAGAGGAATATGGCAAAGACGATTTTGGGAACACCGAATAAAAGACGAGAATGACTTTGCCAGACATGTGGATTACATTCATTTCAATCCAGTAAAACATGGTCATGTCACAACCGCTGCGGATTGGCCTTATTCATCGTTTCATCGATATGTTAAGCGAGGGATTATTCCCGCTAATTGGGGCGGAGTGGCGGGATTGGAAAATGATTTAAACTTGGGATAATGGTGGTTATGGGTTTATTTGATGGGTTTCGCGTTGCTCTACCCATCCTACGGTCCAGTTGCTTGGATGTTTGCAAAACAAAGTTTCGTGGTTTTATAGTGTGTCTAGTTCGAATAGGATTTTTTGTTAAACTGGGTTTGTTTTCGTAGGATGGGTAGAGCGTCAGCGAAACCCATCACTATCCTCAAGCCATTTCCGTTTTATTCCATGCGGGCGACACACTATTTTGACTTACGATACGCACTACTCTATATTCTGGATCATTTTGTTCAGTTAGAACATTAATCATTATTATCAGAGCTTGGAAAGCAAAATGCATCATGATCCTCAAAAAAATATTCAATTTACATTGTCTTTCGAAGGTAACGACTCTGATCGAAACTTAATTGATTATTACGATGTAGCCCAGGCTTTGACGGGCTTTCAAAGGTCGATCGCTCTTACTACCCACTTGGTTCTTAATAGCGAAATTATTACACAGGCTCCTTCATTGAAGGGGGCAAAAATATATGCCTTTCCTGCTGAGCAAGGAAGTTGGAAATCCACTGCAGTTATCTCTTTTATTGGTATGGGCATTTATAATGTAGCAACGCTGGAAAACAACTCTCCTCTTGGGCATATTGTTTACTCACTATACGATTATGTCGTTTCAGAATCGCTTGGAGTTCATGTCGATTACAACAAATCTCTTGGTCAGTTATATGAAGAGGCAAAAAAATATAATATAAAAGTAAAGCCAGTAACACAAAGTCAAGCAGACTCCCTTCTTGAAAAGTGTTCTACAGCAATTGGGGAAATGCACAGACCAATTTATAAGAACAAAACTGCAGAATCTGCAAACATTTACTGCACTTTGCCTGACCGACCAAAACTCCAAATTAATACAAAGCTCACTTTAGAAAGTTATGATTTTCTATTCGAAACTAGAATCACAGAAGTTCCCGAACAATTCTTCGGCAGAGTTTCTAATTATAACAGCAACACCTACAAAGGACGGGTTTTTATTCCTGAATTTGGACGGCCGGTAGTATTTGAATTGAATCAACATGCCAGAAATCAAAAATCAATATCTCTAATCACATCAAGCCTTAGTGCAAATGCTGTAAACGATTATGCTGACAGTAATAGCTCTATTAAAATATCTGCATTCCGTAATACTAGCCGCTCAGGACATCTTAAAAGTTTGATTATTATTACCGTAGGCTAGCTCAGTTGTATTTTGAGCAGAGCCGCTGAGCCGAACGGAGTGAAGCGTATCACTCGCGAACGATGGGCTTCCTTTCGTCAGCCCATCCAATAAGCTACACGGTGCACACGCTAATCGTGCCCACCCTCTCAAACCAACCTAATCCGCCGCAAAGCAATAAAAATAGCCCGCGCCGCCGGTGCTGACCAGGTTTTCCTGGCTGCAGCCTTTGCTGTCGTGGGTGGAGTTCCAGGAGACATTGCCGCCGGTGGCGCCGCGGTTGGTGCGGTCGGAGTGACCGACACGAACGCTGCCTTCACCACTGCTGGTGTAGTTTTTACAGGTGTGGTCGGCGGCATCGGTGTAGGCGCGACCGTCTGGTTTTGTACCTGTGATCAGGTCGTGTTGGTTTGGTGTGGCGCCCACGCCGTTGATTTGCGCGCCTTTTTCGGTGAGGTTTGTGGTGCGGTGTACGTTGTTACCCAACTGGCCCAGTTCCACGGTGTCGCCGTGTAGATGGGCGACATCATTGGCGACAATCGCGCCGTTGGCGTTAGCCCAAGGCCCGTTACCGATCCGGTCGCGGGCGTTGACGGCGGGTTGGTCGGCGGTGGCCTGGGTGCTCAAATAAGCGCGCCAGGTACGGTTGCCGGCTCCGGCATCAGTCGCCAGTTTTTGGCAATGCGCATCGGCGCCCGCCAAGCCGCCAAGATCAGCACCCTTGCCAGAACCGACACTGGTGACAAAAAAGCCTAACGGTGGCTTAGGGGCGTCGCTGGGGGCCTGTTGAGCGAGGGCTGCGTTAGCGCTCAGAATGAGCAGGCCGGCAACAAAGCTAGTTTTTTTCATGCATTTTCTCTCTAGTTATGGGTTATCAAAACGGATACCTTGAGCAAGGTTCCCGTCCCTAAAACTGCACTAATCGTGCCGTATTTATTCACCAGGAAATGCCGTCGTTGAGCAGCATGAATGCGTGCGAGCTGTTGCGATACAGACAGAGCTTGCTGATACCCTGCCTTTAGATAAGCACTTGCGCTACCTACTTGCCTGTAACAAGCGCAAGCAACCCAGGCCGCCTATGAGAATAATGGCATCGCGTAAGCGCATTAAGGCAATCAAGCCAATCGCCGCATCAGCCGGCAAACTCAAGTATTGAAACGCCCAAAACAGCGCCGCCTCCAAGGACCCAATCCCGCCCGGCAACGGTAATAAAAAAGACAGGCGCATGGCCACCAAAATGACCAGGAACGTAGACATATCCAAGGCAAGATCGAATACGCCGAGCAGTAGCCATAACTCCAATAGCAAACCAGCCCACCCGCACAGAGAGAGTAGAAAGGCTTTGCATAGTGCGGCCTTACCTGAAGCGACGGTTGCCTTTAAGTCGCTACCCAAGTGGTGCCAATGCGTTTCTATGTGTTGCAAGCGCGGATGATGCTGCCAGCGCCGGGCCAGGCGGTTTAGCCAGGCTAATACCCGTTCCGGCCGCTTTAAAATAAACCAGCCGAACAACGATAAAGCCAGCAAGATACCGGCAAGTACCAGCAGGATTTCCCGCCAGTTGGTGACAGCGCCGACCGGCGAAGCCAGCAACAAAAGCACCGCCAGGACCAGGATACTGAAGTTGATCCAAAGCTCGTAAAACCTATCCAGACCCAATGTCAGCAACGCGCCGTGCAGCGGCAGATGGCAGCGCTTGTGCAGCCAGAAAATCTGCAGTGGCTCGCCGCCGAATTGCGGGCCGGGCGTGATGAAACTGACGGCTTGGCCGGCTTGGCGAATCATCAGTAACTGACCAACACCGACCGGTAATTTCAGCACGTTACTCAACACCCACCAACGCTGGGCAGCGAGCAAAATAATGGCGAGATTCAGCCCTATCCAGGCCAGCCATTGGTTGAAAGAAAGTGTGCCAATGGTCAGGGTGATAGTGGCGAGCGGCAATTGGCTAAGCACCGCGCCAACCATCAGTAACGCTGGCACCCACAACAAAATTGGCAGCGCTCTATGCCAGGTCATCAGGCCCCGTCATAGCGTTGAATCCATGCGTCACCCCATGACCATAGGCTATAGTGGCCAGTGCCCAGCAACAAAATCCAGCTGGCAGTAAAAATCACCAGGTAAGAGCCAACTGGATGGCTAGCGGGCGGATAATGCCAGCCAAACCATATCAGCACGCTCAGCGCTCCTAAGCGTCCGGCCAAGCCAAGCACAACAAGGCTTGCGACCAGCAACAAACCATATGCCGTGACATTGCCTGCCGGATCGTTGGCATCCGCTATCAGCAAAAACAGCAGCAAGGCTAACAAGACACGCAAGCCCGGCTGAAAATACTGTTCGCTCCATTCTGCCAAGCGCCCATAAGCCAGCGGCGTTAACCCACCGCAAACCACCCACCAGTCCGTCGCAAACCCGAACAGCACCGGTAGCATGAAGGCAATACCGGCGATAACGGACAACTCAGGATCAAGTAGCGGCCAAAGCGCCACCGCGACGAAAGCCATTTGAAAGCCCGCCAAGGTGCGACGCAGCGGATTTTCCGGCAAGGGGTGTAGCGGCAAACCCCCTAAACAACGGCGTTGCAAGCCCCAGCGGTACACATAATAAGCCGCGCTTAACAGCAGATAAGAGAACTGCAATTTGCCCAAACCGATCGCCAATAGCGGCGCAATCACCAGTCCCAGCGCGTCGAAGCTAATGTCCAATTCATTGCCAAGCAAGCTTACCTGTCCGCTACGGCGCGCGGCGAACCCGTCCAAACGGTCCAGGATAGCAGCGAGGGTATAGCACAAGGCCGGTAGCCACATAGTCGCGGTGAGCGTTTGCGGCATAAACAAAAAGCCGCCGGTCAGCGCTATGCAACCGCCGCGCAAGATGGTTATACGATTTCCCCAGCCTAAAGTAACGTAGAGCGGTGCCTCTGCTTTGGCACGATTCAATGCTAAGCGCTGCCACACGCAACGGCAGACATAAGCCCAAATCAGACTCGCCAAAATCATCCATTGGCCAGCGAGCATCCAGTTCTCCTCAAGACCGAAAAAACCAAAGCCGATCAGCAGCACACCGACGCCCAATATGGCGATGGTGCGCACTTCGTGTTGCAGTAAATTTAAGGCGGTGTTTTCGGTTGCTTGCATGTTTTTCAATTACTGAATCAGATCATTCGACAAGCTTGTATGGTAAAGGTTAAGAGAATCGGGGAGACTTTGGTTGTCGGGATGGAGGGACATCGACAAGCATCTGCTAAGACAGACCTCACTGAGAAATC
>Ga0123389_178223_pt1 | contig 15189 bp, 18 predicted proteins | sample T0HHNH4metaT_FD_89917 | JGI IMG/M metagenome (GOLD analysis project Ga0123389, IMG submission 89917) | Methane-oxidizing artificial microbial communities from Washington, USA to study methane cycling - T0-HHNH4 metaT (Metagenome... | ecosystem: Engineered > Modeled > Simulated communities...
GCAACTTTGTCTGCAAAAGTCTATGGTGAAGATCTTGCAACCATTGATCGTATCGCTAATCAGGTAAGAGCTGTGGTCTCCAAAGTTAATGGAGTTACAGATCTGGCGTTGGAAGCCAACATAGGAAAACCGCAACTCATTATCAATGTGGATCGTGAAGCGATCGCCCGTTATGGCATTAATGCTGATGATGTCTTACAAGTTGTGCAATCAGGCATTGGTGGCAAGCCCGTCTCTACGCTGATTGACGGTGTGAAGCGATTTGCCATCCAAGTTTGGTTACAACCGGAGTACCGCAGTGATATTCGAGCAATTAACGATATCCCCATTTCAACATCTCAGGGTGCGTTGATTCCGTTGTCTCAAGTTGCTAGCGTTGATATTGAAGAGGGTTATTCATTTGTCAGACGTGAGCAATTGCAACGTTACGCAGTGATTCAAATGGACGTGCAAGGCCGGGACATTGATGGCTTTGTTAAAGAGGCCCAAGCCGCGATTGAGCAGCAAGTAAAACTTCCAAGTGGTTATTGGATTCAATGGGGTGGCGCATTTGAGAACCAGCAACGAGCCATGACTAAGCTGGCAATCATTGTACCGCTTACCATTGGTCTGATATTCGTTCTTCTCTACACAGCCTTCCATTCACTACGTTATGCCGGACTGATTATTGCCAATGTGCCTTTCGCAGCAATCGGCGGCATTTTCTCTCTGGCAATTGCCGGCCAGTACCTCTCGGTGCCTGCGGCGATTGGCTTTATCGCAGTGTTCGGGGTGGCCATGTTGAACGGTATTGTCTTAGTGGAGTTTATCAATGGCTTACGCGAAGAAGGCAAGTCCGTAGATGAGGCTGTACTGGAAGGTACCACTCTCCGATTAAGGCCTGTGATGATGACGGCCATGGTAGAGATCTTTGGTTTGATCCCGTTCTTACTTGCAACCGGTGTCGGTTCAGAAATCCTTAGACCACTTGCTGTCGTGGTTATTGGAGGCCTTCTCACGGCTACGGCACTTACCTTGGTTTTCCTGCCGGTTGCGTACGACTGGATGGAAACAAGGAGGGAGCTCAACGAAGCTAAAAACCCAAATTGATTTGGAGTTTTGGTTAATTAAGTGATCGGATCAGGTTGTATTTGTAGCAGCCTGATCATTAGCATAAATGTTTCATGATTCCATTGAGGAGAATATCGTGAATAGATCTAAGAATCATAAAAATGAAGCTAAGCAATGCAGTGATTGCATTGATAAAGAACCAGTAATTACTACTGCACTTTCAGAGGGTACATTGACAACCTCTTTATCTACTGTAGATCAAGCAAGATTTCGTATTCCATCCATGGATTGTGCTTCTGAGGAAGCTGAGATTAGACGTGCGCTTGCAAAGATTGATGCAATCAAAAGCTTAAGATTTAATTTGGGCGCACGTGAACTGATCATAGATGCAGATGCGAATAGCATCCCATTAGCTATGGAGGCAATCAAGAAATCAGGTTTTGAAACTGAATTAATCCTTGATGAGAAAAACTCTGAAGTCATTACAGCGTCTCCAAAAGGATTTTGGAGCAGTTGGGGCAAACCAATTGCCGGCTTGGTTTTGGCAGTAGCAGCCGAAGTCCTGGAGTTTGCATTTACAGGTACCCAAGAAATTCGATATCTTGGAATGGCTTTGGCTGGTCTCTCAATCGCTTTGACAGGGTTAGATGTTTATATAAAAGGACTCAAAGCATTTAATGATGGACGTTTAAACATCAATGCATTAATGACCATTGCTGTCACCGGTGCATTTTTCATTGGTCAATGGCCTGAGGCTGCAATGGTGATGGCGCTCTATGCAATCGCAGAAGCTATCGAAGCTAAGGCTGTAGATAGAGCACGGAACGCAATTAAGAGCTTGATGGAATTAACCCCAGAAGATGCTGAGGTTTTGCAATCGGATGGGGCATGGAAGCGTGAATTGGTCAAAGATATTCCAATTGATGCAAAAGTGCGTATTCGACCAGGTGAACGTATCCCGCTAGATGGCATTGTGATTTCCGGGCAGAGTGCTATAGACCAATCTCCTGTTACCGGCGAAAGCCTACCAGTGGATAAGTCTCCAAATGATCAAGTGTTTGCCGGAACTATCAACCAAGCGGCTGAATTAGAGATTCGAATCACTGCCCTTTCTTCGAACAGCACAATATCCAGAATCATCAATGCGGTTGAGCAAGCCCAAGGTTCCCGGGCGCCGACACAGAGATTTGTAGATTCCTTTGCGGCGATCTATACACCCGCGGTTTTTGTTCTTGCGCTAATCGTGGCTCTCTGGATGCCATTCTTACTGGAATGGACCTGGATGAAGTCTATTTATAAAGCACTTGTATTACTGGTGATTGCTTGCCCGTGTGCGTTGGTGATATCGACGCCTGTTACCGTAGTAAGTGGCCTTGCAGCAGCAGCGAGAAGAGGCATACTCATCAAAGGTGGAGTTTATCTTGAAGAGGCCCGTAAGATAAAAGCGGTTGCGCTAGACAAGACAGGAACGATTACTGAAGGAAAACCCAAGCTATCTAGCTTTGATGTATTTGATGTGCAGTCTAATCCCACTGAGTTAAAAAGTATTGCCTATAGTTTGGCATCTCGGTCAGATCACCCCGTGTCAAAAGCAATTGCTGAGGGCTTATCTGGGCAAACTAAGGATGTGAAGAATTTCAAAGCTGTTGCTGGACGTGGAGTACAGGCCAAAATTGGAAACAGTACCTTTTTCTTGGGAAACCATCGCTGGATTGAGGAGATGAACCTTTGCTCCTCCGAATTGGAAATGCAATTAGCCAAACTAGAAAATGCCGGTCGCACGGTTAGCTTACTGGCCACATTCGAAAAAGTGCTGGCAGTTTGCTCGGTAGCGGATACGATCAAGTCCTCTTCAAAAGAAGCTGTTTCAGATCTCATACGACTTGGAGTCACACCTGTCATGCTAACAGGGGATAATCTGGCCACCGCTAAAACGGTAGGTATCCAAGCTGGCATCAATGAAGTCAAAGGTAATCTATTACCAGAAGATAAATTAAAGGAAATTGAATTTCTTCAGAAACAATTCGGTGTGACTGCCATGACCGGCGATGGGATCAATGATGCGCCATCATTAGCACGAGCTGATATTGGTTTTGCGATGGGAGCAGCTGGGACACACACTGCGATGGAAGCAGCAGATGTTTTGGTAATGAATGATGATCTACGTAGGTTGCCTGAAACAATTCGCCTCTCAAAACAAACGCATGCCATTCTTTGGCAGAACATTGCTCTAGCCTTGGGCATCAAGTTTGTATTTTTATATCTTGCCTTATTTGACAATGCATCTATGTGGATGGCTGTCTTTGCTGATATGGGTGCAAGTTTGCTAGTGGTATTTAATGGTTTGAGATTGATTTACTTCAATCGGCAATCAAGAACCTAATACAAATAAACAGCTTTTATTTTAGGAGGTCTAAATTGATACTTAAGAAATTAGATGCTGAACTTAACTTTCACCAAGCAGCACTGCGCGTACGCAACCAGCGCCAAGAATTACTCGCATCAAATATCGCCAACGCTGACACGCCCCAATACAAAGCGCGTGACATTGACTTTCAATCTGCAATGCAGTCAGCGCTTCAACAAAGTGCTGGAGTTGGTCCTGCAACACAACCTGCAAGTGAAATGCAGCAAACCAATAATGCTCATATGAATGGTAATGCTGGCAATGGTTACCCCGGATCAGGTGACGTATTATTCCGATCATTGAGACAAGGATCCGTAGATGGCAATACCGTTGATATGGACGTAGAGCGAAACGCTTATGTAGATAATGGAATTCGCTACGAAGCAAGTCTCACGATGATGACTGATAAAATCAAAGAGGTGATGGCGGCTATTAACGGGCAAGATAAATAACAGTCACTATGGCATTATGCTGAGTCGAAATACTAATCTATGACCATACATCCTGATGCAATTTATGCGATATTAGCTGCCATTCTTTTTGGCTTGGCAACCCCCGTCGCCAAGCTTTTGATTAGTGATGTTTCACCACAAATGCTCGCCGGTTTATTGTATGCAGGTAGTGGACTTGGCCTTTTTCTGCTGTATGGCTTCACTCGATTATTTCTAGGCGATAATCATGAGCGCCTGCCTATCCAGGCACCGGATTTACCATGGTTATTAGGTGCAATAGTATGTGGAGGTGTGCTTGGACCAGTCTTACTTATGCAAGGATTGCTATCCACACTTGCTTCGATGGCGTCACTATTACTCAATCTTGAAAGCGTCCTGACTGCACTACTAGCCTGGTTCATATTCAAGGAGCATTTTGATCGTCGTATCTTGATTGGGATGGTCAGTATTGTATGTGGCAGCCTATTGTTATCATGGCCTAAGCATTTGAATACTGCTTTTCCTTGGGGTGCGGTGGCGATCGCAGGTGCCTGTGCGTGTTGGGCAATTGACAACAATCTCACGAGAAAAATATCGGCCAATGATGCTCTACAAATTGCTTGTATCAAAGGTTTGGTAGCTGGTTTTGTGAATCTGGCAATCGCATTAAGCCTTGGTAAAGCATTGCCTGATTTTTCTGCGGGAGTAAGTGCGGCTATTATCGGCTTCTTGGGTTACGGAGTCAGCCTGGTATTGTTTGTCATTTCTTTGCGCCACATTGGTACGGCCAGGACAGGAGCATATTTTTCTGCTGCTCCCTTTGCTGGCGTAATCTGTTCTTTTCTATTACTACATGAGCAGCCAGATGGCTTGTTCTGGGCAGCAATGGTCTTGATGATCATCGGTGTATGGCTTCATTTAACCGAACATCATGCTCACCTACATTATCACAGGGAATTACGTCATCAACATATTCACTCTCATGACGAACACCATCAACATACACATGATTTTGATTGGGATGGATCGGAGCCTCATGTGCACCCGCATGAACATATGGCATTAAGTCACAGTCACCAGCATTTCCCTGATTTGCATCACCAACATAAGCATTAATTTTTGTGGGATATACCCTTCCCAAGACCAAGTTATGCTCATGTCACTCGGCCAGCTTATGGTTTCATTTCCGTCTCGTGGCAATTTTATGCTTCTCTCAAGCGAGTGATAATTATCTCAATTAAGTTTGAATGAGCCTTTTCTAAAATATTATCGTAAGATGTATGGTGAGAACCCTAAAAAACATTAGATCGTCAAAAATTTGAAGAATATAATAATTCTCATAATTTTACTCGCTGATCCAGTTGTATTTTTGATCCGCACGCTTATTGATTCACTAGATCTAGCGCTATCAAAAGTCAAAAATCGTGTTTTGGTTTTCCTACAAATTACATATTTATGCCTTTTGCCTTTACTCATTAGTAGATTCAGAGTCGGGGTGATGTCTTTTGAAGAAGTTTGCCCAACCTGGAAAGTGATTCAGAATAAGCGTACCAAAAATCAGGCAGGCGGTTAGGCAAGCGAGCAGATACATACCGAAGGCACTCGCCATTCCAACAGCAGCCGTTGCCCACAATGTCGCAGCTGTGGTCAATCCTTGAATCCGGCCTCGTACCTGTAGGATAACTCCCGCTCCGATGAAACCCATACCTGAAACGACTTGCGCAGCGATTCGGGTGTCTACACCAGGAATGTGGTTGGATACGATGCTGAAGGCACAGGAGCCTACTGCAACTGCCATGTAGGTTCGAACGCCGGCATCTCGATTATGGCTTTCTCGTTCCCAGCCGATAAGGCCACCTAGCACGGCAGCCAGTAAAATGCGGAAGGTCAGCAATAGTTCGGTATCCCAATCCATTATCTGCCCCTCCACTTGTGCGGCCAGCTAGTTCGCTTTCCTTGGTTGTTGGAGTTGTTTGGCGCGTATTCTGAATGCATCAAAAGTCTCGTTTCGTCTAATTGATAAAGCAGAGCTACATTAACATTTCAATGGTGAGCAGCAAGATGAAGCCCAAGAAAAACATCGCTGTCTGGAAACTGGTTTCGGGTACTTCATGAGCCTCAACAAGCAATTCTTCTGTGACCAGATACAGCAGGGCAGCAAGGCTAAATGCTAAGATTGCATCCACTACGGTGTCACTCGCAAAAACGAGCAAGGCACTGCCGGCAAGTGCTCCGATGAGTAATATCAGAGAGAATCCGATAGACACCATGAGGGTGTTCTTGCGACTATTTCCGGCTTGAGCTAATGCTAATGCCCCTGACAATCCAAGAAATAGAACTTCAAGGGTAAGTGCTATGGTCAGCAGCAAGCCCTGCTTTTGGCCGGCAGCAAACCCTAACCCCACTAACAAACCATCCAAGGCCACATCAATGCCAAGAATTGCGATCAGGCTAGTTGGAGTAGTCGCGATACTGATTGTGTTTTGCCCTAATTTCTCGGCAAAGTGCTTAACTGCCAGCATGATCATCACCCCCAAGGTGAATCCAATTAGAGTAATCCAGGGAAGCTTTCGGTGCATTAGGTCCGGCAGGAGCTCAGTTGCTAGGGCGCAAAAAAGCAAGCCAGCAGCAAAGTGCTGTATAGCACTAACAGTCCCCGGTTTCAACGGCCGCCACAGCGCAATCAACCCTCCAAAGATTACGGCCAATGCAGGATAAAAAGCAAATGTGAGAATGCTAAACGCCGCCTGCATAGAAAGTTATCTCCTATCTAATTTAGTAATACATCCAGAGAATGATCATAGTTTTCGTTGTAAGTTTTAAAACAATAAGCTTTATTACCCAAACCCTAAGGTTAAATTACTCAGGTGAAGTTTGTTTCGGTTTGGCTTGTTTTCGAACCATCCCTCTAGCATGGGCAGCACCAGCCGCCTCGACTACACCATCCGGATTACCGTCTAAATCTAATCGGTTTGCTCCTTCTTTGCATGCTTGCCAGTAGCGTGAACTTTTACACCAAGTTTTAATAGCCAGCTGTAGGTCTTCCTTTGAAATGCCAATCTCTTCGGATCGTGCTTGAAGGTCTTCTAGAACCCCAATCTTCAAAGGTACTTTAGGTATCGGGTTTTTAGGGAATGCTTTGGGGTAAAACTTCTGAAGTTTGCCTATGATCAAAACCACAGGATCTACTCGAGCAGTGTTCTTGGGTTTAGCTGGCTTTGCTGGCTGCTTTTGTTTAATTTCTTCCGCAAGCTGCTTTTTGAGTTCGGCGAGTTTTTCTAGGCCCATGGTAATAAATGCGGTTGGTTGTTTTTCTTAAGACGAATTTTCTAACAGATAGTTATATACATGCAATCGATTTGAGAGGGGGTAACCGAACATCATGCTCACCTACATCATCACAGGGAATTACGTCATCAACATATTCACTCTCATGACGAACACCATCAACATACACATGATTTTGATTGGGATGGATCGGAGCCTCATATGCACCCGCATGAACATATGGCATTAAATCACAGTCACCAGCATTTCCCTGATTTACATCACCAGCATAAGCACTAGGGTTTGGTGGGACACACCCGAAGTTACATGCTACGAAGGTAGATGGTTTGCAAAACTTTAGCAACCTTACCAACTTATAGTGACGCTGAATCTTGAGGTAAGTTTCTGACGACAACAAATATTTCAACCCTCAAAATTTGGCCACATTGGACTTCAGCCGTTCTGTTTTAGAAATTATGATGTGTCTAGCAGAGCGGCTGAAGTCCAGTTACCCGATATCCAATAGCCCTGCAGATAAAAGGGCTTGGTAGGTTTTTAATATTTCCTCATCATTCAAGAGGTTGGCTGAATTCGCAATTAATTGTAACGAGGGATCATTTGCCGCATTCAGTCCCATGAGTTTTTGCCGCGCCACCTTTACACTCACTCCCTTCATTAGAGTATTCGCTAAATTGAAACTTGGCACCTTTGGTTCAACCTGCTTAGTATCTTTGGCACCTACTGTCTGGAGCGCTTTTAGATATGCTCTCTTCGCCATAAAGCCCTCACTCTTCGTAAAAGAGTCATTGTCTTCATCTAGTACCTCTCTATCAGGCAGCTTTATCACCTGATGTGATACCGCTTTAGCTATATTGAATAACTGCTCAATAGATTGCTTTGATTGTTTAGTCATAACGATTCCTGTAACCCTAACTTGTCATACTTACGCCTAATTGCCTTTAAGGCACTTGCATACTGTACGGGTGTTAATTCCATTAGCTTCTGTATTTCTGCGGGCTGCAAATTGTCCATTTGATAAGTCAAAATTTCCATGGACCTTTCATCCCCCTCAAATAACTGTTTGAGTGCTTGCAGTGTTTGGTTGGCAATCATCTCTTCTTCAGGTGTGCCAATCCTGCTGTCCAGCATATCCATCAGTTCTATAGCATCCTCACTATCTAATGGATGTATCGTGTTCTCCAAGGGGTCTGATTTACGCCTCTTAATAAAAGCATCCACAACACTTTCCATTGCATGATAAATAAAGACCTCCATCGGCAACTCTCTTCGACATCTCCGCCTACCCTCAAGAGCTCTGCAGATCACGATATGTAAAAGATCAGCACCCTCAATTGGCAAACCTCTGCATAGGTTATTTGCTGTCTTACCAAGCTTTATCCATTGAGCTTCAGTAAAAGCGTCAAAGCCTACCTTTATTTCAGATATGGTTAAAAAATCTTCTAAATTTTTATCGCTCAGCGCCAATTTATGTTCCATAGAATGTATGGCTCTAAAAACCCCAGTCGCAGACAAAAAAATATTCTTTTTTTAAATGTCTGAATGCCATCCTTTCGTAGCCCTTTCAATTATGCAGTATATGAATATAGTTTTTAACGGAGAACATCATGAGTGAAATTGAAAAAGAATCACAAGCAGACAAAGCAAAGGGCCACGAAATTACAATCATCGTAAATGCTACCCAGCATACAGTAGAAGACAAAGATCTAACCTATTTAGAGGTGGTTCAACTAGGCTTCCCTGGTGCGGTTGTTGGTAGCAATGTAATCTACACCGTCACATACAGAAAAGGCCCCTCCTCTAATCAACAAGGATCTATGGATGTTGGCGATACAGTTAAAGCAAAGAAAGGCATGGTATTCAATGTCACACCAACTGATAAATCATAGTCCCGACCTAAAAAGGTTACGTGATGAAGGATATGAGGTTCAAATAAAATCAGGCCACTTATTGATTTCAGGCGTACCTTATATTAACTCGAACCGAGAACTGAAGTATGGCACTTTGGTTTCGACCCTTCATCTTGCGGGCAATGTCACAACCAAGCCTGACACCCATGTGGGAATGTTTAAAGGTGACTACCCTTGCCACAAAGATGGGTCACCTATCGAAGGCTTTAGACACGCATCCCACAATCAAACCTTGGCAGAAGGTGTTGAAATAAACCATTCATTTTCTAGTAAACCTCGTGATGGCTTCGGCTATCCCAATTACTACGAAAAAATGAAACGCTATATCGACATCATTTCAGCACCAACTGGATTGAGTGCATGTACGTTTAAGACTATTGAATCGGTCGATTCTGAATCCGTTTTTCACTATCTAGACTCATGGTCTAGCAGAGCTGGTATTTCAACAATAAACGATAAATTCAAACATAAAAAGATCGCGATTATTGGGCTTGGCGGCACTGGATCATATGTATTGGATTTAGTAGCTAAAACACCTGTGGCTGAAATTCATTTATATGATGGCGATAAATTTCTACAGCACAATGCCTTTCGGGCGCCAGGTGCAGTTAGTCTTGAGCAGTTAAATGCACAAAGCTTCAAAGTAGATCACTTCAGAAGCATCTATTCAAATATGCATAAAAACATAATTGCGCATTCTGAATATCTCAATGAGTCCAACATCAATGAGTTACCTGACTTTGATTTCGTTTTCATATGCATTGATAAGGGAGAGATTAAAAAACTGCTTATCGCAAAACTTGAAGGTGACGGTACATCTTTTATAGATGTTGGAATTGGTGTGCAAGCAATAAACGATGCCTTAATTGCTACAGTACGTGTCACAACAAGCACCCAGACCAAACGTGACCACGTTGCTAGAAAAGTATCGCTCCATGACAGGGATGATGATGAGTATGCACAGAATATTCAGATCGCGGATTTGAACTCATTAAACGCATCACTTGCAGTCATTAAATGGAAAAAACTCAGTGGTTTTTACCATGATCACGAAAACGAGCATCATTCGACTTACACAGTCGATACAAACTTGTACTTAAGTGAATGTGAAAATGAAAACTAAATTTCTTAAACCAGAGTTCGTAGAGTTTATGCCTCCCTCTTTAGAAGAGGGAGTCATTTACGTTTCCATGGCGTATGGAACAGCGATTCATAGCTGTTGTTGTGGCTGCGGAGAAAAAGTCGTGACACCACTATCCCCCACTGACTGGAAGCTAATGTTTGACGGTGAGAATGTTTCGTTACATCCTTCAATCGGGAATTGGAGCTTTCCTTGTCAATCCCATTACTGGATCAAAAATGGCAGCATCAAATGGTCTGGGAAATTTACCAAAGAAGAAATCGACGAAGTAAGGAAAAGAGACAAATACGCAAAATCTCAGCACTACAAGGTTGCCGATATGCAAGAGAATCATCGTCCGAACTCTAACGCTCAGCCCGAGAAGATCGATCAGAATTTAATCATCACTCTTTTCAGAAAAATATCTCGCTTTTTTCAATAACCCTAAGAACAAGTTATCGCTCCAAACGAATAACTTGTTCTTACTGAAAATTCTTCGAACTGATCCAAACTCATCGAATTTGTTGCGCTTGTTACAAAAAAGATACATTTTTCTAAAAGATTATTAGCGGAATCTTTTAAAGATCGAATAAACATCTGCCTAAAATGCAAATGAACGCACTTCTTAGCCGATATCTTCCAAAATCCACCTTAACTACACCAATAATCTTCCGCACGCGCCATAAGGCAACGCCTAAAGATTAAGCGCCATTCGCAGCCATCGAAGTCATCGCATTCACAAGGTCCCGTTATTGACAACCAAAATTGTCAAAGAGATAATTTGCAAACAATATAGATACTTAAGTCGAGATTGATAGCAATCTCTATTTTTTTGCGTGATTATTTAATAACAACAAGAAACCTTTATCTCATCTAAGGTTTCAAATTAAAACATAGTTATTAAACTTTACAGATTAAGCGTCGTTATCATGCTTAAATATTGGAGTTAACCATGTCTAATCTAGGTTTATTCGTTCTTGAAGTAGCAAAGAGTGAAAGCAAAACCGTTCCGATGCCTGAAGATAAAGCACAGGAAATTCGAAACAATCTTTCTAATCAGATTTCGACCAAAATTGAAGAAATTCGTAATGAACAAAGACGGGCTGTAGAAGAGTCATTAAATATTACAGTCTTTTGATTTTTATTGGATAATAGAGCCGTCATAGGACGGCTTTTTTATGGATCCAAGAATAACAATTCACAATATCACGGACTATAATTCTCTTCTGAGTATTGTATATTCAGAACTTGAGTCCATTTCACGCCGTAAACCTCAACAATCTGTTGACACTCAGAATCCATTACTAAAATGCTGTGAAGCGCTTTTTCAGGCTGGCGCAATAACCATAATGGCTCAACACAAAGTGCTTGATCCAGATTTTCTAGCAGAATATAGCTCGTACTACAGCAAGCAATTCAATGAAGTCAGTCGCTACTGTACAAGACTGCACTTCTTCAAAGAGTCTAAAGCCACCGAGTTAACCCAACTGGAATATATTGACTCGACACCACCTGAACATTATTTAGGTTTTATTACTCTCAGACCAGTTATTACGAGTCCAGTAGGTGCGACAATCTTAAGCTCAGAAGTCGTACCTGGATTTATACGAAGCGCCGATAAATTTCCTGTGCATATTATGGGCAGAGAATTGTCTGTCTTCGGAACACCATTTATGCAGCAAGATAATGCTGTAGGCGCATGTGCTCAAGCCTCCATTTGGATGGCCCTAAGAACACTCCGTAAACGGGAAGGTGATCGAGCTCACGATCCCGCACAAATTACAGATGCTGCTACTCGCTATAACGCCAACGGACGTATCAAACCGAATCGCCAAGGATTAACTCAGATTCAAATGATGGAAGCGATTAGGTCAGCAGGTTATTCTCCACATTCTATTTGGTTAGGGCAGTGGCATAACCAAAGCCTAGATGCCATGAATCCTGCTGATGTTCAAACAGCAAAACGAACTATCCACCCATACATTGAATCTGAAATACCAGTCGTTTTACTACTAATCCATAAAATTGGCGGACATGCAGTTGTTGCAGTTGGCCATACATGGAATGCCAACACCACAGAATTCCAGACGGTAGAGGTCTCAAATTCAGCAAGCCTAGATTTAAGGTTAGTACATGCTTCGAGTTGGATTCCAGACTTCATTATCAATAATGATAATTCTGGTCCATACATGCCGTTTCCTTCTTCATCTGGAGGTGGCACAGGTTACTCAATGGAACAAATGGTGTACGCATTGCCATTGTTACCAGCTGATGTTTTCATGTCTGGTGAGGAGGCGTTAAGTATTGGTTTAACTGTCGTTTCAGATATATATGAAGGCTTTGCTACCGCTGCAGATAAAGAAGCACTCGAACTGTCCGCATCAGATATTGCTATTAGAGTTCTATTAGTTGAAAAACGGAAACTCAGAACCTGGGCAACAACAACAACTATGCCAAAAGAGCTGCAAGACGAACTTAGGACGATGCATCTTCCTAAGCGAGTATGGATACTTGAGCTACACTTAAAAGCTGTTTACGGTGCCCACGATAAAGAAAACATAGTCCCTAGTTTAGTAGCATTCGCGTTAATCGACCCAACGGGCGACACAGTTGCGAACTCCATATTAATGTTCTATCTAAACAAAAACTATCCCTTAGATATCATCGAGGTTGGCACATTCCTTCAGTTCCAAGATGGCTTGGTGAAGTCGGGCACTCAAACCACTGATAACACTCCTTTGGAGCCAATCAGGGGCCGGACGCCCTAATGATCATTTAATGTAGCAAAGACTTCTTCAAAATATGCAGCAAGATACATGCGAATGTATAACGACAGATCGTAAATAATTGGAAGCTCTATGCCACATAATCAAAGCTCCAGGCAATAGAAGTTTGCAACTGCTATCAGTTAGGATGTGAGAGTGAAATCATTTCATAATGGTTACTCTTCAAATCTTTTAAGATCCGCCATAATCCTAGAAATCAAATCTAACGCAGAATTATCTTTGTCAGTTGATAAGTAAGTCTGAAACAATAAAGAGACGGGATGCAGACCAACGACTTCAGACAATTCATCTAACTTTTCCAAACTAATTGAAACCTTACCCCGCTCAATATAGCTAATGTAAGACCTTGAGCTAACCTGCTCAAAATCGTCTTGTACCAACTTCGCACTCTTTCTTGCTTTTGCGAAAGTTTTCCCAAATGCTTGTTTAATATCCACAGCAAACTTCCAGTCAAAAGGAAGCTTGAATATTTGCTTACCGACCAATATATAACCACGCAATATATTGGTCATTTAGGAGTGGGCCATGTATTTATACTATTAATGGCAAGCTGTTATATTTAAAGAATTAGTATATCTTTGAATAACATACTGAGATAATGAACGATATATTGTTCATAATATTGTGTTTGACCTCATGTTCATTGCCAACAAAGACAACTTCATTCCTTCATTTTGGGAGGATTCATTTAACTTCTCTGGTGTGGAACTTATTTCGTTTTCGCCCTGGTTTATGTGCGAGGTACCTCAATTTGAAAAGGGCTCTGTGGAGGCGACTTTCAGATCGACTCACCTAATTGGTGATGTAATTAATCTTCATCATTTTGCAAGCATGAATGAGATTGAGAAGACTTACATTGTAACCCCAGCTAATTTGAATAAGACTGAAAGCTGGTCTATTCAAAGGCTGAGGTCGATTTCAAAAGCGATCTACCAAATTGAAGATTACGCGAATATTATTTACCGATTTGAAACTGAAATCGGTAAGTTTTTAGATTACGATCTTGGTGGGTTTGGTGGAGATTTACTAAATCTTAAATTCGATACAATCTTAAAGTTCAGCTAAGTGGTTATTAGTGCGCTCAATCTTCTACACGCCTTAAGGGAACAAAAATGAAGAAAGTCCCAATCAAAACTGGATCTGATGCAGACTTTTTCAAAAGAGGGGTTCTCATTTCTAGAGCGTTAGATGCAAGTAAGCCAGCCCCCAGTAAACTAATTCTAACGTTTGAAGATCCAAGTGACCTTATAAAACTAATTTCCGGTGCAAGATTAAATTTATTCAGAGCTATCAAGAAAGAACCTGGGTCAATTACTGCTCTAGCAAAAAGACTTAAGCGAAATAGAAGCACTGTAAAGCGCGATATTGATGCTATGCAAGCTGCAGGCATGATCATCGTAACAGAAAAAGTCCACCCGGGTCTCAGGCGTATTAAAGTGGTATGCGCTGTTGTCGAACAAGTGACCCTTGAATGCAGATTCACATGAAAGCGCACTCTACGCAAATAACTATACATTTTGAAAGCGACACTGAGACCTCAGTTAGCTTGGAAACAGCTAATGCGCTCATGACAATCACTGGTACAACATCTATTGAAGCGTTGATTCAGTTAGTACTCATTAGCTTAAGAAATTCGTTAAAAATTGCATACTCTTCTGATCACGGCCTGCCAACTGCCGATCAATTGGCGGCAATAGCCCGATTATCCCCACAAGATCTGGAGCTCAAATTAATTTCAAGTTTGTTTAATGAGTCTTCAGAAGATCAACAAATAAACACTGATCAAACAGATCTCGCCATGTTGATATCAATGGTTACCGAAGAAAATAAGCACGCTAAAATTGACCTTTAAGAGAGCGTTGGCAGAGAAAATCAGTAAGTTTTATCTTCCATCACGAGCTGATCCGGATTACTGTCGACCGCATTCAGGAGTTTCCAGTTAATTCGCATACAACAAAAAAGTAGTGGCTTATCAAGATATGGACTACATTTATTGTAAAGCATGGTAAAAAGCAAAATGCCGGAGTTTGACCGCAAAGTGCTGGAGGTATTACGCGAGCCGCTCGAAAATGGCAGCATCACCATTTCACGCGCCGCCAGGCAAGCCACTTTTCCGGCACAATTTCAGTTGATTGCCGCGATGAATCCCTGCCCATGCGGCTATTTCGGGCATTACAACCAGCGCTGCCGTTGCACACCA
>Ga0123389_115922_pt1 | contig 14971 bp, 11 predicted proteins | sample T0HHNH4metaT_FD_89917 | JGI IMG/M metagenome (GOLD analysis project Ga0123389, IMG submission 89917) | Methane-oxidizing artificial microbial communities from Washington, USA to study methane cycling - T0-HHNH4 metaT (Metagenome... | ecosystem: Engineered > Modeled > Simulated communities...
CGACTTCACCTGCCAAACCTCTTCTAAAATATCGCCCGTTACAACAGAGTAGTTTTTCTCTGCATTCATCAAAAAAACCATGATTTTTCCGTTATCCACAAGCTTCCCCGCAAAGATAAAAGGATTAGCGGGAGGTGTTTCTACTGGCGCTTTTAAGTTTTTCTGGTTCAATTCGGCCTGAGTAACAAATACGGTAAAAATATTTTTAGGCTCATCTGTTAACTCGGGCCGAAGTATTTGCGGCGAAGCCTGAATCTGTTTGATGTGGCTATTTTCAGCACGACTACGCTGTTTTGTTTCAGCACGTGTCGGCACAATCACATCATCATTTTGATTCGTTTTATTATCTTGTTGCGAAACATAAAAACTAGCGGCTAGCGTTAACAGCAGCAGTATCCACAACATATTTTTCTTGATCATTTGCATTTTAATTGGCACTCATTTTTTCAAGCACATTAGCGTTTTTACTGACATACAAATTGAATTGGATATTTGCATCAATCGAATCCCTGCCGATGTCCTCGCGTTTTAATTTAATATCCGCCAGCGCAAGTGTTGGTAGCGCATTCAACACAGCATTGATAAATTGACGGATTTGAATGTAACTACCTTGCGTAGGAAATTTAATTTGAACCTTAATCAATGCGGGCGAATAAGGCTGAGAGGCGTAATCCACCTTATCCGTAGCCAAACCAACCTCCGTCGCGGCATGCAATATTTGCGCTATTTTGTTATTTGCCTCGTTTTGTTTTGGCATCAAACCATTTAATTTGGCAATCACATCTAATTGACTATCAGGTTTAATCTCAACTTTCCCCTTAGCTTTATTCGCTTTTAATTCAACAAAACTAAGGTTAAGCGCATCCATTTTTTTTGTATTTGGCACAAGTACAAATATCAGCAACAAAATACTGATGGCGATAAAAATCAAGCCAAAAATGCCCTGCCAGCCTAATTTCCGTAGCCTGTAATGTAAGCTGTCATGCAATTTTGATTGCTTGCTGAAAACTGGTTTTACCATAGCGCTTCCACCACAAAATGCAGCGCAGGCTGGCCATTAATATCGGCATTTTCTTGCGTAACCAACGCCACGCTTTTAAGCATTTTTTGTTGTGATAAATCGTCGATATAACGCATCATGCTGTCCATATCCATCGCCACGGCGTTAATGCGCAAAACCTGTTTTTTAGTATTCGGTTCGATTGTCATCAGCTTTATGTCTGGACTATCAGTAGCCTCTAATATCTTAAAGATAGAAGTCCAAGGCATAACGATTTCTGAAATCGCCGCATTTACAGCAACCATTTCATCACGCGTTTTTATGCTTTCTTTGTTATTCAGCTTAACTGATGACCTTGGATTTTTTGAGTGCGCTAACTGTTCGATATCGGCTTCTAAACGGTGCGTTTTATTGGTCAGATATTGAATATAAAAAACAGATGTAGCTAACATCAACCCACCGCTAATCAACAGGAACATTGCTGTTGAAGCGCTTTTTTTGCTGGAGAAAGCATGATTTAAGTAAATGGCTTTCATATTTAAACGCGCACTTCCAGCCATTTTTTGACGCTTTTTTCTGATGAATTTATCGTCTGCTCAAAACCGTTTGATTGGATTTTAATCGTTGAAAAATTCGCAATCTTTAAAGTGGGTTGAGCATCAGATTCAGCTTGATAAATAACCACTGGCAGCGTGAAATTAACATTGCAATTGACCATTTCTCGCTGAATTAAAGTCTTAATTTGCTCGCTTAAATGCGTTTCAACGGCAACATTTTTCAATAAGCGCCACAAGCCATTTTCAATTAAAGCAAAACATAAGCGTTCTGACTCAACCACCACAAACCAAAATTCTGTGTTGATTTGCGCTTGGTTAATTTGAGGTAAGCTTTGATTAATAGCCGACATCAAATAAGGTGAAATGCTATTCATTTTTATATTGGCGGTGGCCAAAACTTCATGTAGCGCAGTTAATAATGCGGAATCTATAGCGCTGGCGATTGTTGACTGACCAAATTCAGGCTCACTCATCTGCAGATTCCAAGTCTTTACCGTATCGCCGAATAAGGCGCTGAAGCGGTAGCGCATAAAAGCCTGACGCTCACTTTCTACTGCTAGTTCATCACTCCAAGGGATGATTGCGTATCGCGCGAAGTGGCTGGATATAATCACTTTGGCACTAATACCTTGCTTAACAATCTCTTTCCATTGATTGCTATTTAAGGCATCGGCAATATGATTTTTCAATGCGTGCCATTGATTAGACGGTTCAGATAAATCCACAGTCAGTACTTGTTGCTGTATCACTTGCTGTTTAAATCCTGTGCTGGACTGACGCTTTAACTGCGTCAACAGCAGATATTCCGGATGCACATAAATACGCAGCTCATCGCGCATAAAAGATCTAAACCAGCGAAGTAACACGGTTGATCTCCTGTAAAGTGGTTTCACCACGTTTCACTAATTCCAGCGCCGCTTCACGCATGCTGCGCGTACCATTTTTATGCGCCGCTTCTTTTACTTTACGAATCGGCTCGCGCGTGACGATTAGCTCTCTAATCTCATCGTTAAAACACAATAATTCCGCAATCGCTTTGCGACCTTTGTAACCTGTGCCGTGGCATTGACCACAACCTTGACCTTTTCGGAAACTAAAGCTGGATACTTGCTCTGCAGTTAAACCAGATTTACTGACAAGCTCAACAGCAGGCGTATCTGGCACTGTGCAGTATGCGCAATTGATACGCACCAATCGCTGTGCCAGAATGCCGTTAATCGCAGAAACGAAACTGTAAGGATCGACGCTCATATTAGTGAAACGGCCAATCACATCAAATACGTTATTGGCATGCACGGTGGTTAATACTAAATGCCCCGTCAAAGCAGACTGCACGGCAATTTGTGCGGTTTCTGCATCGCGGATTTCACCGACCATGATCTTGTCTGGATCGTGCCGCAAAATGGAACGCAGCCCGCGCGCAAAAGTTAAGCCTTTTTTCTCACTAACTGGAATCTGCAATACGCCAGGCAATTGATATTCAACAGGATCTTCGATCGTGATGATCTTGTCTTGCCCGTGATTAATCTCTGAGATGATTCCATACAGCGTGGTTGTTTTACCGCTACCAGTCGGCCCAGTGACCAGCAGCATGCCGTAAGGTTCTTCTGCTAATAATCTGAAACGTGCTTTGATGGATTCTTCAAACCCTAACGTTTCCAGACTTAAGCCTTTAGCTTCATCACTCAACGCTTTGCGGTCTAAGATACGCAAAACGGCATCTTCGCCAAACACGCTTGGCATGATTGAAACGCGCATATCTACTTCACGGCCTAATGCCAATACTTTAAAGCGTCCGTCTTGCGGCACGCGTCTTTCGGCGATATCCAATTCAGACATCACTTTTATCCGCGAAATAGCTTGTTCTGCTTGTGCCAAGCCCTGTATGCCGCCTTCTTGACTTAACACACCGTCAATGCGATATTTTATTTTCAAGCCATGCGGATCAGTTTCCATATGGATATCACTGGCACCCGCTTTCAGCGCATCGTATAAAGTAGAACGCACAAACTTGACCACTGGACTGGTATCTTCGCTAATCGACCTTAATGAAATATCCTCTAAACCATTCAGTTCTGTCTTCAACTCTGACTGTTCTGAAGTCAACCCATCTCTAGCACGCATGGATTCTTCATGATGTGCCAGAAACGCCGTCAGATCTTTGTGATGCGTTAGCGCCCAAGTGACGTTATGAATGCTGGCAGAGTGCGCAAATAGCAGATCGACTTTGCCTTGCAAATTCGCATCAAACGGATTCGCACAGACTAAATACAAATCACCCGTATGATTGCGCAATGCCACACAAGCATATTTGCCAGCATTTGCAAAAGACAGCAAGCTAAAATCAGGCTGCATCTCGTAAAGCTGCAATATGCTCAGCGCTGGATAATGCATCAATTGACCAAGCGCGCTCACGAATTCATCCGCAGTCAAACCAGATTGCTCTTCAAGCACATCCAATAAAGCCTGCTTGGTTTGAGTGGCGGTTTTTTTAGCTTGATTGACTTGCTCAATTGTTAGCTTGTTTTGAGTGTTAAGTACATCCTCAAATATGCGGTCATGCTTAATGTCAGATGGCATATTCATTGAATATTCCCCGCTAACTCGAAAATTGGCATATACATCAGCACCACCACTAACCCAACTACCAAGCCAATGACTATCATTAAAATAGGCTCAAGCAACTTGGTAAACCATTCCACCGTACGCGCAATCTCATCATCGTAAAACGCACCGATGCGTTCCATCATTTCGCCCATCTGACCAGTGCGCTCACCCACGCGTAACATGCGGATTGAAATCGCGGTTGTCATACCATGCTGTTCCATTGCGACTGAAATCGGTTTGCCTTCACGCACATCAAAAGTCACTTTATCTAAACTGCTTTTTAACGCGGTTTGTAACAAGGATGACACCATGCCCATTGCCGTTATTAACGGTATTCCGCCGCGTAGTAACATGCCTAAGGTTCTATAGAATCTGGCCAATTGATAGATACGCATCGTCTCGCCAACAGCGGGAATCAGCCATAGTTTTTGGACGAGCGCAGCCCGCACCGCTTGTCGACTTAACACATAAATGAAGGCAATAATGCTCAGCACGAAAATCATGAACACTTCCTTGCCATGCTCCTGCAATAATCGTCCCCAACTCAACAGCAGTTGCGACATCCAGGGCAAATCAGTGCCAGCACTTTCATAAATCGTGCTGAATTTTGGCACCACATATCCGAGTAAAAACAGCACCACCAATCCGCCAACGATAATCAAAAGCACCGGATAAATAGAGGCAGTCACGATTTTTTTACGCACCGCATCAATCTGTAATTGGTAAGCAACGTGCCTTGCCAGCGCTTGCACCATATCGCCCGTGCGTTCGCTTGAGCGAATTAACGCAACATAAAGTGGCGTAAACACTTCCTGCGCACTTTCTAAAGCAGCAGATAACGGCAAACCTTCATACAGCGCGGACATCACTTGGCTCAGAATCGCTTTCGATTCGGGCTGCTGCTCTTTCTCTGCCAGCGCCTCAATTGATTCGACTAGACTTAAACCCGATTCCAATAAGGCCAATAATTCTTGGCTAAACAGCATTAAGTTGAATTTAGACTGCGCTAAATTCAACTTTAAAAATGATGCGCCAAAAACTGAAGCACTGGCGTTTTTTACATTTAGCACGCTGTAGCCTTGCGATTCAGCCTGTTTAAGCGCGTTGGCAGCATCGCTCGCTTCAATATCCAGCAAGCTGATGGTTTCGCCGTGCGCCACTTTTAGTTCAAATTTCATGCAGACTTCTTATTCCCAATTCACAATATCTGCGGCTTCATCATTGCCGCCAGAAGTGCCATCATTGCCAAATGACCATAAATCATATTCGCCGTGGTCGCCCGGAAATTTATATTGATATGCCTTGCCCCACGGGTCATTGGGGGCTTTTTTCTGTAGATACGGTCCCTTCCATTTTTCTTCATCAGCAGGCGCAGTGTTTAGCGCTGCCAGACCATTTTCATTACTGGGGTAATGTCCATTATCTAAACGATATTGATCCAGCGCTTTTGACAAAGAATCCAACTGCGCCCTAGCTGTTTTCACTTCCGACTTGCCAATCTGTGCAAAGTATTTAGGTCCGACATAACCTGCCAATAAACCAATAATCACCATCACCACTAATAGCTCCAACAAGGTAAATCCGTGCTGAGATACTTGTTTTTTTATCGCTCTTTTATTCATTAACTCCACCTTTCATCTTCTACTTTTTAATTTCATTAACACTTAATTCGTTAAGAAAAACTGGTTAATATTTTGCAATTGCGCTTCATTTAAAACGCCTGCAACATGCTTAATGCTCACAATATCGTTCACCAGCACATAGTAAGATTTGCTTAATTTCAGCTTATTTTCGTACAATCTTTGTTGCGCATTTAGCACGTCGATATTGGTTCTAAAGCCGCTATAAAAACTTTTAGAGGTGCCATCTAGCGCGATCTCGCTGGATTTAACGGCTTGCGTGTAGGCTTGCATCGAAAGCAATTCACTTTGCAGATGCTGGTAATATTTTTGGATATTAGTATTAGCATCTCTGGTTTTTTGGTTGAGCTCTTCTCTAGCAGCCTCTACTCTATTCACAGACTGGCGCACACTGGCATTCACAAATCCACCGGCGAACAGCGGTAAATTAAACTGCAAGGCTACTGTTGTCGTATCAAACTGTGAGCCCAAAGTGTTGTTGCTATCGTTTTCGCTGTATGAACGCACACCAACCAGATCAAGCGTTGGCAGATGCCCTGCCTGTTTTTTTTCCACTTCTTGTTGTGCCACTTCCAATGCATATTTGGCTGACAATATTTCAGGGCTATTTTCAATTGCTGTTTTTAGCCAGTCATCCAGCTGTCCAAAATCCTCTTTAATCGTTGCCATTTTTTGTGTATTCAGTTTTGCTAACACTTCAACTTGTAGACCAGTCATATTGCTTAAAGCTAATTTATAAGCCTCTGCACTGTTTTTTGCCTCTAACAGTTCTGCGTGTGCAACGTCCAAAGTAGCTTGCGCTTCACTGATTTCAGTTAAAGTGCCTTCGCCAAATTCAAAGCGCTTGTTTGCCTGACTTAACTGCTGATTAAGCGCAGAAACTTTATTTTGCAGAACCGTAGTTTTTTCTTCTGCGTATAACAGCTCAAAATAGGCACTGGCGATTCTGGTAATCAAAGTAGAAGTTTCCGTTTGCAATACGGCCTCTTTGCCTTTTACATAAGCTTTGGCACCTCTGTATGTGGCCAAAGTTTCTTTATTGAATAATGGCTGTCTAACGGTGAGCGCAAGGTTTTTTGTGTCATATCTTAAATTATCTTCCCTTGCCCCAAATACAGTTTGCGAGACACGATCAGTATCGCCACGGCCATAACTGCCGCCCAATTGTGCTTTCGGTAAGAACAAGGCGCGCGCCTTATTGATTTCTTCTCTATCTGCTTGGGTATCGGCAACCGTGCCTTTGTATTGCGCATCAAAGTTCAGCGCCGCCTGATAAAGGCTGAGCAAGTTATCGGCTGCATGTAATTGTGTCGAAACCAGAATTAACATTACAAAGGAATAGGAAAGTTTGAAGATTGGCATACTGATCTATTCCTCTTTCATCGAGGCAGCGATGCGTTTTGTTAACGGATGCAACAGATAAGTTAACAAAGTACGTTCACCCGTTTTGATCACCACTTGCACAGGCATGCCAGGCTGCAATTTTCGGTCACCAAGCTTTTTCATACCGTCAGGCGTAATTGATACTTTTGCCAGATAGTAGCTAACGCGATCCGCATTTTGCGCATTCTCCGTAATCAAATCTTTTGAGATGGTTTTTACCTTACCTTCAACCAGCAATTGCGGCGTATTGGCAAAGGTAGAAAAACGCACATCCGCATCTTGCCCTGCATGTACTTTATCGATTAAATTAGGCGGGATTTTGGCATCTAAAATCAACGGCTCACCCATTGGCACAATGTCCATTATTTTTTGTCCGGGCTGTATTACCGCGCCTAAAGTATGAATCTGCAATCCGATAACCTGACCTGATGCCGGCGCAACCATTGAGATGCGACCAAGCTCTTCTGATAATGCTTTGAATTTTTCCGCTTCAGACTGCACCGCCAAATTCACTTGTGCCATCTCCGTATCAATCTCTTTTTTTTCTGTCTGCTGCCTGACCATCATGCGCTGATTCAGCTCCAATATCGTTCTTCTGCTACGCGTGATATTGGCTTGTGTATTGGCGATTTGACCAATATTTTGGGCTATTTTTTGTTCCAATTCATTCAGTTGGTTTCTAGGCGCATAACCTTCTTGCACCAAAGGCTTAATGCCATTTAACTGCTCATTTAACAGCGATAATTGTGATTGGTAACTGGTTAACACACCTTCATCACCCGCGATAATCGCGTTCTGACCTTGTATCGATTCCTGTATCGCCATGATTTCTGCGCTTAATACATTTTGTCTGGCTTGCAATAATTGCGATTGATTCATCATGTGTTTTTGCACATAAAAATCGGCTTTGTTATTGATTAAGTCATCATGGAATTGAATATTTTTTGCGCCGACTTTCTCTGCGAGCAAGCGGCTTTCTTGCGCGCGCAATCCCATGTAATGTTGTTTGACTTCTTGGTATCTAGCCTTAATTACCGCGTCATCCAAAGTAAGTAGCACATCGCCAGCCCTAACTTCCTGACCTTCTTTTACGGCGAGCGCCTTAACAATTCCACCACTTAAATGCTGTACGACTTTGTGATTAGATTCCACATTGACAACGCCTTCGGTTGGCACGCCTTCATCCAATGGCGCGAATCCCGCCCACAGTAAAAACCCTGCTAAGCCGAATAGCAATAAAGATAAGCCTATGCGATTAGGCGTTTTATTATTGGCGTAATTGTCCAGATTGCTTGCTGCATCTTTGCTACGCGCATTGGTCTGATTTGAGTTGTTTAAATTTAAATCAGAAAGCTCTAGCGTATTGTGTTGAGAAATAAGTTTCATATTTTTATTAAGCCGCCTGTTGTATTGATCTCTCGTTGTGTAATTGCTTAATCACCAAATCAGTTGCGCCGTGGTGCGATATTTCGCCATTTTTCATCACCATTAATTGATCGGTCACTTTCAAAATATTGGTGCGGTGCGATATCACCACGATAGTTTTGCCTTGATTTTTTAATGCCAACAAAGCATTAAGTAGATACGTTTCGCCTGATTCATCCAAATGTGCGTTGGGTTCATCCAACACTAGAATGGATGGTGATTTGTATACCGCGCGCGCCAAACCAATCAATTGGCGCTGACCGCCAGACAGTGAAACACCAGATTCATCTATCCGCGTGTCGTAGCCTAAAGGCAGGCGTAGAATCACATCATGCAGTCCGACCACTTTTGCAGCCGCGATGATTTCGACTGAATCTAAAGTCTCAAAACGCGCGATATTCTCTGCAATCGTGCCTTCTAAAAGGCTGACATCCTGCGGCAGATAACCCATTGCAGCGGATAGTAGGTGTGGATTTAACTGCTCAATTGAAACGTCATCAACTAACAACATGCCGGGTTGCAAAGGCATCACGCCAACCAGACAGCGCGCCAAACTGGTTTTGCCTGAACCAGAAGGGCCCATAATGGTTAATAATTGTCCTGGTTTAATACTGGCATTCAACTGATTCAACACTTTTTTCTGCGATTTTGGCAAAGTGACACTCAGGTTTTTCAGCGTGATTTCGCCTTTGATTTCGTTTGTTTTTTCATCGTTAATTGCGCTTACTTCATGGTCAATATCGAGCCGTTTAACTTCATTAAACGAAGGCGTTAATACCGCGTTCAAACGGCGCATTGAATCTTTGGCTTGAATATATTGCTTCCAGGTGCTGACGATAACGTCAAAAGGTTGCAACGCCCTGCCGATCAACACATTTGACGCAATCATAGAACCGATGGAAATTTCACCTTTAACAGCCAAAAGTGCAGCCGCCGCCAGCATGAAAGATTGCATGGTGTAGCGTGTGAATTTGTTGATATGCTGGTTTCTGCTTTGCACGCGGATCGCGTTGCCATTGACGTTATTTGCCACGTATTGCAGGTTTTTCCAGCGGTTGTAAAGCTGCGGCAAAATGCCCATCACATGCAAAGTTTCCAAGTTACGCACTTTGCTGGATAAGAACTGCTGATTCTCAAGATTGACGCTCATCGTCGCTTTTAATGGCGCATCTGTGCTCATCTGATTCCAGATAGCCAAGCCAAACTGAATTCCGCAAAACAAAATAGCCAGCCAACCTAACGATGGACTTAATATAAATAACACTGCCACATAAATCAGCGTCCACGGCATATCAAAAAATGCAAACAAGCCGTTACTAGTCATAAACTGGCGGATATTCGTTAAATCCTGCATCGTCTCATGTGTGTTTTTTTGATTAGCAGTAAAGATGCGTTCGAACGCCTGATTGAATAATTTGCTATTCAGCGATTGATCAAACTTCACGCCTGCTTTGATGGTGATGATTGAACGTAACCATTCTGCAAAAGCCATCGCCACAATAAAAAAAGCAATTAGTAAAGTCACCGTGATGAGTGTCAGTTCATTTCTACTCAACATCACGCGATCATAAAGTTGCAACATGTAAATCGTTGGCACCAGCATCAGCAAGTTTGCGATGCAACTGAGCACAGCGATGCTAATGACATCCGACTTTAAAGGTGACAAATATTGCAATAGTGGCTGTTTTTTTAAGTGAATCATGCCGCCTGTACCTCTGCTTTTGACGTTTGTGCCAAATCAGCTTGATTAGAGCCTGCTTGAGCAGATGCAGCTTGTTTGGGTGCAGCCTGCGTTTGAGTAGGCTGAAGCGATGCCATGACTTCGGCAGGTTTGCCATAGCGAAACATCTGCCCATTCATCATAATCATCAAGAAATCGGCAAGATGCAAAATGTGCTGCAAGTGGCTGATAATAATAAAAGTAGCGCCTTGAGTTTTTAAACTGGTAATCATCGCCTGCAAAGCTTTATCGCTCGCCTCGTCCAAATTGGCATTGGGCTCATCTAGAATGATGATTTTAGGATTGCCATAAATCGCACGCGCCAGACCAATTAACTGCCTGCGACCACCAGACAAAAACGCTCCATCTTGGCCAATTTGCGTATTCACGCCTTCAGGTAAATCGGCAATCAAATCATGCAGGTTCAACAGCTCAATCACATGGTTTAATTTTTGATTATCCACCTCGTTAAATCGGGCGATATTTTCTGCCAATGTGCCATTAATCAACTCTATCGATTGCGGTAAATAGCCAATATATTCACCAAGTTCAGCCTTATTCCACTTATATGCATCCACGCCATTGAAGCGCACATTGCCGCTGCTTGGCTGATGCAGTCCTACTAACAATTTACTTAACGTGGTTTTGCCAGATGCTGATGGCCCGGCAATAATTAACACATTTCCAGCGTTAAGTTTGAACTGTATATTCTTTAAAAAAAGCTCTGCATTCTGTCTACCTTCTACTGGCACTGCGTAACTTAAACTTTCCACACTGATATCGCCAGTGGGTGGCGGCAAAGCCATGCCTACTTTAATATCTGAAAAATTGCTTAATAGATTTTCCAAACGACCATACGCTTCTTGTGCATCTGCAAGCACGCGCCATTGAGAAACCAACTGCACAAACGGGGAAAACACTCTGGCAGCTAGAATAGAAGCGATTATCATCATTGCTCCACCGTATGGCAGCGCGTTATTAATCACCAAATAGCAGCCCAAACCCAGCACTAATGAAGTTTGCATGGTTTGCAAAAATTTGGATGAAGCCGCGCTTTTACTGGCAATCTCAGATGCTTGCGATTGATGAAACAGAAACGCCTGTTGTTTACCTTGCCAACGCTGACCAATCGCTTGCAGCATGCCCATCGATTTCACCACTTCGGCTTTATTGGTGACGGTTGTAAAGTAATTTTGCGCCTCAAAAGCAAACTGGTTGGCTAACTTCATTTGCTTGTAGATACGAGTTTGATTCATCAGAATCATCACCACTTGGATAGCCAAAGCGGCTAAGGTAAAAAAACCTAAAACGGGATGAATAAAGAATAAGGCGACAATAAAAATCAGGCAAAACGGCACATCCATTAAGCCAATTAAAGCGGGTGAATACAGGCTTTCTTTCAGCGTTTTAAAATCGGTAAAAACTTGCTGAATGGGAAAGTTAAATGCTTTGAGCTTTGCTAAAAAAGCCGCGTCGAATATGGTTTGATTCAGTTGACTTTCAAATTTCAATGAGGCCTGAACGATTAACTTTTTACGTGCCCATTCAAGGCACTCCATCACCACATAAATAAACACAACCAGCAGTGTTAACATCGCCAATGTGGTCGTATTTCTACTGTTAATCACGCGGTCATATACTTCTAGCATGTACCACGAAGGCGCTAGTAGCATGAGATTGGTAAAAAAACCAAACAGCATGGCGTTGCGATAATAAGGCGCAATCGATATGAGCGATTTCTTTAAGACTGAATGTGGCGTTTTATTCAAGAGTTAACCAATACTTGGGCTTAAAATTGGGTTAAGTTAGGGTTTATCGCTATCTATTTAAATATTCTGCATAAGCAAAATACTTAAATAAAAGCGATTTAAAATAAGAAAGCGAGTGGGGTTTAATCCACTCGCTTTTTATTGCATTAAACCACTACGATATCGCTAGCTGTAAAGGTAGTTACACCCAACAACTGCGCAATATTCACAGCCGCACCTGCGCCGTTGCCGTCTGCATCATAACTAAGCATTTTGGTTGTAGTATCAAACAAAATATAGTCATTTGCATCCAGCGCCGTAGCACCTGCACCCACTCTTAAGTTTGCACTTGAGAAACCAGCTAATAATGACGCGAACTGATCAGTATGTAATTCAATTTTGTCGGTACCATGTAAAAAGTCAGTAATGGTATCAACGCCCGTTAAATTAAATGCTGTATTAACATAAGTTTGTGCAGTGGTAGATGAACCAGTGATGATTTGCTCATACACTTTACCAAACACAAACTTATCAGCACCGCCGCCGCCAGTTAAAGTATCGTTGCCACCATTGCCAATAAATACGTCAGCTTTAGTTGTACCAATAAATGTCTGGCTATCTGCATTACCTTCAAAACGTAGACCATTTTTTGTTACGCCAGAAGCATCAATCACCACATTATTGATTGTGCCGCCGTTGTTACCCAATGTATTTGAAAGGTTTGAAACAGAGCTATTTGCACGATGGTAGTAATGATCATTTAACATTTGAAGCGCAGTGTCTTCAACATTTAAACGACCTACAGTACCGCCAACTTGCACAACTTCCATTGACTTAAAGTTAGCATCGTTAAGTAAAACTGTACCGTTAGTTGTGTTATTAGCACCAATGCCTGTAGTAACACGCAATGTATCGATACCAGCACCACCTACAATTAAGTCATGGTTAGCGCCAGTAGCAATCCACTCTTTGTTACCGTCATCCGCTTTAGATGTCGTGCCTTGAACACCACTACCGAAGCCACCGATGATGAAAATATCATTACCCTCTTCACCATACAACTTATCAGCACCACCGTGACCAATCAACACATCGTTACCGCCACCGCCGTAATAAGTGTCATCACCCAAACGCATGGTTGCATAATCTACACCTGCGCTGCCGTATACCGTTTCGCTAGCACCAGCAGATTCATTGGCACCATCAATACGTGTATAACTACCAGCCTCGCCTTCGCTGGCATCGTAAATCATGTCGACATTGTGGAAAAGGTTAGCGACTGAGTAGTCATCAAACTGTAAGGAAGCCGCTTCATACTCCACTTCAGTAGCACCAACGATGCTAGCATCTGGTTCAAATTCTACCTCTTCAAATTCCAACTCAATCGTAACAGTTTCTTTGGGGCCGCCAGCAACACCATAAATGTGCGTACCAGGGTTCAAGAAACCAAGACTTAATGATTCACCATTCGCTTCAAGTTGTTCAGCAGACAGCGTGATATTGACACCGCTGGCAAGCTCAATACGCTCAATACCTCTAAAAACAAGCGATTCTCCGAATTCGCCACTTTCTGTAAATTGAAGAGTATCTACCGCATTGTATCCAGCAATCGTAGTGGCAAAAGTGCTGATAGCACTAGAACCGGGGCGAGTAACAATATTCAGGCGAACATCTGTTTCAATCTCCTGAGATTGTTCAACATCTTCGATTTCAACTGTTTCATTAGTAATGGTGTCAAATACAACTAGCTCTTCTTCCTCTTCACCGCCCTCCTCTTCTTCGCCTTCAAGCTCTGAAACATTGATATATCTAGCAATCTCACCTGTATTATCTAAGCCTGAGACACCGCCTGAAATAAAAGTTATGCCTTCAAACTCATCACCAATTATGAAGCTATCATTGCCGCTGCCACCAAGCAAGACATCGTTAGAAGTCACTACAAACAGATTACCATTAACAGATTCATCTCCAGCTGTACTACCACCGCCATCAATAAAATCTGCACCATCACCACCAGACAATATATCGTCCCCATCACCAGCGTAGATACTATCGTCCCCAGCATCACCGCTGATGATGTCGTTACCACTACCCGCGTAAATGGTATCAACGCCATTACCACCTGATACAATGTTGTTGCCATCACCTGCAAAGATAAAATCATCTCCATCACCACCCGAGATTAAATCATTGCCAGAACCAGCTGAGATAGAATCGTTACCGGCACCGCCATCGATAATGTTATTACCAATATCCGTTACACCATCGCCTGTTGAAATAAAATCATCACCATCTCCGCCTGATAGATAGTCATTACCGAGCCCACCTACTAAGTAATCATTTCCACCTTTACCAAAAATAATATCATTACCCGCACCGCCGTCAATGGTGTTGTCGAGCGCATTACCTTCGACATAATCATTACTTGATGTACCTGTATAGTCAGTTTCTGTAGTATTAAATATTTTTATAGCCATTTTATTACTCCTGATAGATTAAATTATCTAATTGCACCAATTTATTAACATTTATAAAATAAGCCCAAGTAAGAAATTTGCTTACTTAGGCATTTAAATTACAAATTAAAATGGCACTACCGGCGTTGGTAAAACCGCAGCCCCTGTATTAGCCGGGGTATATCCAGTTAGACCAAACTCTCTGAAACCATTAACTCCACCACCAGAAGCCGGCTCTTGATAAGATTGGCGTACACGTACTGCATCTGCGCTAGAGACCAAAGTTCCAGTTGCAGCACAAGTGCTATGTACATATAACCAAGGTGAACTAGCAGTGCTCGTTCCGTCATCGTCTAATGCATTAACATCTAGTGTGAAATTCACCCAGTTATCATCTAAAGAAGCTGATTGCTCACCAGCTGTTGGAGTACCACC
>Ga0123389_149097_pt1 | contig 14962 bp, 15 predicted proteins | sample T0HHNH4metaT_FD_89917 | JGI IMG/M metagenome (GOLD analysis project Ga0123389, IMG submission 89917) | Methane-oxidizing artificial microbial communities from Washington, USA to study methane cycling - T0-HHNH4 metaT (Metagenome... | ecosystem: Engineered > Modeled > Simulated communities...
CCATAAGGCATGAATGGCTGCCAGTTGTCCGTATTCAGGTGCATAGACGCTAATGCAATGAAAATGGCGATCGTGGATAGCTTAACGATCACAATGATATTGTTGAAACGTGCGCTTTCTTTAACACCGATGCTGAGCAGAATTGTCAGTATCCAGATAATAAGAAAGGCTGGAAGGTTGATGAGGCCGCCCATTACAGGGGCTTTGGTAAGGCTCTCCGGCAAATGTATGCCAAAATTGCTGAGCGTGTTGATAAAGTAACCTGACCAGCCGTTGGCAACTGCGGCGGCACCAACTCCGTACTCTAAAAGCAGAATCCAGCCCATTACCCAGGCAATAAACTCGCCGAAAGCAACATAGCTGTAACCATAGGCACTGCCTGAACCACCTACAGAGGCCGCCAATTCCGCATAGGCCAGTGCAGCAAACCCTGAAGCGGCACCTGCGATTATAAAAGACAGTACGACAGCTGGGCCAGATTGTGTTGCCGCAGCAATGCCGGTAAGCACAAAAATACCGGTACCGATTGCGCAGCCAATGCCCAGCAATGCCAGATCAAATGCGGATAGGCATTTTTTCAGCCCGCTGTCCGAGTGGGCGACGATTGATTTGGTGCGCATAAGCTGCTTGAGCATGGATGTGTCCCTTATAGGTTCTTCTTAACTTAAAATACCAGTAATGAGGTAAATGTTACAAGATGTTAACAATCGCTAACCTGCAATCGTAAACATTAAGAGGAGCCTGGTCAATCAATACTTAGCGGCAGCCTGCGGTCACTAGCTGTTGAACAAAGCGCCTAGTATCGCGATCATGTATCCATGGTCAAGCACCCCCGCACTTTCGCGTATGCTATGCATGGCCCACATCGGTGAACCTACGTCGACGCTAGGCACGCCCAGGCTGGATGCCACGATGGGTCCGATCGTGCTGCCGCAGCCCAGGTCGGTGCGGTGTGCGTATTGCTGATAAGGTACGCCGGCACTTGCGCAGAGTGTGATGAAGCGTGCTGCGGTATCTGCATTGGTCGAATAGCGCTGGTTGGCATTGGTTTTGATCACCGGGCCTTGGTTCACCTGTACGTGGTGGCAGGGTTCATAAGCGCCAGCGTGGTTGGGGTGGTAGGCATGCGCCATATCGGCGCTGATAAAGAAGCTCTGCGCCAGGGCGCGCAGCCTGTCTTCTGCACCCAGCCCTGTATTTGCGGTAATGCGGTTGATGGTGTCAGCCAAAAAGCTTCCGCTGGCGCCGGTTGCACTTTCACTGCCGACTTCTTCATGGTCGAACAGGGCGCAGACACTGGTTGAATCCGGGTTTTTGGCAGCCAAAAGCGCCGTGACCGCTGCATGGCATGAGGCTAGGTTATCGAGCTGGCTATCGGCGATAAACTCCTGGTTGGCACCCCAGAATGTGCCTTTCTGGGTGTCGAATACATTTAACTCGAAAGTGAATATCTCTGCTGCATCGACGCCGAGTGATGCAGCGATAAAAGCCAGGAATTGTCGGTCGGCAGCAACCCCATCTTCGCTTTCTGCAAAAAGCAGCGGTAATCCGGTCTGCTTGTTGAGCACCAGGCCTTTATCGTTCACCTCGCGGTTCATGTGGATGGCGAGGTTAGGCAGGCGCATCAAGGCGTTATCAAACTTGAGCAGCCTGGTCTCATGGCCGGCAGGTGTGCGCACCGTCACACGCCCGGCAATGCTTAGGTCGCGGTCGGTAAACGTCGCCAGGATCGGGCCGCCGTAGACCTCAACGCCGATGCGTAACAGGCCGTCACCGCTGAATGCCGCATGCGGTTTCAGGCGCAGGCCGGGAGAATCCGTATGAGCGCCGACGATGCGGAAGCCGGTATCAGTGAGCGCCTGTTTGCCGAGGGTGAAGGCGATGATCGAGGCACCGCCGCGCGTAACGAAATAACTTCTGCCAGCTTCCAATTGCCACGCATGCGCTTCATTCAGCGCCGTGAACCCAGCCGTGGTGAGCTGCTTTTCAACGGTATTGACTGCATGCCATGGGCTGGGACTGACATCAATAAAATCCAGCAGGTCTTGCGCGGCTGTACGGGCTTGGTCCGAGATTTTCATGATGTAGAGTGTTCCAGTGGGTTTTCTAGGCGTTCAGCGCTAACCAGTCTTTTTCGATCAGGAAGTCGGTATAGAGTCTGGCTTCCGGGCTGCCGGCTTCCGGTTTCCAGTCATAGCGCCATTTCACGACAGGCGGCATGGAAAGCAGAATGGATTCGGTACGGCCATTGGATTGCAGGCCAAAAATAGTGCCGCGGTCATAAATCAGGTTGAATTCAACATAGCGCCCACGGCGATATGCCTGAAAGTCGCGTTCACGTTCGCCGTATGGCGTATCCTTGCGGCGCTGCACGATCGGCAGGTAAGCCTGTAAGAAGGCATCGCCTACGGCACGGTGGAAGGCAAAGGTTTTGTCGAAGCCAAGTTCATTGAAATCATCATAGAAGATGCCGCCGATACCGCGTGGCTCCTGACGGTGCTTCAGGAAGAAATATTCGTCACATTCTTTCTTGAATTCAGGGTAATAGCCCGCGCCAAATGCATCGATGGCGGTTTTGATGGTGCGGTGAAAATGCTCAGCATCCTCTTCAAAGCCATAGTAAGGCGTCAGGTCCATGCCGCCGCCAAACCACCAGATATCCTGTTCTGAAGCGTTCTGCGCTTTTGCAATAAAGAAGCGCACGTTCATATGCACGGTAGGGACATACGGGTTGCGCGGGTGGAACACGAGCGATACGCCCATGGCTTCCCAGGGGCGGCCTGCGGCCTCAGGATGAGCCACGCTGGCTGCAGGCGGCAACTTTGTGCCCAGCACATGGGAAAAGCCGATGCCTGCACGTTCGAATACGTTGCCCTCTTCAAGCATGCAGGAATTACCGCCGCCACCTTCAGGGCGCTGCCAGCTATCCTGCAGGAAGTTTTTACCATCGACCAGTTCGACGGCTTCTACGATCCTGGCTTGCAGGTTCTGCAGGTAGTTAAAAACATCATGGGTATTCATCATTCAATCCTGAAACTAGCCTTTGATCGCCCTGTAGCCGATATCAGTCCTGTACTGCTCGCCGTCGAACTTGATTTCATTGAGAATTTTATAGGCCTGCTGCTGTGCGAATTTTACGGTTTCGCCCAAAGCGGTCACGCACAATACGCGGCCGCCGCTGGTCACAACTTTGCCGTCTTTCATGGTTGTGCCTGCATGAAAAACGTGAGCATCAATTAGATCTTTAGGCAGGCCGGTAATCTCATCTCCCAGTCTTGGCGTGTCCGGATAGTTGGCTGAAGCCATCACCACGCCTAATGCGGTGCGTCTATCCCACTCAGCTTCAACTTTATCTAACGTGCCGTTGATCGCATGGTCGGCCAGGACGACAAGGTCACTCTTCAGGCGCAGCATGATAGGCTGCGTTTCCGGGTCACCCATACGGCAATTGAACTCCAGGGTTTTAACACTGCCGTCTGGTGAAATCATCAGGCCCGCGTATAAAAAGCCGGTATAGGGGATACCATCTTTTGCCATGCCTTCAACCGTTGGCGTGATGATCTCGCGCATGACCCGGGCATGAATCTCAGGCGTGACTACCGGCGCAGGGGAATAGGCGCCCATGCCGCCGGTGTTGGGGCCCAGGTCACTGTCTAAAAGGCGCTTGTGATCCTGGCTGGTGGCGAGCGGTAATATGTTTTTGCCATCGACCATGACAATAAAGCTGGCTTCTTCACCCTGCAGGAATTCTTCAATCACTACACGCGCGCCAGCGGCGCCCAGTTTATTGTCTGCCAGCATGGCATCGATCGCGGCGTGGGCTTCGCCATCATTCATTGCGACCACGACGCCTTTGCCGGCGGCCAAACCATCGGCTTTAATCACGATAGGCGCGCCTTGCTGTTTCACGTAGTCGTGTGCAAGTTGCGCATCGGTAAATGTGGCGTAGGCAGCGGTAGGGATGTTGTGCCTTACCATGAAAGCTTTGGCAAAATCCTTTGAAGATTCCAATTGCGCTGCGGCTTTTGTCGGACCGAATATTTTCAGGCCGGCAGCGCGGAATGCGTCAACAACGCCTTGCGACAGCGGGGCTTCAGGGCCTACGATGGTGAGATAGATGTCACTATCATCCTGTACGAACTTCACCAGGTCAGGTACTGATGAAACAGGTACATTCATCATGTCCGGGTCAAGCGCGGTGCCTGCATTGCCGGGAGCGACAAAAACACGGCTAACCGCTTTGTTCTGTGCGACTTTCCAGGCCAAGGCATGTTCGCGACCGCCGCCGCCAATAACTAAAATTTTCATTCGCAAGTATTTCCTTGTTGTAGTTGAAATGCCATACCGCTGATTAGCTCGTTGAATTTCTGATAAGACTTTTTACGCGCTGGCGTATTTACAGTAAGTGACTCAATTTTGATGGCGACTGCCGCCGCATTGTCCGGGGAATCCGGAGATTGAAATTTTTCATAAATACAATCAATCGCTTTTCCATCCTCAAGAGCAATGATGCGAGCATCTTCACGACTGCCGGGTGTGAAAATAACGGCCGACTGTATCCACCGGGCGTGGCGGGTGACTGCTGCCAGTTGTGCGGTTGAGTACGATTGTTTCGCAATGTAGGCGTCAATGTCATCGCGAATGCCATTATTGTTTAAATCAGCGCCCCTGATTGCATTCTGCTCACTGCTGTCAGCAGCATTACTGACACCTGCGGAAAAAATTGCAGCGATGAATAATATGTGGAGGCGCATGATGGATTACATTACGGCTAGTGCCTGAAGTGGCGGATACCGGTCAGCACCATTACCAAACCATGTTCATCGGCTGCTGCAATGACTTCTTCATCGCGCATGCTGCCGCCTGGATGGATCACACAGGCGGCGCCGGCTTCTGCCAGTACGTCGATGCCATCACGGAACGGGAAAAATGCGTCGGAAGCCACCACTGAGTTTGTCAGCGCCAGCCCTGCGTTCTGTGCCTTGATCGCTGCAATGCGGGTGCTGTCCACGCGGCTCATCTGGCCGGCGCCTACGCCTAAGGTCATGCCATTGCCGCAGAAAACGATCGCATTCGATTTCACATATTTAGCCACGCGCCATGCAAACAGCATGTCTTCCAGCTGCTGCGGTGTCGGTTGTTTTTTGGTGACCACTTTCAGGTCAGCTACGGTGATCTCGTGGTTGTCTGCGGTCTGGATCAGGATGCCTGAGCCTACGCGCTTGATGTCCTGTGCATTGCGGCCTTGCTGCCAAGGGGTGCTGCCGCCTTGCGGCAAGGCGATTTTAAGTACACGTACATTCGCTTTTGCACTGAAAATCGCCAATGCTTCTTCTGTATATTCCGGCGCAATCAATACTTCTACAAACTGTTTGCTGACAGCTTCAGCTGCAGCTTTGTCCATGATGGTGTTGAAAGCGATAATGCCGCCGAACGCTGAAGTCGGGTCGGTCTGGAACGCTTTGCTGTAGGCTTCCAGCGCATCCTTGCCTACCGCCACACCGCATGGGTTTGCGTGTTTAACGATCACGCAGGCCGTTGAATCAAAGCTTTTTACGGCTTCCCATGCCGCGTCGGCATCGGCGATGTTGTTATAGCTGAGTTCTTTGCCTTGCAGTTGCTGTGCCGTTACCAGTGAGCCTGGTGCAGGGTCCAGATCACGGTAGAAGGCGGCGCTCTGGTGCGGGTTCTCGCCATAGCGTAAATCCTGCAGTTTCACAAAGCGGCCATTTACCTGTGCCGGGTATGGGTTGCGGGTGCCGTCGTTATTGAAGCTCGACAGGTAATCGCTGATCGCGCCATCGTAGTTGCTGATACGGTTGAATGCGGCTACCGACAGCGCGAACCTGGTCGCTTGTGAAGTTGCGCCGCCTGTGCTTTGCATCTCGCGCAGCACGTCTGCATACTGGCTGGCATCTGTCAGCACGGCAACATCTTTCCAGTTCTTGGCGGCAGAGCGCACCATGGCCGGCCCGCCGATGTCGATATTCTCGATCGCGTCTTCCAGTGTGCAGTCCGGGTTGGCAACCGTAGCTTCAAATGGGTACAGGTTGACGATCACCATATCGATATTTGGGATGCCTTGTGCCTGCATGGCTGCAACGTGTTCCGGCAGGTCGCGGCGACCCAGGATGCCGCCATGGACTTTCGGGTGCAGCGTTTTCACGCGGCCATCCAGCATTTCAGGAAAACCGGTGTAGTCGCTGACTTCAATGACCGGGATGTTGTTATCACGGAATAACTTGGCGGTACCGCCGGTAGATAACAGCTCAACGCCAAGTGCGCTCAGGCTTTTAGCAAAATCAATAATGCCGGTTTTATCAGAAACGCTGATCAGCGCACGTTTTATAGTTGCCATGTGAAAACTCTAAAAGAAAGAAATAATTGTGAAAGGTTGATTAATCAATATTGTATTGCTGAAGCTTTTTGCGCAGGGTGTTGCGGTTGATGTCCAGAATGTCTGCAGCCTTGCTTTGGTTACCGCCTACTTTATGCATGATGTATTGCAGCAGCGGTTTTTCTACGCAGCCCAGCACCATGTCATACACGGCATGCGGCGGCTCCCCATCCAGGTGGGTGAAATAGTCATCCAGTGATTCCCTGACGGCTTGGCTTAATTTGCAATCTGCTGACATAGTTTGGACTCAGGCGGCTAGAGCTTCAGACGCGTTGCCGGCGCCTTCTGCATCGTTGTTATCGATATATACCAAACGGTCATTTTTAGCCTTAAGCTCGGTAAAAAAGTCGTTAATGGCCTGTAATTGCAACTCTATGCTTTGCAAAGTGTTCATGGTATGGCGGAAGTTCGCAGATCCGGCCAGCCCCTTGGTATACCAGGAGATGTGCTTGCGCGCCATGCGCATGCCGGTCAGGTCGCCATAGAAATCATACAGGTCGTGCAGATGCTCAAGCAGCACGGAATGGATTTCATCAACCGTCGGCGCCAGTAAATGCGTACCTGTAGCCAGGTAATGCTCAACTTCGCGGAATATCCAGGGGCGGCCTTGCGCGGCGCGACCGATCATGACGGCATCAGCGCCGGTGTAGTCCAGTACGAATCTGGCTTTTTCCGGTGTCGTAATGTCACCGTTGGCAATCAGCGGAATACGGATTTCCTGCTTGACGGCGGCAATCGTGTCGTATTCGGCGTCACCCATGTAAGCACAGGCGCGGGTACGGCCATGCATGGCGAGCGCTTGTATGCCAAGGTCTTCAGCCATTCTGGCAATCGCGATCGCATTGCGGTTGTTTTTGTCCCAGCCGGTACGGATTTTAAGCGTTACCGGCACATCTACGGCGCTGACCACCGCTTTTAAAATCTGCGCGACCAGCGGCTCATCTTTGAGCAATGCGGAGCCGGCCATTACGTTACAGATTTTTTTAGCAGGGCAGCCCATGTTGATGTCGATAATCTGTGCGCCGTTATCGACATTATGTTTTGCGGCTTCCGCCATCATTTTCGGGTCTGCACCGGCAATCTGCACGGAAATCGGGTCGACTTCACCTTCATGGTTGGCGCGGCGTTTTGTTTTTTCGCTGCCATAAAGCAATGAGTTCGAGGTAACCATTTCGGACACGGCCAAGCCCGCGCCCATTTTTTTGCAAAGCTGGCGGAAAGGCCTGTCCGTCACGCCCGCCATGGGAGCGACTACCAGATTGTTTTTTAAGATGTGGTTACCGATTTGCACTAGCTGAATTTCTCAAACGCGAAAGCTGCCTATTTTATACGCAATTGCATTTCGAGAAAACCAAAAAATTCATTATTTAGGCATACAATCCGGAATCGTCAGTGACTGAATCGGTTCAATATGCACAAAGCTTCTACCCGCCATATCGCGTTTGCCAGCTTTATTGGCACGGCCATCGAATTTTATGATTTTTATATCTATGCTATGGCCGCCGCCCTGGTGATAGGCCAGGTGTTTTTTCCGGCCAGTGATCCGGCGACCCAGTCGCTGAACGCTTTTCTGACGTTCGGCATTGCTTTTATTGCCAGGCCGGTCGGCGCTATCGTGTTCGGGCATTTTGGCGATAAAGTCGGGCGCAAGGCCACGCTGGCGGCTTCGCTGCTGCTGATGGGGATTTCTACCTTGCTGATCGGGCTGCTGCCGGGTTATGAGGTGCTGGGTATCTGGGCACCCGTTATTCTGTGCGTGCTGCGTTTCGGCCAGGGCCTGGGGCTAGGCGGCGAATGGGGCGGTGCAGCGCTGCTGGCAACCGAGCATGCGCCGGAAGGCAGGCGCGCCTGGTTTGGCATGTTTCCGCAGCTTGGGCCGTCGGTCGGTTTTCTGCTGGCCACTTTAAGCTACCTGGCTTTGTCACTGTGGCTGACCGATGCCCAGTTCAAAGCCTGGGGCTGGCGCCTGCCTTTTATCGCCAGTGCCTTGCTGGTAGGTGTGGGGCTGTACGTACGTTTCAAGCTGGCGGAAACGCCGGCTTTTTCGACAGCTTTGGCCGAGAATAAGACCCATGCGGTGCCAATCAAGCCTTTGCTGCAGACACATTTGCGTCCCGTGCTGCTGGGGGCGCTGGCGATGGTGGTGTGTTACAACCTGTTTTATACCGCAACGGTTTTCTGCCTGAATTACGGTACGACCCAGCTTGGCATCGCACGTGCGGATTTTTTAGGCATGTTATGTGTTGCGATCCTGTTCATGACGATTGCGACGCCGATCTCCGCGATACTGAGTGACCGTTTTGGCCGCCGCCCGGTGCTGCTGGTGAGCGGGGCATTTGCCGTGCTTGCCGGGTTTGCGCTTAGCCCGCTGCTGGCCAGCGGTTCCACGCTGCAGGTGACGGTGCTGCTTTCTTTAGCGCTATTTCTGATGGGGGCGACCTTTGCGCCCATGGGCGCGTATTTGCCGGAACAGTTTCCGGTTGCAGTGCGCTATACCGGTGCCGGCCTGGCTTACCAGCTTGGAGGGATTCTGGGCGCATCGTTTGCGCCCTATATTTCGCAACTGCTGGTCACTGCGGGTGGTCTGGCATGGGTGGGCGCTTACGTTTCGATTGCCGCTGCCATCAGTTTCACTGCGGTGCTACTGCTGGGAGAGAGCCGGCATGGTGAGCCGCTCTAGGTTGGCAAGCCAGTGGATGGCTTGTTCGCGCGTTTCGCCGCACATTTCCTGGCTGGGTTGCAGGCCGGCGCAGAATGCGGGTCTTTCCGGCTTGCCAAAGATCATGCAGCGGTTGCTGTCATCAAGCTGAACGCAGCGCACCCCGGCAGGCTTGCCATTGGGCATGCCGGGAATCGGGCTGTTGATGGAGGGGGCGGTGCAGCATGCACCGCAAAAGTCTCTACATTCCATTTTGGTTTACAGCTCCGCCCATGGGAAATTGAGCGCAGTCACAGCATGCTTGATTTCATCCAGGGCGGTTTCTGCCAGTTGCGTAGCGCCTTTTACGCCGATTTCCGTGGTGCGGCGATTATCCAGTTTGGGCAGGCTGAACAGTTTCAGATCCGGGTATTTGGCAACGATATGGCGCATCAGATCAATCAGCTGGCTCTCGCCGGCATCCATGACCAGAATGGAAACCTCGGTGTAGTCCTGCCGGTGAAACAAATGCGGATAGTGCGTATCCAGCACCCATTCGATCATAGGGTGAGCCATTTGTGGAAAGCCGGGTACGAAGTAATGCCGGTTGATTGAAAATCCCGCCACACGGTTCACAGGATTGGGAATCAGCTCCGCGCCTAGCGGAAAATCTGCCATCAGTACCCGTTTTGGGTATGCGCTTTCACCGTATTGCGCTTCAATTTCAGCCACAGCGCCTGGGTGACGCGCGATCGGCAACCCGGCCGCATCTGCCGCGCACTGGCGTGTAAAGTCATCCGGCGTCGCGCCGATGCCGCCAAAGCTGAATACGATATCACCATGCTGCATGCTGGCTCGCAGCAGGTTTGTGATCTGTTCAGGAATGTCGCCCAGGTAATGCGCCCATGCGAGTTGCAAGCCACGTGACTTCAGCGCCTGGATCACGAAACTGAGATGCGCATCCTGCCGCTTGCCGGACAGGATTTCGTCGCCGATGATATAGATGCCGAATTCCTGCATTGAGTTAACTTACCTGATTTTTTGTAATTGAATGAGCAGTTCCGGAATATCTACCTGAATGATGTTCCAGAGTGTGTCGTTATCGATGCCAAGGTAACCGTGAATAAGCTGGTTGCGCGTGGCAATCATCATGCGCCACATGATGGCAGGATATTCTTCACGGATGCTCTGTGGAATATGCGTGGCGGCTTCGCCGATTAACTCCAGGTTACGAATCGTAGCATCGTAAGTAATCCCGCTATTTTCGAATCGCTCCTGGTCAAATCCCGAAGTGTAACTGATCACATTTTCGGAAAATTTGATCATGTCGGTGACATAAAAACGCCATTCTCTAGCGTTCATTTCAGACATTGATTGCCTCGCGTTCAATATGTGGGCGCAACTCCTGACGTAATGCTTTTTCGGTCACCAGGTCTACAGGATTGTTCAGCAAGTCTTCAAGGTAGAACTGCACACCAAAATAACGCTGAGAGGTAGCGATGCCATCAAATCCTACTAAAATATCTACATCGCTGCTGCCGGTTGCAGAGTCGCGCGCGGTCGAGCCAAACAGTGCCAGCCGGGTAATGCCGTAGCGTTCGGCCAGTATGGGTTTGTGTTCGACAAGCAATTGAATTACTTGTGATTTTTTCATAAGTGCTAGTTTAACAAAAAATCAGTCGAATTAGGGCGCATGACTAATGCGCGCTTTCCCAGTTGCTGCCCACACCCACTTCCGCCAGCAGCGGTACATCCAGTCTGGCTACATGCTGCATGAGTTCCGGCAGCTTGCGTTTTACCAGGTCCAGCTCGTTCGCAGGCACTTCCAGCACCAGTTCGTCGTGTACCTGCATGATGAGTTTGGTTTGCAGTTTTTCGTCTTTAAGCCATTTGTCTACTGCAATCATCGCAAGTTTGATCAGGTCTGCCGCGGTGCCCTGCATCGGGGCATTGATGGCGGCGCGCTCGGCGCCGGCTCTTCTCATGCCATTTGCGCTATTGATTTCCGGCACCCATAACCGGCGGCCGAAATAGGTTTCAACATAACCTTTCTGCTTGGCGATTTCGCGTGTGTTCTGCATATATTCGCGCACACCGGGATAGCGCGCAAAGTAGCGTTCAATATAGCTTTGTGCCGCGCTGCGTTCGATGTTGAGGTTCTGCGCCAGGCCGAACGCGCTCATGCCGTAAATCAAGCCGAAGTTGATGACCTTGGCGTAGCGGCGCTGTTCGTTGTCCACGCTCTCACGGTCAACGCCGAAGATTTCGGCTGCGGTGGCGCGGTGAATGTCTTCATTATTGGCAAATGCATCCAGCATACCTTGATCCTGCGACAGATGCGCCATGATGCGCAGCTCGATCTGTGAATAGTCGGCAGAGACAATCACGCTGCCTTGCGGGGCAATGAATGCTTCGCGGATACGGCGGCCTTCAGCCGAGCGCACCGGAATGTTCTGCAGGTTAGGGTCGGAACTGGCAAGGCGCCCGGTAATCGCAACGGCCTGATTGTAACTGGTGTGCACGCGACCGGTGGCCGGGTTGATCATGCGCGGCAATTTGTCGGTATAGGTCGACTTCAGCTTGGCAAGGCCGCGATACTCCAGCAGCACTTTTGGCAGCGGGTGATCGAGCGCCAGTTCCTGCAGCACGTCTTCATCGGTAGACGGGGTGCCGCTGGGGGTTTTCTTGAGCGGTTTGATCCCGAGCTTGCCGAACAGAATCTCCTGCAACTGTTTGGGCGACCCCAGGTTGAATGGCTGGCCTGCCAGTTCATAGGCCTGATTCTCCAGCGCGACCAGTTTCATGCCGATTTCATTACTTTGCGCGTTGAGCATGTTGGCATCAATCAGCACGCCGTTACGTTCGATCGTGAATAAAATATCGGATACCGGCATCTCGATCTGGCTGTAGATGTAATTTAGTTTTTCATCATTGGCAATCTGCGGATACATGACCTCATGCAGTTGCAGTGTAATGTCTGCATCTTCTGCCGCGTATTCTGCAGCAGCTTCAACGGTTACCTGGTTAAAGCCTACCTGTTTTGCACCTTTGCCGGCCACTTCTTCAAAACTGATGGTCTTGATGCCTAAATGGCGCTCACTCAAGGCATCCATGCCATGCGATCTGTGCGATTCAAACACATAGGATTGCAGCAGCGTGTCGTGCGCAATGCCATTCAGCCGGATGCCATGGTTTGCCAGTACATGCTGGTCGTATTTCAGGTTCTGGCCGACTTTTTTGATCGCCGGGTTTTCCAGAAATGGCTTGACCTTGCTGAGTGTCGCATTGAAATCGAGCTGCTGCGGCGCATCGAAATAATCATGCGTCAGCGGCAGGTAGGCGGCACTGCCGGCAGCGGTGCTAAACGACATGCCTACGAGTTTTGCCTGCATCGGGTCAAGGGAGGTGGTTTCGGTATCAAAGCAAACCAGTTCTGCCGAGGCGATTCTTTCCAGCCAGCTATCCAGCTGCTCCTGGCTCAGGATCGTTTCGTAATGGCGGGAACGGTTGGCAATGTAGGCCTGAGTGTCAGCTTGAGTCGCGGCCGCCGGTTCGGCGCTGCTGAACATATCCGCAGTCTGTGGCTGCCTGGGTTCTGCAGCAGTACTTGGCCTGCCATCCGGCATGTTTTCCAGTTCGCGTTTCCAGGATTTGAAGTCAAAATGGTCAAACAGTTCTGCCAGTCTGGCTTTGTCCGGCAATTGCGGCGCCAGGTCGCCCAGGTTTTCCTGAATGCCGACATCACAGCGTATCGTGATCAGTTCGCGTGCGGTAGGCAGCCAAGGCAGCGCTTTGCGCAGGTTCTCGCCGACAACGCCGGTAATCTGGTCGGCATTGGCGATGATGTTATCGAGCGAGCCGTATTGCTTGAGCCATTTTACAGCGGTTTTGGGGCCTACTTTCTCTACGCCCGGCACGTTGTCTGAAGTGTCGCCGATCAGGATCAGGTAATCCACGATCAGGCTGGGCGGGATGCCGAATTTTTCTTCCACGCCGGCGACATCAAGTTTTTCATCCCCTTTCCTGAAGGCATTGGGCATGGTGTTGACGATGGTGATGTGCTCGTTCACCAGTTGCGCAATATCCTTATCGCCGGTAGAGATGATGACACGCATGCCTTCGCGTTCTGCCTGCTTTGCCAGCGCCCCGATCACATCGTCGGCTTCTACGCCTTCTTCGATAATCAGCGGCCAGCCCATGGCTTTGATGGCTTCGTGCAAAGGCGCTACCTGGCTGCGCAGGTCATCAGGCATGGACGCGCGGTTTGCTTTGTATTCCGGGTAAATATCATCGCGGAAGGTTTTGCCTTTGGCATCAAAGATGCACGCGCTGTAGTCCGCCGGGTAATCCTTGTGCAGGCGGCGCAGCATGTTAAGCACTCCCTGAATCGCACCGGTAGGTTCATTCAGGTGATTACGTAAATCAGGCATGGCGTGAAAGGCGCGGTAAAGATAGGATGAGCCATCCACCAGTAACAATGTTTTCATGTAAAGATCCAGGTTCTTCGAGCAGGGGCTGGCAGGCTTGCATTCAGGCCTGGCCGGGTTTCTGCAAATAGTTGCAATTTGTAGTTGCTAACAGTTTTTTAATTGCTAACATAATAAAACATCTGGGCGTTTATAGATGGAGATTTTGTTAAGGAAGCGCTGATTAATTGAGCGGGCGTGATGGGAGTACCCGAAAAGGGCGTCGCCATTCAACAGTGTTTACTGAATCCTATGAAGGTGATTTATTATGTCAGTCGATAAAAAAATTCCGGCAAGCAGGGCATCTCGGGTGAGGGATGTTCAGAAAAGCGGCCATGCATCATGGCAAGCCTTTGAAATTATGGCCGAGTTTGTAAGCGCAACCGAGCGCTTAAAGGAGATCACGCCGGCGGTGTCCATTTTTGGCGGGGCGCGAATCAAGCCCGGCACCCCTTATTACGAACTTACCGAGAAAATCGCCCGCATGCTGTCCGATGCAGGCTTCAGCGTCATATCCGGTGGCGGCCCAGGTATTATGGAAGCGGCCAATAAAGGCGCTTTTGCCGGTTATTCGCCTAGCGTTGGCCTGAATATTGAATTGCCGCATGAACAGAACAGCAATCCGTATCAGGATATCAGCCAAAACTTCAAGCATTTTTTCATGCGCAAAGTCATGTTCGTGAAAAATGCCAGCGCCTATGTGGTGCTGCCAGGCGGCTTCGGCACGCTGGATGAACTCATGGAGTGCATTACGCTGGTACAGACAGGCAAGACATTGAACATGCCGATTATCCTGGTATGTGAACCATTCTGGCGTGGCCTGGTTGACTGGATCAAGACCACATTGATTGATGAGGCCATGATTTCACCGGAAGACCTGGATCTGATCCAGATTATCGATGAACCGGAAATGATCGTGGCGGCGATATTCAAGCATTATGAAACCCGGGGCTTTAAACTCTCGCCGGAAGAAGAGCGCATTCAGCTTTATTTATAAAGAAAAGCCTTATATTGCATTATCTTTGATAGAATGTTTTGTAATAAAAAGTCTCACTTAAGAATAGGTGTTTAACGTATGTTTAAAAATCATAAAGTGGCAGGTGCATTGTTATTGGGGCTGATGCTGATGCCTTTGTTTGCGCAGAGTGCGGAAATGCCCAAGAATTTGCAGCCGCTTGAGGAAATACCGCCACCTAAGCTGAGTACGGAGGCTGATCCTGATGAGCCGGAAATCACTATCGTTAAAAAGGGCAATGGCGAAACGGTTGAAGAGTATCGTATGAACGGCGAGCTTTATATGATGAAAATCACCCCTTCACACGGCGTGCCTTATTACCTGTATAAAGAAGACCAGGATGGTGGCTGGACCAATTCCGGACCTAACCCGCCCTTGGCTATTCCAAAATGGACGATCTTCAGATTCTAGGAATCATGCGCTGGATCGCTGTTAAATAATTAAAG
>Ga0123389_179997_pt1 | contig 14689 bp, 20 predicted proteins | sample T0HHNH4metaT_FD_89917 | JGI IMG/M metagenome (GOLD analysis project Ga0123389, IMG submission 89917) | Methane-oxidizing artificial microbial communities from Washington, USA to study methane cycling - T0-HHNH4 metaT (Metagenome... | ecosystem: Engineered > Modeled > Simulated communities...
CCCTCTCCCCAGGGGAGAGGGCAGGGTGAGGGTTATCCAACAATTTATCAGGAGATCAACATGAACAAATTAGTAATGTTAGGCGCGTTATTGCTGGCTCTGGGGCTATCAGGCGCGGCAAAAGCCTATGACGGTACAAAATGTAAAGAAGCGGGCAACTGCTGGGAGCCGAAACCGGGTTATCCGGCGCAAGTGGCCGGCAGCAAATACGACCCTAAACACGATCCGAACGAATTGAACAAACAGGCCCAATCGATCAAGGAAATGGAAGCGCGCAATGCCAAGCGGACCGAGACCATGGCGAAAACCGGCAAGTTTGTTTACGACGTGGAAGGTCAATAGTTATTGGGCTAAATCAATCGGTAGGTCATGGTGCGCATAGCGCTCCCTGGCAGTTGCCTGGAAAATCGAACCCTTAGGATGCCGCCAAGGATGGTGGTAACTAATAATTCGGATGGAATCGGAAATTATTTCGCCAAAGCGACAACAAGGGAGTACGCGGAGCATCGGCGCGCTAGACAAATGCAAGCTGTTTAAAAACTTCGCGAGTGCAGTAGCCTTTAACCTAAAAAGAGCAGTTGGGGCGTGTTGTAGGCCGTTCGTGCTGAGCCAAGTCGAAGCATGGATGGCCTACAACACACTTACCCGCCGGGTGATTGAAAAATCCCGCTCGCCCTTCGACAAAGCTCAGGACGAACGGGATTTTTCGAGGCTCAACTGCTCTTTTTAGGTTTAAACAGTTTTAAGATAAAACCTCACGGCTCCGGGCAGTTGCGATGCCAATTAGTTAAGTTGTCTGCCGGCACTCGCTGCCGGAATGGCGAGTGTTTCTTAACTAGGCGGTATTGGGACCAATCCCTGGAGTTCTTTTGCGATATTGGCTTTAATCAACAGCGCTCAATTAGCTATGACAAGCAAGCAAACTCTCAGCGACTGGCGCGCCAGTGCGTTGCGGATGGAACAACAAATCAACCATGTCGTCGTCGGTCAACAAGCGGCGGTACGCAACCTTTTGATAGCGGTATTCGCCCGCGGCCATGTGTTATTGGAAGGCCAGGTTGGGGTCGGAAAAACCACCCTATTAAGAGCTATCGCTCAAGGCTTGGGTGGTCAATACCAACGCATCGAAGGCACTATCGACCTGATGCCCGCCGATCTGATTTATTACACCTACCTAAACAGCGAGGGTAGGCCCTGCGTCGATCCCGGCCCTTTGTTAAAGCAGGGCGAGCAGCTATCGGTATTTTTCTTTAACGAAATCAATCGCGCCCGCCCGCAAGTACATTCGCTGTTATTGCGGGTGATGGCCGAGCGCAGCATCGGCGCATTCAACCGCGAATACCGGATGCCGCATATCCAAGTGTTCGCCGACCGCAACCGGGTGGAAAAGGAAGAAACCTTCGAACTGCCGGCCGCCGCCCGCGACCGGTTTTTCATGGAAATCAATATCGACACTCCCAGCGACGATGCAGTGCTGGACGATTTGATGTTCAACCCGCGTTACCACGATGTCGATACCCTGATCGACGAAATGGCCGCCAGTCAGATTCCGTATTATCAGCTCAACGATTGGGCCGCCGCAATTCAGCAAAGCATCCAGCCCACACCGGCTTTGCGCCAGTATGCGCTGGACCTATGGAAAGCCACCGCTGATCCGCGCGCCTTCGGCATCAAGTTAAGCGATGTGGAAATGGATCAACTACTACAGGCCGGCGCCAGTCCACGCGGTATCAGCTATTTGATCCGCGCTGCCAAAGTTAGGGCTTGGCTGGAGGATCGCGACAGCCTGCTGCCGGAAGATTTACAGGCTGTCTATGCGGTGACCATGTCGCACCGGATATTTCTAAATCCGATGTACGCCTATCGCAAAGACGAGCTGATTCCCACCTTGATAGACAGCATCCTCAACCAAATCGCCGCACCGTAATACCCTATGAATATTAAAGCGACTCTGCACGCCACGCTGCCGCATGCCGGCCTTGGCCACTTATTGGAAACCTATTTGACCTGGTCCGGCGTCGGCTTTATCTGCTCGTTTATCGCTAGCAGTCTGGATAAACATTCGGACGTGCCGTATGCCGCGTATTACACCAGCGCGCTGAACGACGCGGTGGGTTTTAAGTTCTGGATTTTATTAGCGGTGGTTGGCACCTTGCTGTTTTGTCTCAGTCTACCGGTGTTATATCTATCGCTGCATTTTCCGGCCTTGACCGAGTTTAGCCGGCGCTTGCGGCGGTTTACCTATACCTTTTTTCTGGTGGCCTTCGACGAGGGCGGTTTGATGATCGGCATTTTGACGGCCAATTTTATCGATACCAGTGATCGCATATCGCTGTTGGCGAACAAATCGTTTCTGTTCAGCGATGTCGGTTTTTTCACAATCCTGGCTTTATGCCTGTTGAACTCCCAGCTGTGGCTATTCGGCGAAGCCATCCATAGCCGCAATGCGCAAACTTATTCGGGCGTGGTAGCTTTACTGATGAAGGTGCCGCTGAAGTTTTCCATTCCGGGATACCTCATCGTGACGGCGGTGCTGGCCAATTTGGTCGTCAGCCAATAACAAAAGCACGCTAAGCCGATGTCTGCCAACACCCAACCCTTTCAATACCGCCTGCCGCGCCCGGTAGTCGGGGTGTTCCCCGGCGCGCATCCCGGACAAATGGTCGGCAACGGCCAATTGTTCAAGCGCCATGACACCTTGATCGCCCGTCCGGATCCCAGACGCATCGATTTGCGGGCCAGTCTGCTTGACCCGTTCGGCCAATATCAAGTGCGGGTGCAGCAGCAAAATAGCGCGGTCGATGTGTTTTTGCTCGCCGATTTTTCGGCGTCCATGGGTTTCTCGGGCGGCAACGACAAGCGCTGTGTACTAGCAGATATGCTGCTATCCATTGCCGCTTCGGCCTTGGAGTACGGTGATAATTTCGGCTTTATCGCTTGTAATCAGCAAGTTTTAACCGACTGCTATTTGCCGGCAGGTAAACATATGGGGCGGATTCAATCTCTGGCCGAACGTCTGCAAAAGCTGGTATTCCAGCCGGGATCGGAGGGTTTGCTGCAAGCCCAACGCTATCTACCCAATCACCGAGCCTTGGTATTTTTGGTGTCGGATTTTCATTTTCCGTTGCCGCAGTTGCAGGCCATTTTGCAATGCCTGAGTCGTCACGATGTGATTCCGCTGGTGTTATGGGACCAATCCGAATATAGCGGGTTGCCGGATTGGGGCCTATTCCAGCTACAGGATCTGGAAACCGGTAAACGCCGTACCTTGTGGTTTCGGCCGAGTTTGAAGCGCAAGATAGAACAGGCTTTTGCGCAGCGTCGCAGCCAATTGCAACACCATTTTCGGGCGTTTGGCTGCGAGCCATTATTTATCGAAAACGGCTACCGTTCCGAACAGCTAGCACAATATTTTTTAAGGCGGGTAGGGTGATGCAGGCGCTGCAGCGGATTCGCCTCTATGTGGCATCGGCAATGGTAGCGATACTGTTGTCAGCCTGTTCCGGCACGTCCAACCAGGCGTTACGGGATTTTCAACTGCAAACGCCGCGCCCGTTCGGCTATGTAATCGGCGATACCATACGCCACCGGATCTTGATCGAAACCCGCTCAGGTATGGCCCTCGAACGCAGCAGTTTGCCTGCGCAAGGCCGACTGAATCGTTGGTTACAACTTAACGAGATCAATGTCACCGAGCAAGACAGCGGCGGCGGCAAGTACTACCAAATCGATTTGCTGTATCAGCAATTTTATGCGCCGCTGGAAGTGAAGGAGCTGAGCATACCCGGCTTTAGCTTACGCTTTCAGCAACACGGGCAAACCCTGGAGCAGCCGGTAGCGGCCTGGCGCTTTACCGTTGCGCCATTGCGGGAACTGGTGGTCAGGCAGGATCAGCACGGTGAATATATGCGCCCGGACCAAGCACCACCGCTGTTGGACGACCAAGCAATTGTTAAACGCTTATTAATGGCTTTGACCGTGGCTGTGGGTATCGCTTTACGCTTAGCCTGGCTCTACGGATATTTGCCGGGACTACCTAAACGCAGCGTATTCAAGCGTGCGCAGCGTAAGTTGCGAAACCTTGGCCTGCAACAATTGCCGCAAGCGCTCAGCGCGGTACATGCGGCGTTTAACGGTTTGCACGGCAAGCCGGTGTTCTTGCATAAACTGGCCGATTTTTATCATAGCCATCCGGAATATCGCAGCATTGCCGATGAATTGGCCTGGTTTTTCGACTATTCCAACCGTTACTTCTTCGGCGATGCTTCCTCCACGCCACAAGAAAGCGATCTGCAAAGAATCAAAACCCTATGCCTGCACTGCCGGGAAATCGAGCGAGGCAGCCGATGAATTTAGGCTTGGAGTATCCGTGGGCCTTACTGGGTCTATTGCTCTGTTTGTTGCCGATGTTCAGGGTGGGCGCGGTCGCCAATGCCTATCCCTGGCTGGCTATTCTGCCGCCCGATCCGTTGTCGTTAGCCATCAGCGGTTTGATCCGCTTGCTGGGTGTGCTGGCGATAGGCGGATTGACGCTGGGCTTGGCCGGGGCTTATCTGCAAGAACAGCAGGTGGAGCGCATCGGCCACGGCGCGCATATCGTCATGCTGTTGGATCGCAGTAACAGCATGGACAACACCTTTGCCGGCAAGGCGCCGGAAACCCAGGGCGAGGAATCCAAAGCCAGCGCCGCTCGGCGTTTATTGAATGAGTTTGTGGATCGCCGCGAGCACGATTTGATCGGCATCGCCGAATACAGTACGTCGCCGCTATTCGTGCTGCCGCTGACCGAAAATAAAGCCGCCATTCATGCCGCGATAGATGCCACCGCTCTGCCGGCCTTGGCTTATACCAACGTCAGCAAGGGCTTGAGCATGGCCTTGGAATTCTTCGATAGCCGCCCGGTGACCGGTTCGCGAATCGTGTTGTTGGTCTCGGACGGTGCTGCGGTGATCGATCCGGACAGCGAAGCGGCCTTGCGCGAGTTGTTCAAACAACGTCAAGTCAGTTTGTACTGGGTATTCCTGCGTACCGCCAACAGCCACGGCTTGTTCGAAATACCCGACGACCCGCGCGACGACAATGCTCAGGCCATGCCGGAACGTTATCTGCATCTGTTTTTTAATAGCCTGCATATCCCGTATCAGGCCTACGAAGCCGAAACGCCCGGTGCCATGCAACAGGCGGTAGCCGACATCAACCGCCTGGAAAATCGGCCCTTGCATTACTTCGAACGAATACCCAAGCAGGATTTATCCACACGTTGTTATGCCTGGGCCGCGGCCATGTTGCTGTTATTGCTGGGCGTGAAACTGTGCGAGGCCAGACTGTGATTCGTAAACTAAAACATTGGGCGCTGTGGGCCGCACTGGCGATAGCTATATTGGTGACGCTGACCCAATTACTGCAACTATATGGGCTGGCCGGGCAAAATCGGTTGATCGGCCAATTGCTGGCTGACAAGGATGTCGGCGCCGAAGAATTGGCAACCGCGGCCCCGGAAGTACGGTTGGCCAGGGCAGGGTATCTCAGCCAACACCAACGCTACGACGAAGCCTTGGCGACGCTGAACCTGTTGTTGCAGCAATCCGGCCCAAATTTGCAAATGCAAACTCGTTACAACCTGGGCAATCTCTATCTACGCCAAGCCATGGATAAAGCCCAGAGTGGTAATATCAACGACGCGATGCCTTTGCTGGGTCTGGCTAAACAAGCCTACCGGGAAGCCTTGACACTGGACAGCGAATTTTGGGATGCCAAATACAATCTGGAAGTAGCGATGCGGCTGCTGCCGGAAATGGACAGAATTAGCAGCGGCGATGATAAGGACGATCTTAGCCAAAAGACCCAGCTGTGGACCACTTTGCCGGGCTTTCCGCGTGGCTTGCCTTAATACCTGCAGGGTCGAATTCGTATGACCATTGCCCAAAATCTCAGGGATTTCCGGTTCTGGCTACTCGCTGCGGCTTTGCTGTGCTTGTCGGTGGTGTTCTTTCATCCGCAAACCAGGGCGCAAGTGTCGCTGTATCGGTTGGTGTTCATCGTCGATATCACCCGCAGCATGAACACCGAGGATTACCAGCTGGATAAACAGCCGCTTGGTCGCTTGCAGTACGTCAAGTATGCCCTGCGTCAGGAATTGCTGAAACTGCCTTGCGGCTCGCAAGTCGGCTTGGGGGTGTTTACCGAGCGCCGTTCGACTTTACTGTTCGAACCGATCGAAGTCTGCTCGGGGTTTGCCGAGATCGATGCTGCAATTGCGGCGCTGGATTGGCGCATGGCCTGGGCTGCCGACAGCCGCATCGCCAGCGGCTTACTAAACACCTTGGAGATGCTGAAAGACAAAGATCGGACCTTGGTATTTTTCAGCGACGGCCAGGAAGCGCCACCGCCCAATCCACGCTATAAGCCCGATCTATCGGCCGTCAAGGATCAAGTAAAAGGCGTAATCGTCGGTGTCGGCGGAGACCAACTCTCACCCATCCCCAAGTTTGATGCTAAAGGCCAGCGCCAAGGTTTTTATAAACCCGACGATGTGCCGCACCGTTCTTCCTTTGGCGAATCGGATTTGAATCCGGAGAAGATACAGGGTTACAACGCCCGTAACGCCCCATTCGGTAGCGAGGCAGCGACCGGCGACGAACACATGAGCCGGTTGCACGAAAGCTATCTGCGTCAGCTCGCCGCTGAGAGCGGTTTGCAGTATTGGCGCTTGACCGATGTCGGCAGCTTGGATCAGGCACTGCAACAAGCCGAGTTTGCCAAGCCTAGCCAGCGACAAGTCGATATCGGTTGGCGGTACGCCGGCTTGGCTCTACTGCTGTTGGCAGCGATGTATGTCAAATAAATTAGTCGTCAAATACAGCACACGTCGAAAGGAGAGAAGGGTTCAGAGAAAAGAAGGCAGGTCTTTCAATTAAACATACCTGAAAGCCTTTGCTATATTTCAAGACCTGACCCCCCTTGTTCGGCATTTATTCATTCTGCCTCAATTATCCTGCGTAATAAAATCTACTGTATGCGCTTACCTTATGGGTTTGGTTGTTCCATTATTTTTTTTGAGTGCTTGTTGCAATGTATCGAGATGGGTTTGCACTGTTTCCCAGACCATCACAGAATCAACGCCCAAATACTCATGTGCTAAAACATTGCGCATACCGGCAATTTCTCACCAAGGCATATTAGGTTGTTCCGCCAACAAGGTTTCAATACCCGGAAAATATGGGGTCAGGTCTCGAATTAAGAATCACTGTCGTGCCTGACGATCACACTTACTGTAATGGGATGCAGATTAAAATGCGCTCCAATTTCTCGCTGACTATAAACTCCAGTGGCATACGCTGTTTTTATGGCTGTATTCCTATCAATTGCTTGCCGCTCGATTTCGAATAACGACTTGGCTATTCCCCGCTTTTGTTTTTTTGGAATATCCCAAGCCTGTTTGTCGAATTCAAAGTCCTGTTGAACCTTTGCTACAAATTCCTCATCACCCAGATAAATCTGATTCTTTAAATTATGCCAAATTTCAATAGTCTGCTGCATGCCATCCTGCAAAAACACGCGATAACGCTGTTCTGCTGCGGCTCGATTCTCGCCGAATTGGGACAATATCCAGTCCGTTGTCAGCCAGTCAGCTATTTCTACTTGACCGGTCATCGCAAGGTAACTGCTCCACGGCCAGTCTTCAAGTTTTCGCCCCATGCCCGCTCTGGCAGGATTAAGCACAACGTAGCGAGCCAATTCCAGAAGGTTGCTTTCTTTGTCCACCAGAATGGCTTTATAACGACCTTGGAATAAATGCCCCGTCCGCCCGTGGCGGCGATTGCTGGTTTGAGTGTACACGCCGTTCAATTGCCGCATCCCTTTGGAGAGATTGCCCTCAAGGGTTTCTACTATCAAATGGTAATGGTTTGTCATCAGACAATATCCTCAACTACGAACCCGAGCTTACCTCGAGTTTCCATACTTAGTCGCGACGCATGGGCTAAAGGAATATTATCAGGAGTGCATTGCACTCTTGGAAAAAACCAAAACCCGATTAATGTTTCCCGTGGATTACTTTATTTGGAACGCTACGTGTGCAATCTTGCTGCAAAACGAAGGAAACATCTCTGAAGCTCGGCAGTATGCAAAGGTAGCGCTTGAAGCAGCAGCGCAGGAAAAATCAGGATTTCGCTACCATCCCACGGTAGGATTAGTCGGAGATAAGTATGAACAAACAAAAAAGAGCCTGGTTGGGCTTACAAACGCATAACACTTCGCTCCACCCGACCAAAAACCGCTACGCGGTTTTCGTCGGGTGAGCTGGGCGTTAGGCCTCAGAACCCACCCATGAGTCTCCTCCAGCGACTCCTTCCAAAGCGCCTTCTTCCCGGCATTCTCAGTGAGGCTGACGGTTTCGTTGACCTTGACCTCCCTCTCAATCGAATCTCAGGCACGGACGCGATGCCTGTCTATGAATGTCATGGCCGCATCAGAAGACAACAGGGTCGGGTCTCGAATTAAGAACTCCCAGTTTTGAGCTACAGTTAACGCCATGACCAGGCCTCTTAGACTTGAATTTCCAAACGCGCTCTACCACATCACTTCCCGCGTTGATCGGCGAGAAGATATCTACTAAGACGCAGAAGACAGGCTTATTTTTCTGAGCCTGCTGGGCAAGGTTGTTTCTGATTTCAATTGGCTTTGTCACGGCTACTCTACTTCCCTAGCGAGAGCAGATTGATACGCTTGGATTGCTTGATTCAATTGGTCTAGCGATAAATGCGCTCTGGCCTTATCAAGCCAAGCTTGTGCGTAGTCGAAGTGCACACCAAGGGCAAAGTACTGTTCGAGCAGTTGTAAAGTTATTTCTGGTTGGGAGTCGGCAAGTATGCTGGCTTGAATGCGCAAGTATTGACTTTTATCACGTGCACGCTTTAGCTTGGCCGTGAAAGCGGCTTCGATATCTCCATCCCATTTTTTGTTTCGATACCAGTCGTGACGGCTCATTTTAGTAACGTATAACGCTTAGCTCAGGCGCGTAGCGTTAGCGGAGTCGCCTGGAGCGTTGGGTTATACATTTATTTAGAGGATTTGAAATTATGAGCGAACGATGGGTTGTGCATATTATCGGGCCTGACGATGTAATAGATCAGCCAAACGAATTAACAGCATTACGCGAAGCAAACGGCATAAATAAGGCATTGCTGACGCTTGAGCGAACAGAAAATACTCCGTTTGTAATGGCGGTTGTAAAAGAAGCCAAAACAGAAGATGTATAACGTAGAGCTAACCGGCGCTGCGCGGCTTTATCGCGCAGCGTCCAGCGACCGAAGGGAGCGAGGTTGAGCGCCAGGTTAGCCATGGCTGAACCGAGCAACGAGTTTTGCGCATGCTTCAGGGGCAAAGGACTCTGCCCACTTCTGTGTCTTTTCAAGTTCCGGCTCCAAACAAGCTAGCGCATCTGGCGCCCACAAATGACGCTGAGCTTCCAATGGTAGGTGATCGGTCTCTGACTCGATAACAACAAAGGCGTTGAAGTCCTTGTCGTGATCCCCGATGCCGCCGACTTGAGATTTGAGGCGAAGCACTTGAACTGCGCCCTCAACAAACGGAAGCTCTCCCGACAGCATTGAGCGCACGGTGGCCACAAGTAATTTCCTTGCTTCGGCTTCAGCCTCATTAAGGGGTGGACGGTCATTCATAATGGCTAACGTTCGACGTAAGGGACAGCCACAAGTGGGCGAAGCCCGCTTGTGGCTGTCCCCTTGACGGAGGGGTTAGGCGTCGCCCTTTTGCCAGAGGACATGCATGTCGCCGTCAACGAAACCGATGCCAACGCCAAGAGAGCTTCGGAGTACTTTCGATCTGGCGCCGTTTGCAATGTACTCAGCGATCATAGTTTTGCTCGTTGTGACCCACTCTTGCCACTCGGAACCTGCAACCGAGAAGGGAATCTCGAAGATTTCTTCTCCAGTTGTGAAGGTCTCGGTGCCCGGCCAGTAGTCTCGCTCAGGTACTTCTCCGGCATGGAAAGATGCCGTGCCCATTAGTTGCACGTGAACTGACGTTTCACCCTCGTAGAGATTAAAGTGGAACGCGACGGTCGCTTCCGGCATAGGTTGCGACAGGGATCGATCAGCCCACTCGAAGAATTGCTGGCTAACTGTGGCGATAGTGGTGCTCATTCGACGCCTAACGTCTGAATTAACCGGCTGGCGTAGCCAGTCCGGGTTGAATGATGGGTTGGGCGGCAACGCGCTGAGTAATGCTCGCGATGGCCTGTTCCGCTGACAACTTAACATCACGCTTTCGAGACTTTAAACCACGCTCAATCGCTGGAATTGCGCGCGCACTGCCAATACGATTGAGTGTTGAATGGCAGTAGACCATATCATGGGCATCCTCGGTTCGTTGGAGCAGTTCCAAAAGCTTCTCTTCTGCCTGCTGCGAGGATGTGTTTTTCAATGCGCTAATGGCCGAATAGCGGACAAGCCAACGGTCATCGGTCAACAGTTCGAATATGGGGGAAAGATCGACTTCATTTCCAATCGGTATCTCAGCGAGTAGATCTAGCAAAGTCGACAATGCGTATTTATCGCGCTCTGAACGAATGATCCTAATTAATATCTCGGCACAATCGCTATTTGTTTTGTTTTTCCCGATGTTTCCGATGATGAAGTAGGCGGCTTTTCGTTGATCTTTGGTCGTTTTTCCAGCCAAGAAATCTTGCAGTTCGTCTACTAATTCTAGTGTTTAATTGCATAAATTTACGATAGTATTGCGTAGCTGTGAGCCTTTGACCTCGCGTTTGCGCCAGACAAAGGGGCTAGCATTATTATTGTAGGCAGCAACGAAATCTTTGATGGCTTGTTTCAATTGCTCGACGCTATTGAAGCTTGCACCTCGTAATGTCTTTCGTGACAAAATTCCAAACCAAATTTCCACTTGATTCAGCCAACTGGCAGAGGTTGGCGTGAAGTGAAAATTGACATTGGGATGCGTCGCAAGCCACTCTTCATTTTTCTTATGCGTACAATAGTTATCAAGAATGACATGTATCTCTCGATCAACAGGGACATCCGCTACCACCTCATCAAGGAATTCTTGAAAGTCTGGCCGTTTCTTGGTGACTGTGGTTTTGGATTGGATAACGCCAGTTGCGACATTTAATGCAGCAAAAAGATTGAGAGTGCCATGTCGCTTATAAGTGCTTTTCAAGCCGCGAACGATCTGGCCGCTGCTGGTATAAACATAACCGCTGGGTCTTTCTATAGCTTGAATAGAAGGTTTTTCGTCGATAGAAATAACCAAAGCGTTTTGCGGCGGATTAAGATATAAGCCAATAATATCAGCCGATTTCAGGGCAAACTCAGGGTCAGTACTGACACACCAGGAGCGATGACGCTGGAGTTGGATGCCTTCTTTGCGCAATATGCGCCAGACGGTATCATCAGACACGCCGAGTATTTGCGCCAGAGATGCTCCATCCCATGTTGCTTGACCCGCCGGTGGCGGCTGCTCTAGCCGCATAAGAAGTTGGTTGCGTAATTCTGTTGCCGGTTGTCGTGGTGGCTTCCCAGTTCTCGGCATATCTCGCAACCCTTTTATGCCGTTAACTGCAAACCGTTTGCGCCAGATAGCCACTGTACCGGGCCTAATATCAAGCTCAGCAGCAACTTCGTCATTCCGCTTACCTTCAAGACAGCCCATCACAATCTTGGCGCGTTCTACCATTCGAATTTCATCAGTCCTGCTTTTGATTAAACGCTCCAGTTCTTTTCGGTCTTGATCTGAACAACTGATCGATACAGCCACTCGTGCCATTTCCTGCTCCGATTGATACAAATAACGGAGTCATTATATTAACGTCGTGTAATTATGCAATTAAGCACTAGATCGCTCAGCTTCTCTGCGGCCCTATGAGCATGCCATGAAATCGATTCTGTTGAGTTGACTGCTGGCTCGGAGACGCACATGCGTCTGATCAGGTCAAAAAGCTCTTCTCGCACATGCTTCTCCTATGACGCCCAACTATTGATTATCAAGCAAATCTGCCCGATAAGTTGATATTACCGGTCTTTTCAGGCGCTTTTGTCCTGATAACTCCCAAACCGGGCAAATGTGCCTTGATAATCTGATATTAGCCATAAATTCGGGCAACTTTGCCTATATAATATTTTTTCGCCTCACTATAGCTGTTAACACTTTTACGTCAAGTTCAAAATCGCCGACCTTGCTGGAAGATGTGCGCCGCGTCATGCGGCTCAAGCATTATTCGCTGCATACCGAACGTACGTATTCCGAGTGGATCAAGCAGTTCGTGAAGTTTCATCAACTGAATGAACGAGCTGGGCTGTTTGAAAACAGCGAGGCCAAAATCGAAGCGTTTTTAAGTTATCTGGCTACGGAACGACAGGTGGCTTCTGCCACCCAAAATCAGGCGATGAATGCATTGGTGTTTTTATACAAACAGGTGCTGAATATGCCGCTGACCCAGCGCATCGAGGGTATCCGCTCCAAAACCAGTCGCCGTGTGCCGGTGGTGTTGACCATAGACGAGGTCAAGCAGGTTTTGCCGCGCGTGGAAGGCGTGGCGCAATTGGTGGTCAAGCTTTTATACGGCAGTGGTTTGCGGATTACTGAGGCGGTGCGGTTACGGGTGCAGGATGTCGATTACGGCTATAAGCAGATTACCGTCCGTTCCGGAAAAGGCGATAAGGACAGGGTCACCACGTTTTCTACAACCTTGATGCCTTTATTGCAAAATCATTTGGAAAAGGTAAAGGCGATTCACGATCAGGATTTGGTCAATGGTTTTGGTGCTGTGTATTTGCCAAATGCGCTGGCGAAGAAGTACCCCAATGCCGAACGGGAATGGGGTTGGCAATATGTGTTTCCGGCGCGTTCCTTATCGGTCGATCCTTTGTCGGGTGTGACGCGACGGCATCATATCGATCAATCGCTGGTAAATAAGGCCATCAAAGCGGCGGTTGGGCAGGCGGGTATTAGCAAACGGGTATCCGCACATACCTTTCGGCATTCTTTTGCCACACATCTGTTACAACGTGGTACGGATATTCGAACCATTCAGGCGTTACTGGGGCATAGTGAGTTGGAAACGACGATGATTTATACCCATGTTTTGAATCAAGGTGGGCAGGGCGTCATCAGTCCGCTGGATGATTTGGCTATTTGATTGGTCAGTGCGACGATTTAGGAGAAAACTTGAACACTATTTTCGATTTAGCCGAGCGCTGCTTGTTCGGAGAGGAGAATAGGGTCAGATCTTGCAATCATGCAACTATGAAAGACCTTGGTATATTTTAAGACCTGTCCCATTGGATTCGAAAATTGGGAAGTTTTAAATCAGTTCAAAGCCACGCCAGTAATGGCGTTGAAAAAACTCCTGTGGGATTTTGGCGGTTTGTTTGAATGTACCCGATGTAAGGTAAATCAATCGCCCACAACAGTATCCACCAACAAAATCCGCTCGCTATCCAGGCGTAAAGACAGGGTTTTACACAGCAAGCTGGTTTCAAAATCCATATAGCGTTCAGAGGTGACGACCCGATTGCGGTCACCGCAATTTTCCAAAGCCAGCAACTGAAAGAAATAAGGCCGCCAAGACCAGTTAAAGCCGATTTTGCGCGGATCGGTAAACCACTGGTTTTCTTTGAAATTAAAGTCCGGCGAAATCTGGTCGCCCTGGTTGTTGCAAAGATAAAAACGAATTACACCGCTATCGGTAAAATTCCAGCTGACCAGTTCGTTCAGGTTGAAATCGTCCTGCAGGGTTTCGGCAAGCTTGTAAATCAAGGTCTTGGTGGTGTTAATGGCGCTGACCTTCTTTTGCACCTTGACCAGCGTGTTTTTCAAAAATTTAGTGCGCAATGAAGCGATATGTTGTTCGTAAAGCTCGGCCTGCTGAAAATCGGCTTCGGCTTTGGCAAACAAAAACCCCTGCATGAATTGCGCACCGCAGTTCAAACTAAATAAAAACGCTTCGTCCGATTCCACGCCTTCGCAAATGATCCGGCAGCCGGTGCGTTTGCCCAGACGCGAAATCATATGAATGATGTCGCCGGCGATGCCGCCCTTGGTGGCGAGTTTGAACAGCCGCATATCGATTTTGATGATGTCGGGTTGAATCGCGATCACCCGTTCCAGTTGCGAGGCGCCGGCGCCGAAATCGCCGATAGCCACGCTCAAGCCGTGTTTACGGTAGCGCTGCACGATTTGTTTTAATTTCTGCGGATCGACATGCGCATTGGAAATTTCCACGATGATGCGCCGCCTGTCGATATTCAGCTCGTCCAACATGCGTAGCGTGGGCAGAGTATTCAATTGGCGCAGATTTTCTATCCAGGCCGCGGAAATATTCAGCGCCAGATAGCTTTGCGTATCGGCTAAGGCCGAGAATTTTTCCAGGGCTTGCCAGCGCACCTGTCTGTCTAGTTCGATACGGGTTTTGGCATCGACATCGGCGGAAGAGAATAGGGCGCCGGCGGACACGACTTTGCCTTTGCCGTCGTATTGGCGGGCCAGGGCTTCGTAGCCGACGATTTTGCCGCTGGCCACCGAAATGATGGGTTGGAAATATGGAAATAACTGTGTTTTAGCTTGCATCGTCCCTTGGGCTATCAATTTAACTGGGTTTGGGTAAAAACTCCTTCAACTCCGCGACGCAGGAACCGCAACCGCTACCGGC
>Ga0123389_102409_pt1 | contig 14595 bp, 13 predicted proteins | sample T0HHNH4metaT_FD_89917 | JGI IMG/M metagenome (GOLD analysis project Ga0123389, IMG submission 89917) | Methane-oxidizing artificial microbial communities from Washington, USA to study methane cycling - T0-HHNH4 metaT (Metagenome... | ecosystem: Engineered > Modeled > Simulated communities...
AAAAAAACCGAAGCCGAACCTTACTTAAAACGTGCAAACGAATTACTACCCACCGCGCCAGGATATGCATTAATGGGGCAAATTGCCGAAAGCCGCGGCCAAACCGATTTAGCCTTACAAAATTATCAAATGGCCGCCAGCTCAAATTCAGAAATTGGCAAAGAAGCCTCTGAGCGCGCCATGCGCATTGATTTACCGCGCAATCCAGCTAAATACATACAATCCGGCGTGCAAGCAGATAATGCAGGTAATTTATACGCGATTGTGCAAAATGGTACTTCTGTGCCAATCGGTCGTGTGCAAGTGCGCGTAGTGAAGTATGACGCACAAACTGGTCGCGCGATTGGGCAAAGCAGACCGATGGTTATTAATGGCGTTGCAGCAGGTAAACGTAATCAAATTGCGGTAGGTGAGCGGATTAAAACAGCGCAAGAAGTGCAGCTTTATAAGGTCGTAGTTGAGGCTGCCGAACTGGTTAAATGAAATAATGGGCATTCATTTCACGTTAGTCAAAACAGGTGCGATAAAAATATTTAACCAATTGATTTAAAAAATGATTAAGCAAACCACTATTAATTTAACAACCTACCCAAATAAAAGATTAAGTTCGGATTTGGGGTCTACTTTACGTTAGGATGAAAATGCGATTCCGCTTTTGGATGATTCTAGTTTTTACTCTCAGTGGTTGCGCAACCGCAACTTCTGTTAATCTTTCATCAAACAGCATTGCAAGCGAAGCCTCTTTCTTATTTGCAGATGAGCGTTCTGAAAAGCAGAAAAGCTCTTATCAGCAAACAGATTCTAGCGGTAGAAATGTTTATTTTGGTGATAACACACTAAACCCAACAGGGCCGCAATTGCTTAAAGGAATGCTTCAGCAAAATCTAAGCATTGAATTAACTGGGAAAAAAATTGTGCTTACTGACTTTCTAGTGATTGTAACTGATCCCACAGTATCAATAGACAAAGCAAGACTACAAGCCACCTCTGCCCAGGTGCCTAATGGAGTAGCTGTTACGCCTTTAGCAGAAGCGCTCATTTATAGCATAGAGAGCGGTAAAAAAAATGTTTATATTCGAATAACTGGAAAAGTTGGGAACAATGATTACTCTAATCAAAATTCTAGAAACTTTTGGGCTGGAGCTTCTGAGTCTGACATCAAATCTCTTATTAATAAAACACTTGATGACTCAGTCAAAGAAATTAGGAATATTGTGACAAAAAAATGATTTTCTTATGTCTCAAGAAACTTGTCATCCTAACCCATCATTCAAGCTGGACTGGTTTAGCTAGATCCTTAATTCAAAAATTATTAGACACCCAGCATCTCTTTTGCATGACTACGCGTGGTTTCGGTTATATTCAAACCTCCCAACATACGCGCGATCTCCTCTACTCGCTCATCTACATTTAACGCTTGAATATGGCTTAAAGTTGCACCATTTTCTTGGGTTTTGCTCACTTGCAAATGTTGCATGGCTTGCGATGCGACTTGCGGCAAATGCGTAATGACTAACACTTGGCGTTCTACACCTAATTGTTTTAGCAATTGCCCAACGACTTCTGCTACGCCACCGCCGATACCTACATCGACTTCATCAAAAATCATGCATGGCACACTGCCTTGGCTTGCCGTTGTAACATGTAGCGCTAAACTGATGCGTGACAATTCGCCGCCAGAAGCCACTTTATTTAATGGTCGCGGCTCAACGCCTGCATGACCTGCCACTAAAAATTCTACTGTTTCTAAACCGTTAACTGACGGCTCACATGCAATTAATGCAACATCAAATTTGCCGCCACTTAATGATAAACGTTGCATTTCTGCGCTGATTTTTTGGCTTAATATTTTGGCTGCCTGTTGGCGACTTTGGCTTAATTGCTTAGCTAAATCTTGGTAGATTTTTAACGCTTCCGCCTCTTGTTTCGCCAGCGCGCCATCATTGGCAAAGCTTTCTAATTCCGTCATGCGCATTTGGCATATCACTAGCAAATCGGGCAGTTCTTCTGGCTTGCTGCGATATTTGCGCGCAATATTATGTATGGCTTGAATGCGATTATCCACTTCAGCCAACCTTGCAGGATCTAACTCCGCACGTTGTAAATAGCGGTTTAACGCGCGACTAGCTTCTTCCAGTTGTATTAGCGCAGAATCAACACCATCTGCCGCCTCTTTTAATTGCCTATCAAATTCTACTAATGCGACTAACTTTTGTTGCACTTGGGCAAGCATGCCAGCAGCATTTACATCGCTTTCATCTAACAGCGAAATACACGCTTCTAAACCTGCCAGCAAACTAGCGCCGTTAGCTAAACGATGATGTTCTGATTGTGTTTCCTGCCAATCTTCTAGCGAAAAATTTAGCTGACTCAACTCACGCGTTTGGTCGCGCAACTCTGCTAATTCATCGGCATAAGCCGCTGCATTTTTTTCAGCATCTATTCGTTGGCTATTTAATTGCGCCCAAGTTTTATATTGTTTCGCTACTTGGCTTGTTAATGCTGAACTACTAGCAAAATCATCCAAAATTTGTCTTTGGGTAGTCGGCTTAAGTAAAGAGTGATGCGCATTTTGGCTATAAATATCCACCAAAAACTCGCCTAACTCTTTCATCTGATTAACGGTTGCAGATGCCCCATTAATAAAACCGCGACTGCGTCCATCCGCATAAATCACGCGCCGTAACATCAGCGAATCATCCGCCTCAATCTCGTTTTCACTTAACCAATTTTTGGCGGCAATATTTTGATTAATGGAAAAAGTCGCGCTAATATCGGCTTTATCTGTGCCTGCGCGCGCAATCAAGCCATCATTTCGCGCACCCAAAGCCAATGATAACGCATCAATTAAAATGGATTTACCCGCGCCAGTTTCGCCGGTTAGCGTGGTAAAGCCGTTTTCAAACTCTAAATCGAGCGTGTCTACAATAATGAAATCGCGAATGGAAAGTGCTTGTAGCATAGTTAACTATTTTTTGATGCTAAAAATGGGTTAAGTCTTGGTTTTAATAGGTTAAATTCTAGTAAATTAAATCTTAGTTTCATGTATGACTTTCCGTCTATTTTTCACGAACAATCGTGCCTTCCAGCACATAACGGTTTTTGCCTTCAATAATGGTGGAATAGACTTTCATTTGCCTAAAGTTAACCGCTTGACTGACTTGAACACCGGTTTTTTCTACCCAAGTTACGTAATAGATATGCTTATTTAATTCATATCTCTGAGGTTTTTCTAAACCTTTTGTGCCAACTTCTGGCCCTTTTATGCATTCCCATGCCATGTGTTCATTGTCTTTAGCAATCACGCGATATGTGTTACCTGAGTTATATTGATATAGGAATTGTCCGATATAAGCTTCAACGGCAAAAGCGTTTATGCTGATGCAACACATTGCAAAAGCCGCAGCAAATAGTTTAATTTTTAGCATAAATTGAATTTCTAACCCCAGTTCAACTTGTTGCGCAACATATCAAAATAACAGTATTCGCTTGGATGCAGCAACTTCACTTCTTTTTCTGCGCGTTGGATTAAAATCCTGTCGCCGCTTTCTAGCAACATTTGAAATTGCCCGTCATAACTCACTTGGCCGTCATCGCTTTGTATCAAGGTAATTTGAATCAAGCTAGAACTATTAACCGCAATAGGCCGATTGCTGAGCGTATGCGGGCTAACTGGCACAATCGCGATAGCTTCTAAACTAGGATGCAAAATCGGCCCGCCCGCACTTAGCGCATAAGCCGTAGTGCCAGTTGGCGTGCTTAAAATCAAACCATCTGCGCGCTGTTTGTGCACAAAACTGCCATTGATTTCAACCGCAATCTCAATCAAACGTAAGCCGCCTTTAATCACGATATCGTTAAACGCCAAGCCTTGATAAATGGTTTTTCCGCCACGCAATATTTTGGCATTCAGTAACATGCGCGATTCGATTTGGTAGCGATTGGATAGAATCCTATCCAATGAGCGCAGCATATCTTCTGCACGCAAATCAGTTAAAAAACCAAAGCGGCCGCGGTTAATGCCCACCAACGGAATATTATAATCAATCAGATTTCTTGCCACACTTAACATAGTGCCATCGCCGCCCATCACAATAGCTAAATCTACTTTGCTGCCTATCTTTGCCAATGCTGCAGTTTTAAAACCAGATAATTCCGCGTATTTCGCCGTATTTTCTTCTATCCAAACTTCTACATTTTTAGCTCTTAAGTGGCGTGCTAAATCCGCTAAGTCCGTTTGCATTTGCTGCAACGCAAATTGATTCATGTATTTGCCAATAATGGCGATAGATTTGAACGGTTGAGTCATCTCACTATTAAATCATAGATTAGGATATTTGAAAAAGTGAGCGTATAAAAATAGGCAAAAAAACTGTACCAACATGAACTTAGCTGGCATAAATAGACCCAGCTTTAAAAATCACTTAAAACTCAAAAATTAAACACGACTTAAGCGATATAATGGCCGTTAATTAACGATTTATTCAGCTGATTCAATTTGGACAAACGCGCGCAAATCTTGCTAAAAACCTTGGTAGAACATTACATTAGTGATGGTCAGCCAATCGGCTCGCGCACGCTTTTACAACATAGCGGGCTTGATGTTAGCGCAGCGACGATTCGTAACGTGATGTCTGATTTAGAACAGCTCGGTTTTATCGCCAGCCCGCACACATCTGCAGGCCGCATTCCCACCCAAAAAGGTTATCGCTTATTTGTTGATTCTTTACTAACAGTTCAGCCACTTGAAAGCCAAGCCATTCAGTTAATGAAAATGGGTTTGAATTCGCCGAATCAAAACGAGTTAATCAGCAGCGCGGCAGATATGTTGTCGCAATTGACGCAGTTTGCAGGCGTGGTGATGATTCCCAAACGGCAACGTGTTGCATTTAAACACCTGGAATTTTTGCCTTTAAGTGACAAACGCATTTTGGTGATTATTGTGACCAGCGATGGCAATGTGCAGAACCGCATTATTTTGGCTGAAAAACCTTATTCAGCTAGCGAGTTAACCCAAGCCAGCAATTACTTTAACGCTAATTTTTCTGGGCAAACATTTACAGAAGTACAGCAAAAACTGCATCTTGAGCTGAAACAAATGCAAACTGATATTAATCAATTGATGGCGGCAGCATTAGAGGCTAGCAGTAAAGCCGTAGATAACGATGGCGTGGTAATCGCTGGTGAGCGTAATTTATTACAAGTGGATGAACTTTCCACCAATGTGAATAGTTTGCGCAAATTGTTTGAGATATTCGAACGGCGTACTTCATTAATGCAATTGCTAGATAACAGCCAGCGTGCGGAAGGTATTCAAATTTTTATCGGTGGGGAAAGCGGCTATTTGCCTTTAGACGAATGCAGCATGATTACCGCGCCTTATGAGGCGGATGGTCAGGTGGTCGGCACGCTCGGCGTTATTGGCCCAACTAGAATGGCTTATGAACGCGTGATTCCGATTGTGGATGTGACGGCGAAATTGCTGTCAAACGCGCTATCAAACTCTTAAACCTGTCGGCTATCGTGTTGTTAATAGCTATTGGCAAGCGTTTACTCTAAAATTATTTAATATGGCTTATTACAACTCCGAACCATCTTTTTCCCATGGCGATCAACTTAAAGTCGGTATCTTAATCGCGAATCTTGGCACACCAGATGCGCCCACCGCCAAAGCTTTACGGCCATATCTGCGTCAGTTTTTAAGTGATACGCGTGTGGTCGAAATTCCACGTGCAATTTGGTGGTTTATTCTGAACGGCATTATTTTGCTTATCCGCCCAAAAAAATCAGCCGCTAAATACGCGCAAGTATGGACTAGTGAAGGTTCGCCTTTGTTGGTGCATGCGCAAAAACAAACCCAATTATTGCGTGGTTTTTTAGCGCAAAAAATCAAATCACCATTCGCGGTTGAGTTAGGCATGAGCTATGGCAATCCCAGCATGCAATCGGCCATCGAAAAATTAAAAGCCCAGCATTGCGATAGGATTTTAGTCTTTCCATTGTTTCCGCAATACGCCGCCAGCAGTACATCTGCGACATTAGATGCCGTGTGGAAAGTACTACTTAAAATGCGTAACGTGCCTGCAGTGCGCACGATTCGCAGCTATCATAACCATCCTGCTTATATTGCAGCGCTGGCAAAAAGTGTACAGGCACATTGGCAAATTAACGGAAAGCCGACTAAATTAGTCATGAGCTTTCACGGCGTACCGAAAGTACATTTAACCAAAGGCGACCCGTATCACTGTGCTTGTCATAAAACGGGCCGTTTATTGGCTGAGGCATTAGGTTTAGGTAAAGACGAATATGTCATCGCGTTTCAATCGCGCTTTGGTAAACAAGAATGGCTGAAACCCTATTTAGCATCAACATTAGAAGCCCTAGGCAAAGCAAAAACCAAGCGTGTTGATGTGATTTGTCCAGGATTCAGCAGCGATTGTTTAGAGACTTTAGAAGAAATCGCTATGGAAGGAAAAGAAATTTTCACGCATGTTGGCGGCGGCCAATATCATTACATTCCTGCCCTCAACGAAAATGATGCTTGGATTCACGCGATGACTGAAATTGCGCTGGAAAACCTGCAAGGCTGGGTGACGACTGATTCCCTTGGTGATTGGGATAGCGCGTTGGCGAAAAAAGACAATGAGATGACTAAATTACGAGCGCAAGCTTTGGGTGCAAATCAATAAGCGTTATACTTTCACAGATTCGATAAATTCATTATATGAGATGAAGTGCTAGGAGCCGCGGAGCGAATGACGAAGATATATCAATTAGATAGGCAAGGAATGAGTGAGCATGCGACAACGCGATTCGCTCATAGAATGGATTTATGATAGTTATTACTGGCGGCGCAGGCATGATTGGTTCCATCATCGCCTGGCACTTCAACAATAGTCGCAATGAAAAAGGTCAAATCCGCGATGATTTGGTTATTGTTGACCATCTTGCACATGAAGAACAGTGGCAGAACTTAGTTAAACGTCAGTACGTTCAATATCTGCAAAAAGACCAGTTGCTAGAATGGCTGCAAGATAGAAACGATATTGATGCGGTGATTCATATGGGCGCGATTAGCGCGACCATTGAGCGCGATTTCGACAAGCTGGTTGCCGACAATATTCACTATAGTCAAAATTTATGGTCTTGGTGTGCAGCTAAAAATGTACCTTTCTTTTACGCCAGTTCGGCTGCCACTTATGGCGATGGCACCTCTGGTTATAACGATGCAAATATTGAAAATCTGCGACCTTTGAATGGTTACGGTTATTCAAAACATTTTTTTGATCAATGGGCATTACGTCAAGTCACCGAAAACGCGCCGCAACCACCCGCCTGGGCAGGTTTTAAATTTTTTAACGTTTACGGACCTAATGAATACCATAAAGAGCGCATGGCTAGCGTGGCTTTTCATACGTTCAATCAAGTAGAAGCCACTGGCCGCATGAAGTTATTTAAAAGCAATAAAGCAGACTTTGCTGACGGCATGCAAAGTCGCGATTTTGTCTACGTAAAAGACTGCGCCAGTATTATCGCGTACTTTTTTGAACAAGCTGTTGCTAACAACCCAGCGCCAAACGGCATTTATAACATTGGTACAGGCAAAGCCCGCAGTTTTAACGATTTAGCCAACGCGGTAATGCAAAGCATGGGCAAAACGCCGCAAATTGATTACATTGCCATGCCAGATGATTTGCAAGGTAAATACCAATATTTCACGGAAGCCAGCATGGATAAATTACGCGCTGCTGGTTACACTGCACCATTTACTAGCCTTGAAGATGGCGTGCAAGATTATGTACAAAACTATCTATTAAGTGAGGACAAATACTGCTGATGGATTACATTAATTACCTAAAAGGTGAACACGCCGCACACATGGCGATGTTTAATGCACTTGAACCACTTTTTCCCATGATCAGTGCGGTCGGCATTAAGATGCAAGACTGTATTAAATTTGGTGGGAAAATCTTGATTATGGGCAACGGCGGTAGCGCGGCAGATAGCCAACATATTGCGGCAGAAATCGTCGGCCGTTTTAAAAAAGAACGCAAAGGCATGCCAGCAATCGCATTGACGACTGACACCTCAATTCTCACATCTGTGGGTAATGATTATGGCTACGATTACATTTTTGCGCGCCAAGTAGAAGCACTTTGCCGCCCAGAGGATTTAGTCATTGGCATTACCACCAGTGGCAATAGCGCCAACGTAGTACGCGGTATGGAAGCAGCAAAAGAAGCTGGCGCAGTCACTGTCGGATTAACGGGCGGCAGCGGTGGAAAACTCAATGCCATTTGTGACTTTAATTTGGTCATGCCATCTTCCGTTACTGCACGCATTCAAGAAGCGCATATTTTTGTTGGTCATTCTTTATGTGAAATTCTTGAGTCTTAAAGATTGAGCCTTGATATGTCACAACATCTAACCGATCATTTACTCTCGGCAGTTAAGCAATTCGGTCACAATAATGGCAGTAAACAGCATGCTCTAGTCATCGGCGATGTAATGTTAGATCGCTATTTAATTGGTTCAGTCGGCCGTATTTCACCAGAAGCACCTGTGCCAATTGTACTATTAAATCAGCAAAATGAACGTGCTGGAGGTGCAGCGAATGTTGCTGCTAACTTAGCTTTATTGGGCATTACAACGCATATTGTCGGCTGCGTAGGCAACGATAATGAAGGCGCGGTTTTAACAGATTTGCTCAAACAAATGCATGTGAATGCTAATGGTATTTATACCTCAGATAACCGCCCAACAATTGCCAAAACCCGCGTATTAAGCGGTCATCAACAAATGTTACGGCTAGACCAAGAAAGCAACGCGGCTTTTAATTCTGCTGAAAATATTGGCTTAATGGCGGCGATTCAAGCGCAGCTGGCATTGAAACCTAGCGTAGTTATTCTGTCGGACTATGCTAAAGGTTTGTTAAGCGAGCAAACTTGCCAAGCCATTATTACACAATGCAAAGCCGTTAACATTCCTGTACTAGTTGATCCAAAAGGACGTGATTACAGCAAATATAAAGGCGCTACTGCGTTAACACCTAATAAAAAAGAAACGGCTGAAGCGTGCAATAGTACGATTGACGATACCGGTTTAATCAGCAAGGCGACTGCACTCAAACAACAATTAGATTTAGATTTTTTAGCCGTTACGCGCGGTGAGGAAGGCATTACGTTAATTGATGATGCAACGCATCACTTATCCGCCATTGCCAAACAAGTTTTCGATGTTTCTGGCGCGGGTGATACTGTTATCGCCACATTAGCAGCAGGCTTAATACACAATCTTTCAGTGCTACAAAGTTTACAGTTAGCGAATATCGCAGCGGCTGTGGTGGTGGGGAAAGTCGGCACGGTACCAATCTCACAAGCTGATTTAATAGAAGCGCTTACCAGCCAGCAAAAGAGCGAACAAGCGCACAAAGTGTGTGACTTAACGCGATTAAAAGCCAAAGTAAGTACTTGGAAAAAAGATAATCAAAGTATCGTTTTTACCAATGGTTGCTTTGATTTACTGCATGCCGGTCACGTTACTTACTTAGAAGCCGCAAAAAAACGCGGTGATAAATTGATTTTGGGCTTAAATACAGACCGCTCCGTGAGTGCGATTAAAGGCCCAACACGACCTGTTGTGCCAGAAAATGATCGCGCCCGTGTATTAGCCGCGCTGGAAAGTGTGGATGCGGTCATTCTATTTGACGAAGACACGCCGCTTAATCTAATCAATGCTATTCAACCCAACATTATTGCCAAAGGCAGCGACTACACTGCAGACCAAGTTGTGGGTGGCAAAGAGGTACTTTCTTGGGGCGGTGAAATCGCGTTAATAGATTTGGTAAAAGGTAGAAGCACTAGCAACATCATCAAAAAATTGAATAGCTAATTCAAGTATCCACTCAGAATGTCTGCTGAAAAATCCCCTGAAAAAATATTAGTGCTAGGCCCAGCGTGGGTTGGCGATATGGTGTTAGCGCAAAGCTTGTTTAAAACCCTTAAAGCAAATAGGCCAAATTGTATTATCGATGTAGCCGCACCCGCTTGGACTTTACCTTTATTAGAACGCATGCCGGAAGTTAACCATAAAATAGCGTTAACTTTTAAACATGGCGAATTGGCTTTTTGGCAACGCATCGCTTTTGGCAAAAGCTTAAAAAATGCAGGCTACACGCAAAGTATTATTCTCACTAATTCGCTTAAATCTGCATTGTTACCTTGGGCTGCTGGCATTAAAAAACGTACCAGTTTTTTGGGCGAAATGCGTTATGGTTTAATCAACGACATTCGCCCTTTGGATAAAACCGTTTTAAAAAGAACAGTCGATCGTTTTGTGACTTTGGGTCTAGCTATTAATGAAACGTTGCCAACGATTATTCCAAACCCACAATTAATCACCCGTGCCGAAGATGCGTTGAAAACGCTTTCAACATTAGGCATTCAAACATCTGAACAAAAAATACTCGGCTTATGCCCAGGCGCAGAATATGGCACAGCCAAACGCTGGCCTGCAGAATATTATGCAAGCGTTGCCAATGATGCGTTAAACAAAGGCTGGCAAGTGTGGCTATTTGGCTCAGAAAAAGATATCCCGGTCACCAATCAAATCAATCAACTCACACAAAACTGCTGTCATGACTTTGGCGGCAAAACAAAACTGGGCGAAGTGATCGATTTAATAAGCTTGTGCGATACCGTGGTAAGTAACGATTCTGGTCTGATGCACGTGGCTGCGGCGTTAGATAAAAATCTAGTCGCCATTTTCGGCTCATCCGATCCGTATCACACACCGCCCATGTCGAAAAAAGCAGTTGTTGAATATTTAAACCTGAATTGCAGCCCTTGTTTTCAAAGAGAGTGCCCGTTATCGGGAGATGCAAACTTGCGCTGTTTAAAAGATATTAAGCCATTGAAGATTCAAGCATCCATTTTATAATTACAAAAATAAAACCAACCACAAAATGAATGATGGCTAGCATGCTTAAAAAAATTGACGAATTGAACACAAAAAAATTAAACATCGGTTTGATTTTTTTGTCGATGCTTATTGCTGCGCAAATTCAATATATACAACATGGCTGGATAAACCCAGACTCTGTTCTTTATCTTGAATCAGCAAAATTAATTGCTGCTGGTCACTGGCAAGATGCAATCAAAATATTTAATTGGCCACTTTATTCTGGATTGATTGCGCTTACTCATCAACTAACCAATCTAACTATCCACCATTCCGCTCAACTACTTAATGTCATTTTTTTTGGCATCACTACCGCCAGTTTTATTAAAATCATTGACTTAGCCGCTGGTAATAATAGAACGATCATTGCAGGGGCGTTAATACTATTTAGCTCACCGTATTTAACTGGCGATGTCTTGCCAATGTTATTAAGAGATGAAGGGTTTTGGGCGTGCTTCCTAACCAGTTTAGTTTTTTTTATACGATTCTATAAAAGCAACAGCTATGCAGATGCATTTTTCTGGCAAATATTCGCAATTCTGGCCACGCTATTCAGAATAGAAGCAATCACGTATTTAATCGTTTTGCCTTTAAGTATTTTTTTCTTTCAACAAGTTACTTTCACACAAAAAATTACACAATATTTAAAGAGCAATTTTTTGAGCATTATTGCAATCATTGGCATTTCCGTCGCAATTTTAGTTGACGATCAGCTTTCTATGAAAAGCTTTGGAAGACTTAACGAAGTATTCACAGTCAATTTATTTCACCAACTCACTAACCTGTTTTTCACAAAATCCGCAATTATGTCTAGTGAAGTTTTGGGTCGGTATTTAGATGAGTTTGCTGTGCCTGGTTTATTCCTTACTTTCGTTTATGTGATTATCGTCAAAGCAATTTCTGCAACTGGAATGGTTAACATTGGATTAGCTATTTGTGCTGCGAAATCAAAGAAACACTTACTAAACAACCAAGTATTTTATATCTTAAGTTTTGTGGCTTTAATCGCAGTACTGAATATGAGCCTAATCATCGTCAAAGTATTTGTATTATCTAGCCGCTATGTGTTGGCATTATCATTTGTATTGATGATTTTCGCTGCATTCTATTTAGCTGTTCTACTTCAATATATAGAGAACAAAAACAAACCATACACAAAGCATAGATGGCTAGCTATTGGCTTAATGGCATTTATGCTAATTGGTCTGATTAAAAATATACTTCCTAAACAAACTGGCTATAACTACATCCAAAATGCGATAACTTGGATAGACGAACATAACTTATCTAAGCAGAATATATTTTTCGATGATAAAAGAATGCGATATTACGCCGACTTGCCATTTGTTCAAGATATAGGAGATGACTGGCTTGCCGTTACTAAGGCAATTGATGATAAAAGCATCAATCAATACCAGTATTTATTGCTTAGTTTTTCGGAAAAAAATAAAGATAGAGAAAAACTAGTGGCGGAGAAATTACCTGAATATCAAGAAATTCAGCGTTTTAATGCGGTTAAAGCTAAAAAATCAGTCGTACTGTATCAAAAAAGAATTAGTACTGTGTGGCTTTTTCGCTATTTAAATACCTCTGCATATTTGCCTTTGCCCAATCAGACAGCACGCATTACTGAATATATGCGTTAACAAAGACTTTCCAATCATTTTTATCAATTGTTTGGATATCATTTTAACGCGAAAAAATGTTGAAAATTCCTTAATATTTTGTAATAACTGAGTGATTTTCTTTCAACATGCAGATCTGCAATATCGATTAATCCGAATTCTGCAACTGGCGTCAATACGATATTGCCCATATGCAATGAACGAAAATACACGCCTTTAGCATGTAATGTTGCAATGACCCTTCCTAATTTTTCCAGTATTGCATCATCAAATTGCTGATTTTGTGCCAATTGCCTGAGCGTTAAATTTCTAACGGCTGATATTCTACTGCGGACTTGTGGTTCCAATCAGGTGAAAGGATTGTGACGGTTGGAACATTCAACGACTTAAGTGTACTGGTGCGGTTGCAGAACTGACGCGCGTAGGAATAAATACGCGCGATACTGATCAGACTTTTGATTCTGAATATTTTGAGTATATTGCCATTGGATAATCTTACAATTTTTATACCATGACCATCTTGTTCCAAGATTCCGGCTGATTGTATTTGCGCTTCAAGCATCGCAGTCGTTATCGGACTGCTTTTAATGTCCCAAAATCTCATCTTAGTTCGCAGGTCATTTTAGTTAAAGTAGCTGACTGATTGATGGTAATACGTGAATTTTATTCTCTTTGCAGAACGTTTGCCAATCAGGCACTTCTGTCCAATCGCTGACAAAGATAAAATCTAAACCAGCAGCAGTTGATGCTTCATGATCGTATTTGCTATCGCCAACAAATAACGCTGGCATCTGGCAGTTGCCATTGTCTTTTTCGCGCGCCAAAACGGTGTCTTTATTATCTGGGCTGCCAAATAAGCCACCATCAAATAAATCAGCAAGATTGCGTTTTACAAATAAATCACGAATCTCTTGCTGATCGCCACCAGAAAGTATCATCCAATTGGCATCAGCTGTGGCATCGCGCAATTCTTGTAAGCCTTCCGCAATGGTGCAATGCATCAAGCCCTCTTCAAGCTCACGGCTAAACTCGTCTAATAAAGTTTGAATCGCTGCTTCTGTCGCAGGCTGTTTTAACACTTCGCGCACATACCAATCGAACTTGTGATAACGCGAGATACCGCCTAACTTAACGTGATAATCAACCAATGCCTGCGCTTGCTGATCTGTTGCACCTAAGTTTTTTGCAGTGCGGAAATAAGCTTCAGTTTTCACGACATTTGAATCGAGAATCACACCATCGCAATCAAATACGATTGTTTTATACTTTTTCAAATCAACTTGCAAATAATTTCCTTACTTTAATTTCTATATTTAACTAAATAAATTTTATTTGAAAAAAATATGCGCTCAATAAAAAAGGGTTTGTGCAAAACACAAACCCTAATTCTAACGCAACAAATCGCTTATGCTGGTTTGATTGCGCTAGCTTCTTTGGCTAATTTGGTAATGTGTGCCCAATCTTTACGCGCAACTGCATCGGCTGGCGTTAACCATGTACCACCACATACCACCACATTAGGTAAGCTTAAAAACTGTGGTGCAGAATCAACCGTAACGCCGCCAGTTGGACAAAATTTCACATCGCCAAATGGTCCTGCAAAACCTTTTAATAAATTAATACCACCAACTGCAACTGCTGGGAATAGCTTTAAAAAGAAATAATCATCCGCATTGGCCGTCATGATTTCCGAACCAGTTGAAACACCAGGCAATAATGGCAAACCAATTTTGCGCGAAAATTGACCTAACTCTGTCGTATAGCCTGGACTAACAGCAAATTTACAACCTGCATCTAATGACGCTTGTGCATCTTTTAAATTGCGCACAGTGCCTGAACCCAGAATTGCATCTGGCACATGTTTCGCAATTTGTTCCATCGCTTGCAATGCGCAAGATGAACGTAACGTCACTTCTAGAACCCTAATACCGCCAGCCAGCAGAGCCTCAGCCATTGGCACCGCATCCTCTACTTTGTTAATCACAATAACCGGGATTACTGGACCTTCTTT
>Ga0123389_171285_pt1 | contig 14495 bp, 11 predicted proteins | sample T0HHNH4metaT_FD_89917 | JGI IMG/M metagenome (GOLD analysis project Ga0123389, IMG submission 89917) | Methane-oxidizing artificial microbial communities from Washington, USA to study methane cycling - T0-HHNH4 metaT (Metagenome... | ecosystem: Engineered > Modeled > Simulated communities...
GAAACAAATTATTGATCTTCATGGTTATTGTAATGATGATTGAATACTTGTTTATGTCCTACTCAGACAACCTCATCGACTATCTCATTTATGAATGGTATTTATGGTTTACTGTTGGTATATCGCTCAGCAGCGTTAAATTGTCACAAACAAAAATGCAGTCACATGAATTGAAAGTACACAGTACTTGATGATTAGCGTGCTTGCGCTTTAATCATGAGCGACAGCACAAGCAAAAAAAGTTTTTTATTTTATAAGTGGTTGGTTATGTACACCGTTTCAATTATAGGGACTGGATATGTCGCTGATTTTTACATGCGATCCCTGCAAACTTTTCCAGAAGTTAAAGTACTGAAGGCCTATGATATCAATCAGCAACGACTAAAGGTTTTTGCTGACTATTGGCATGTGCCTACTGCAGCGTCTTTGGAAGAGTTGCTTAATCCTTCAGATACCCAAGAGCGGCCAATGCTGATCTTAAATCTGACCAATCCGCACGCCCACTTTACAGTGAGCAAGTCGTGCCTTGAGGCCGGCTACAATGTTTATAGCGAGAAACCGCTTAGCATCAAGATGGAAGATGCTTTTGAATTACATAGAATTGCCGCTGAAAAAGACCTTTATCTCGCCTCAGCGCCCTGTAGCTATTTAAGCCAGGTGGCACAGACAGTTTGGCTGGCTGTACGTGAAAAGCTCATGGGCAAACCACTGCTGGTTTATGCGGAGCTGGATGATGACTTTATATCGCAAGCCCCTTATCAAAAATGGATCAGTGAGTCTGGTGCGCCATGGCCAGCTGAAGATGAGTTCAAAGTAGGCTGCACTCTGGAACACGCTGGATATTATTTATCCTGGCTGATGATGATTTTTGGTCCGATAGAAAAGGTGATTGCGGCCTCGGCAGAGATCATCAAAGATAAGTTACCAAATAATCAACGAACAGCACCTGATTATTCTACAGCGACTTTATTTTTCAAATGTGGGCTGATCGCACGTATCACCTGCGGGATTGTTGCACCGCACAATCACGGGCTGCGTATTATTTGCGAGCAAGGCGTCATCGAAGTAAATGAGTCCTGGAATAACGCAGCGGTTGTAAAAACCAGACGCCGTTATGTCTTACATAGAAAATTGATTAACAGCTTGTTTACAAGAAAGCTAAAACTGTCAGGCCCATCGCACCCCATGGGGCCTAAAAAAGGTAATACGAAAATGAATTTTGCCTTAGGACCAATGGAATTATTAAGCGCGATTAAGGAGCAACGTCCGCCTAGAACCTCTGCGGACTTTGCGTTGCATTTGAATGAAGTCACTTTGGCGATACAGAATGCGCGCGATAATACCGGTGTGCAGATAATGAAAACTTCATGTCCAGAACAGCCGCCTATGCCTTGGGCGCATGCACTCAAGCCATAAACTAACTCTAAAGTCAGCCTAGTGGCTGACTTTTTAAATCACATCATCTCAAGAGTGCATCAAATGCGTATTGCTTATTTCACCAGTATCTATCCAAGAGCCACCGATACTTTTATTCAAAGGGAAGTAGCGGGATTGCGCCAATTGGGGCATCAAGTCTTTACCATTTCGACTAACGAACCGGGCAGTGAGCATTTAATCAGCCCAGAGGTAAAAAAAATCTTTGATGAAACAGATTACCTATTACCATTTAATCCGCTTTTGCTCGCCTGGTTAAATATTCAGGGATTATTATTTAATACCAGACGCTATTTACATGCCTGGAAAATTGCGCTGAAAAGCGCCAGACCTGGTATTAAAGGATTTTTGTATCAGCTTTTTTATTTTCAGGAATCCCTGCTTTTGGTACAGCTATTAAAAAAACATCAAATTGAGCATGTACATAATCATTTTGGTGATAGCAGTGGCACGATTACCATGCTGGCATCTTTGCAATCGGGGGTAGGGTACAGTATCACCATACATGGCCCCCATATTTTCTTTGAACCATTAGTGTGGGCGCTTGACTTAAAACTTAAGTACTCTAAGTTTGTGGCATGCATTAGCCACTATTGCCAAAGCCAGATTATGCTGTTTTCAGACGCCGCTGACTGGCATAAATTAAAAATTGTGCATTGCGGGATTGATTTTAACCATTATCAAACGGTGCAATCTCAATCTGCACCAACTGCTGTTCAAGGCCAGCCTACAAAGCTCATTTATGTGGGCCGATTGGCCCCTGAAAAAGGGGTGGGCGTAATGATTAATAGCCTGATTAAACTGAAGCAAGAAGGTACAACTTTTGAATTAACATTGATTGGCGATGGCCCAGAAAGAGTTCACCTGGAACAGCTGGTGGCTAAGAATGATTTAAAAGAAAATATTTTGTTTCATGGCTACGCGAACCAACATACTGTGAGAGCCAAACTATTGGAAAGTGATATTTTCGTCTTACCCAGTTTTGCAGAAGGCGTTCCTGTGTCATTTATGGAGGCCATGGCTTCTGGTATTCCGGTAGTGGGTACTAATGTTGGCGGAGTGAGTGAGTTGATTGAACACGGTGTCACCGGACTGATTGTCCCGCCCGCAGATGAAGACGCTTTAAAGAATGCCATATCACGCTATATCAAAGATCCAGATTTACGTGTGCGTATAAGTCAGGCAGCCAGAATATATGTTGAAAACGAATTCAATCTGGACAAAGAGCTTTCCAAGCTTTCCAGTTACATTTCTGAGGCTAACTAACAGTATTGGATAATATTATGGTGAAAAGTTTTAAACTAATCTCTGCCACATTAATATCTTTATGTATTGGTTGCAGCAATGAAGTGAGCTACGGTGCTCAAGACCAAACTTATTTAACCCCTTTTGCTAAAAACTCTTTGTGGAACAGTAAACCGTTGAATCCGGTATTTAGTGACTTCGTGATTCCGACTTCTGACTACTTCCCATCCATCCACAATGGCCAATATTCTACGGGTTGTTTCTATGCAACTGCCTCAGATCAGCCTATGAAAATTAAGGGTACAAAGGGACAAAAAGGGGTCTTTGATGCTGATGCAGAAACCTTTCATGAGGAGCTAATACTTCCTCATTGGCCTGCTGACTTAATTCCAGCGAGCGGGGGTGATGGGCACGCGGATATTTTTGATGTAGCAACTGGCATAATCCACTCTTTCTGGCAGTTGAAAAAGGTAGATGGTGAATGGAGAGCCACGCATTATGGATGGATGCCGATGAAAGGCTCAGGTTGGGCAGATGCGGCACATTACCATCAAGGCGCTCGTGCGACAGGCGTTCCTGCCTGTGCAGGCATCATTCGCAAACATGAAATTAGTGATGGCGAGCCACTCTATCATCATGCGCTAGCCATTTCTTTGACACATAACTCACTATCAGCAAATCCGCCTTATATTTTTCCTGCGACAATTTCTGATCGTTTTGTGGATAAAAACAAGGGACCGATTTCTGAAGGATCGCTCATCATGTTGCCTGCAGATTTCGATATTAATGTATTCAAGACGCCAGAAATCAAGAAGATTGCCAAAACATTACAAGTGCACGGAGCCTATGTTGTAGATGAAAACTATGGGACACCTTACGTAATTTATGTAGAACGAGGCGGTTCACTAGATATACACAAGGGGCTTTGGAACAATGCCGCAGCTGAGGAGTTACAATTACTCCGCAAACAATTACGCAAGGTAACATCAGTCTCCGGTTACCTTGATGCTGAAGGAAACAACTTCCAACCCAATGCAAATGTAAATGTTTTATCTATGAGAGGACCATGGTACCTAGAGTCCGGGCAGGCACTAGGAAAATATGACTCTTATAATCAATCCATTGTTTTTTCCGGAAGCGGCCGTAAAACAGTACAATCCAATGAATCTGGTCGCTCAATGCACACGGTTTTGTGGGCTAAGCCTAAAAAAGGTGAGCGCTATAAACTATCCGTCACGGCGACTGGTGGTGCACAGTTAAACTTAAAAGTACTTGATGGTGCTACGCGAAAATTAGTCTATGAAACTGGCAATGTGCCAGATGGACAGTCAGTCACTTTTGAATGGCCAGTAGATAGTTTCGTACCAAAATTAGTATTAACGAGTGGTGTCGATAACCAATCAAGCATTTCTGCTACTTTATTAAAAGATCAGTAATTATTTCGTAAAAGCATAGGGATAAGAAGAGAATGGAAAGTATTTTAAGTGGGCTTTACTGGATAGTTTTTATCATCCTGGCTATTCCTGTCATAGTATTTTCCATTCAAATTCTGTTTGCAGTTTTGCCCGGCTTTAAGTTAAGAAAAATTGAAAACTCCTTGGCGAGCGTTGCGGTACTTATCCCAGCGCACAACGAAGCTAAAGGCATACAGGAAACTTTACGCTCTATTCAAGCACAAGCGACTGAGCATACCCGTATAGTCGTTATTGCAGACAATTGTGTAGATAATACTGCTGAGTTAGCGCGAGCAATGGGGGTGGAGGCGATTGAACGGCAAAATAAAGACCTTCGTGGTAAGGGGTATGCGCTAGATTATGGCATTCAATTTTTAAAGCAAAATCCGCCCGAAATTCTGGTTATTTTTGATGCAGATTGCCAGATTTCCAAAGACTGTATTTCCGCACTTGCTCAGGCAGTCACGTTGCATCAGCGGGCGGTACAAGGGTTATACCTTATTCAATCTCCGGCAGAAGCCAAAGTGCCTACCCGATTGTCCGAATTTGCTTATGTTGTAAAAAGTTGGACGCGCGCGCTTGGATTCTATCGCTTAAGAATGCCGATGCTGCTTATGGGCTCTGGTATGGCTTTTCCTTGGAAACAAATAGCTGATGCCAATTTAGCACATGGCAGTATTGTAGAAGATATGAAACTGGGTATTGACCTGACAAATCAGCAATTGGCGCCAAAGTTTTGCCCCGAGGCTTTTGTAAGTAGCTTGTTTCCAGAGCATAGTGAAGGAGAACAATCTCAACGTAAACGCTGGGAGCACGGGCATCTCGGGATGATTGCCCAAGAAGGGCTACCATTATTGTGGCGCGGACTTAAAACCTTTGACATTCAAATGATCGCTATGGCGCTTGATTTATGCGTCCCACCGCTCGCATTACTATTTTTGCTTGCATTCGTATTTGCAAGTATTTCAGCCTGCATTGCTCTAATCTCTGGGCAGCTTTTCCCATGGGGAGCGGGAGTATTGTTATTTGTGATTTTCAATAGTTTTGTTTTAATCGCCTGGATAAAACACGGCCGCAATATCTTATCGATGAAAGCATTACTAACATTTGCTCCTGTCTATGCTTTCCGTAAAATCAAGCTATATCTTGGTTTTTTTGTGAACAGGCAAGTGGAATGGGTAAAGTCCAGAAAAGACTAACTTGATAACGTATTAATCTGAAAGTAAGCAAAATGAGCTCGATTGCAAATAATAAAAATAAAATTGATGAGTTAGAGAGTATTCGCGGTATAGCTGCTTTAATCGTAGTGATGTACCACATTCCAGGCTGGAATAGTTTTCTGCATCAGATCCCGTTAATTAGAGGTGGCGGGATCATGGTCGACTTGTTTTTTGTTTTGTCGGGCTTTGTAATTTACTCAGCTTATGGCAATAAGCTGAACTCTGCAAAAGAGGTTCTACAGTTTCAATTCCTGCGATTTGGCCGTTTATATCCGGTACATCTAACTTTTCTACTTGTTGCATTAGGGATTGAAACCCTCAAATATATTTTGCAAGCCTACTTTGGTATTGAAAGCCATAGTAAAGCACCGTTTGTACAAAATAATTTAGCTGCTTTTTTAAGAGAGCTTTTTCTAGTAAAAGCTTTCTGGCCTAATGAAACCGCTATGTCCTTTAATAGCCCAGCATGGTCAATTAGCGCGGAGTTCTATACGTATGTTATTTTTGCACTCATCATCCACTGGTTCAGAGAGTTTAAAACGCTAGTTTTTGCGTCGATTGCAATTGTCAGCATTTATGTTTTGTATGCATTTGATCCGGAACATTACAATTTCATGCTGAGATGCTTAGCTGGTTTTTTTGTTGGATGCTTAACTGCCTACGGTATACAAAAAGTAAAAAAATATCCTCATGATGGGGTATATAAGTTAAGTATATGGCTTATTCCTCTCTCAATATTCTGGATCATTATTATTGCGTCCACAGCGCAAGGATATACTGGTACAGCGCTCTTCATATATCCAGTCAGTGCATTATTGATTGCGGCTATCACCCTCAGCCCTGCAAATGTCTTTAAAAGGATTCTTTCACATGCATGGCTTGTATGGCTAGGAACCATTTCTTATTCACTATATATGGCTCATGGCGCGGTACTTTGGTGCTATCAGCAAGTTATCCGAATATTATTTCACCGACCAGAATTGATGATCCATGGGATATCAACACCACAATTCTCTGCCCTGGAAGCAGCAGGGTTAATTACTCTATTTTTGTTGATAGCATTTATAGTTTCGCATATTACTTATTTATTAATAGAGAAACCTTTTAGAGAAAAGTCTCGAGCATTGCTTCGCTCCTCATGATACTTATCAAATGTTTAAAGGCACTTAGGTGCCTTTTTTTATTTCTAATTTAAAAATAATTACTACATCAATAGCAATTAATCTTTTATCATGTAAATATTAGTTAATAAAATATAACAAATAAATAATTTCATGAGATTGCTAAAAGGAGTTCCAAGATGAAGTATCGCAAAGCCAAATTAGCTAGCCAATTAATCATAGTTAATTTTCTGTTCGCTACAAACGCTTTTTCAGTAGATTATGGTACATATGAGCGTCCGTTTGCATTAGACTCATTTTGGAATAGTCGGCCAGTTTCACCAGTTTTTTCAAACTATGTGATTCCCAATTCTCTTTATAACCCAACTGCTTACACGCCAGCATATTCCGCCTCTTGCTTTCTTACAGATGCAAGTCACTCATCCGTAACGCTCAAGGTTGGTCCAGGTTATGGTGGTGTGCATGATAGAGATGCAGAGGTGCTGACATCAGAAATTACAATTCCTCATTGGCCTGAGGATGTTTTACCAGCATCAGGGGCTGATGCCCATGCAGATGTATTTGATGTTGAGAACAAAATCATTCACTCATTTTATCGATTGAAAAAAGTAAATGGTGAATGGACGACATTGCTATATGCTTGGACTCCCCTTGATGGTCGTGGATGGGGTGATCCAGCACATTTCTATCATGGTGGGCGAGCAACGGGTATCGCGGCCTGCGCAGGCATGATTCGAAAGCATGAAGTAGATGATGGTGATAGCATGTTTAGACATGCCTTAGCAATATCGCTCACAGATAATGCTTTATCTAAAGATTACGTTTTCCCCTCTACCTCTACTGATAACAACACAGGTAACTACACAGGCTCAATTCCAGAAGGTACATTATTGATGTTGCCTCCTAGTTTTAATACAGCATCAATTCAAACACCATTGATTAAGAAAATTGCAAATACGCTTAAAACTTATGGCGCATATGTTGTTGATAGAAATTACGGTACACCATTTGTTATTTACTCGGAGATCGGTGCAAATACATGGACGACTACAAATTTATCTTATGCTGAGTTTAGAGGACTGCATTCAGCGTTAAGAGCGGTTACTTCAGTGCAAGGTTGGGTCGATGGTAATGGTGTTAGCTATCAAGCGAACAAGAATCTAAATATATTATCTATGAGGGGGCCATGGGTGAGGGGGTACAATTATTTGCCAGACAGTGAAAAGTGCGAAACCTCATGTAATGTACTTGGTAAATTTAATTCGTATAAGCAAGTATTAGAATTCGACGCTACAGAAGAGCCGATTGTGCAGGCTAACTCCTCAGGACGCTCTGTGAGTACGATTGACTGGGCTAAACCTAAGAAAGGCATTAAGTATCAACTTAAAGCAAAAACCACTGGTGGTGCTAAATTAAGATTTGTTATTCGCAATCCACAAAAAAACGATTATGTGATTTATGACTCCTATAATTTAGAGAATGACCAGGCAGTTACATTTACCTGGCCTCTGGATGATTACGATATTACAGTGGTTGCAACCAGCGGCATAGAAGGGCCATCTAGTGTAACAGGGGACTTAATCAAACTTGAATAAACCTTCTGAGGCTACTTAATACTTAATCTTTTGGCTAAGCTTGATGACTGGTTTTTCAATATACATATACATTAAAAACGCGGAAATCAAGCAAGTCAAAGTACATACTATCGCAACGATCAGATCTGTGACAACTCCTGTATCTAGCGTTTTTCTGATAAGCCGAGCAACAATACCAAGCAGATTATTATGTATTAAATATAAACTGTAAGAAATTAAGCCTAGAGTCTGTAATGGCTTAAAGTTTAACCAGCTATCCATTTTGTTTTTATATAATGCCAGATGTAGAATCAAAGCCGTTAAACCTGCAGTAACTGCGAATGCATCCATTTTGATATATCCAATGGCTATGGTTGCTACATAAAATAGCATCAAATATTTTTCAAAATAAAACCTGTTATAACGGGTTATTGACCAGCCAACGACCGCACCTGCGCTAAACGCATACCAATAGTTGATAAAGACGAGATGGTGACTTGCATAAGTTTGCAGGGGAGTTAGCTCAGATACCAGCCCCAGCCATAATAGGCCTGGCATGGTGAAGAATATCAATACAAGAAAATGATTAAGGCTGTCTTGGCTGAAGCGAGAGGCCAAATAAATCACTAGGCTAAATACCAAATAAAACTGAATTTCATAGCACAGTGTCCAGTACACAACATTGATTTGTTTGATACCTAAAAACCCTTGCATGTAAAACACATGGGCAACAATAGCTTTCATATCTGGAAGTGAAATGGTTGGCTCTACAAAGCGGGTCTTAACGTATAAAAGTATCAGGGTAACTATAATCCCAAAATAGTAGGGTGGGGAAAGTCTTATGAATCTTCTAAGCATGAATTTGACTGATTGCAAAACACCCATAATTTTTTTGTTGGTAGTCACAGCCATGACAAAGCCACTTAATACAAAAAATATGGGAACCCCGAGATTACCGTATTCAAAAATAATGGCAGATAATGAATGTCCAAGAAACAGGCTTAGTTGGGTCACATGATCACCATGAAATAAATGGTAAAAGACTACCCAGAGTGCCGCCAACCCTCGTAGACCATCTGCAAAAGCATACCTGTTATTTGTCTCTGTTTTCATATGATCTATGTTGCTAATACTTAATATCGTTATACCAGGAGATAGACTCCTGAAGGCTTTGTGCATAACTCATGTAAGTAAAATCATATTCGTTGCTAAACTTCTCAGCATTCAGAAAAATATGCTGCTCAAAAAGTCTGGATAGGCTAGGTGGAAGCGGTTCTGGTAACCAAGAAGCATCCCGCCTTGCTTTACGGCACAAAATTTGTGCAATTTTAATCGCTGGGCTCAGTATTTTTGAGTCCAGCTTGAGTTGCAGTCGACTGATACGTTTAATCGGCGTCGCGTCAATACCATTAGCCAGATCAAACAAATATTGATTCCATCGCGGGCTATCAGGGGCTGCCAGGTTGTAAAACAACGCCTCCCCCGCTTTTTTAGATATCTTCAAACCTACATGAATGGCACGCACGACATCATCCACATGCACTAGGTTACTCCAACCATCGCCAGCATCACCTAAATCCCCAAGCCTATATGTTCTTAACAAGTTTGCAGGGCGGCTTACCCATAGGTGGCTACCAGGCCCATGTACGCATCCAGGTCTAAATGAAATAACTTGCCCGCCAGCCGCCGCATATTTTTGCATATAAGTCTCAGCTTCACATTTTGCAGCAGCGTACCAGCCGTAAGTTGGATCAAATGCGTGAGATTCAGTAATATTCCCCTCATGACCGCCATAGACAGACATCGTACTCAAGTGGATGATCTTTGGTTTACCTGCAACGATCGCAGCTTGTACCAAGATATCAGCCCCTTTACCAATTGAGTGTTTATCACCAGCAACACAATTGACCACGGCATCAACGCCTTTGAGGTAATGAGTCAATGCCTCCAGGTTTAAACTATCAAGCGTGATACGCCCTGGAATGTTCGTATTTAAACGCCCTCTGGATGCGGCTATTGTTTCGTAACCTTGCCGATTGAGATGCGTAACTAAGCGACTACCAACGTGACCGGTCGCACCAAGAATCAATACTTTCATTTACATTACCTCAAATAACCACGTGCTTTGATTGACAGGGCGCCTGCATTTTTTGCGCGAGATGATCTGCCAGCCGCAGGCTAAGTGCAGCAATTGTAAGTGTTGGGTTGGCCTGGCCACTGGTCGGGAAAACTGCTGAACTGGCGATATAAAGATTATCTACATGATGCACCTTACAGTTAGCATCCACCACTGAAGTTTCTGGATCTTTGCCCATTCTGGCAGTGCCAATATGATGACCGCCGTAGGCACCGAATCGAGTCAAATCTTCTTCCAATTTTGAGGCATCGAATTCAAAGTTACCGACGCCACTTTTCCTGAATTCCTCAACAAATACATCCAATGAGCGACGTACAGACTCAATATCAGCAGGTAAATATCGCCAATCAACCTTCACGCGCGGCATTCCAAGTGCGTCGCATTCATCAATTAAAGTGATGCGACTATCAGGGTTTGGGTACTGCTCACTATGAATTTCTAAAGTGAACTGGTTACTTTTATTACTTAGAATGACAGAGGGGAATTTGCGCTTTGCTAATGTCCGCTTAGTCAGCCAGTGATACAGAAACCTAAATGTATCAATGGGATCTAAAATGATATTAGAAAAATGCTTTAAGTATGTACTCAAAGATGCCTGGCCATCTTTGAGACGCTTTCCATATTCGTAACTAATAAAATTTTTAGCTAGGAACAGTCCTGATAAAACACCAACCTTATGTGAGGGGTCAACGATTTTGGGGAAGTGCAACCTGGCAACCATGTTGCCTGCTTTTATTTTTTGTTGAGTTTCCTCGGTAAGAGAAAGCCGTCGTCGACAATAAATACCTTCAGCAGAGACCTCATAGCCATGCCTCACATTTGATGTAGGCCCTAAAATAGTTAGTTTGCCTAGATTGCCTGCAATATGGCACTGATAATAGCGCCCCACCAGATCTTGCTGGTTACCTATGCCAGTTTTGCAAATATCATTTGATGCTAATAGCAGTCGAGCAACCTCAATGCCTCCTGTTGCTACTACTATTTGTTTGGCTTTAACTGCCATTTTTTTACCATCCAGACTAGCGACATCCAGATGATCAACGTGGTCGGCAGTAGTATTGAGTCTAATGCCAGTACAGTTTGCCCCCAAGATTACTTGAATATCATCTGCCAGTGACAATCGTTGACGATAGCGACTACCGACGTTGGTTGGACATGAAAATCGCTCCATGTTATTGGTCATTAAGATATCACTGGCGAAGCCTTGAAACATAGGCTTGTTTATGCCAAATACTGTGTCTGCATCGTAAGCATACTCACCGGCCTCAAGTAATCTATTGGCAACAGGAAAGTAGGGCGCCAAATCGGCATGGGTGATAGGCCAGCCACTTTGCGGGATGTAATCACGTTGCTTAAAATCAATAGGGTCAAATGGCATGCAACGCCCGCCCCAAATAGCGGTGGAACCTCCGAAGCGTCGATGTCGGTATTTATCAGGCGGGCTGTGTAGCTTTTCATCAGCCAATTCACCGGCATATAGTTTCTGCGTTTTTTTAGAAAATACTTCTGTACCAGATTCTAGTAAAATAATCTTGAGCCCACGGCCAGCAAGTGAAAGTGCTACAGCTAGCCCAGCAGCACCAGAACCTATAATGCAAACATCAGCTTCAAGCTGTGTATCGGAGGGAATTTCGGAGATGTTTTTTATCATTGCTGTATAACCAATCTAGCTGAACATCTGCAGAGTACAAAGCAGACTAACTAGCACAAGCATACAACATAATGCGGCATTTTTTCCACCCCGCAGTTTTTTAACGAAAAATACATTTTATCGTGCTATTTTAAATGATAGTCTTCTGACGAAACTGAATATTTTCTGGTGTAGAATCGCAAAAATACACTTTAAAACTATTAAATAATGCCAATGGGGTGGTGGCCGAATGCCATCTAACACTGACCAACTGCCCGAAAGTAATTCATGACTCATTCTCATCGTGAGGCAGAAACCTCAACTGATTTAATTAATATCGCTGGCGTTTCAATTCTAAGCACGACCTCAGAGCATTTACTTAAAATATTGCAGCAGCGTCGACAGCAATCAAAAAAAACGATATTACTATTTGCTAATAGCAACTTCATTGTCAACTGTCGTGCGCTATTTCAGGCATCAACCCCTGATATTGAAAATGTATTAATTGCCAATGACGGTATTGCCTTAAATATAGCGTCCAAACTCGTACATGGAAAAACATTTAGCGATAATTTAAATGGTACGGACTTTTCGCCTTTTTTCTTATCACATCATCCTGAACAGTTAAATATTTTCCTGCTTGGCGCCAAACCAGAAGTAGTTTTGAAAGCAAAAGAATATATTGCTTTACGTTTTCCACGGCACCAAGTTGTAGGTGTGAGAGACGGCTATTTTGACCATCAAGACAATGATGAAATTGTGGGCACGATTAATACCGCAGGTACAGATATTCTACTTGTTGCGATGGGTAATCCAATGCAAGAGAAGTGGATTTTGACAAATCAGAGCCAACTCAATGCTTCTTACATTTTCGGCGTTGGCGCACTCTTCGATTTTTGGTCAGGCAATAAGATTCGCGCACCCATCGTAATACAAAAGCTACGCTTGGAGTGGCTATTCAGGTTGTGCCAGGAGCCCAAAAGACTATTGAAAAGATATTCAGTAGATATCATCCAATTTTTATATATTGCATTCAAAGAAAGCAAGTAAAAACACTCTAGGCTAACTTGAGATTTTTTAAACAGTTTATTAAATAGCAGCATCTGAAAGGATTCAACAATGCGAGTTCTAGTAGTAGGTGGGGCAGGTTATATTGGCTCACATATGGTCAAAATGTTGCTGGGCGCCGGCCACGAGGTGATCACACTGGATAATTTGTCCAGTGGTCACCGCGATGCGGTGCTAGGTGGCACCTTTGTTGAGGGTGATTTGGCAGACCCAGCATGCCTGGCCCAAGTATTTAAGCAGCATCAGCCAGAGGCGGTTATGCATTTTGCCTCTTATATCCAGGTAGGTGAGTCCGTGCGCAAGCCAGATATCTACTACCGTAACAATGTGACCAATACGCTGAACCTGCTAGATGCCATGTTACAATTTGAAGTGAAGAAATTCATTTTCTCATCGACTGCGGCAGTATTTGGCGAGCCAGATTACGTGCCTATTGATGAAGCACATCCTAATCGCCCATTGAATCCTTATGGGCGGTCAAAGTGGATGATAGAACAAGTGCTGGCCGACTATGAGAAAGCATTTGATCTGCGCTCGGTATGCTTGCGTTACTTTAATGCGGCTGGGGCCGACCCTGAGGGGCAATTGGGGGAGCGTCATGATCCGGAAACCCACTTGATTCCTTTAATTCTGCAGGCAGCTTCCGGTCGGCGCGAAAATATCCAGGTATTTGGCCGTGATTACGACACCCCCGATGGTACCTGCATTCGCGACTATATCCATATTGTGGATTTATGCGCTGCGCACTTGGCAGCATTGGAATACTTAAATAAAGGCGGTGCTAGCGACCGCTTTAATCTGGGAAATGGTTCAGGTTTTTCGGTGCAAGAAGTAATTGATGCCGTGCAGAAGGTATCAGGCAAACAGGTCACGGTGATTAACGGCCCAAGACGTGAAGGGGATCCAGCCAGACTGGTGGCTGATGCCAAGCGTGCCAGAAGCATATTGGCGTGGCAACCGACCTATACTGCGCTGGACACCATTGTGACGCATGCATGGCAATGGGAGCAAAAACAATAGTCCAGTAACTTTCATTCTTGGATGTTTAAACATCCAAGAATGAATGCCTACCCCTGTAAAGCATTCATGATGCTGTCATATTTCTGACAAATTTCTTTACTACTTTCCCCAAGACGCGAGTAAAATAGACGCATTGAAATGGTGCATTACAAACATTTCGTTCTGAAAAGTGGTGCAATTCATGCATCCATCCTAGTTGGCTTATTGTTACAAGCGTAAAAATACTAATAAAATCAGCCTGTTAAACGATTTCACTTGCGCTGGTCTGCTTTTTGCTTAGAAATAACCAAAAAAAAGATAAACAACAAATAAATAAAAATGAAGTAATTGGCCAATATGGGCTATATAAAATAGCCGTATTAAATAATAAGATGGCTAATAATTAACTGTACTGAGGAGAATTACCATGTTCATGCATTGGCTGAAAAAATTATCAATTGTCACCGCGGCAATGATTGCCTTCACTGGTTATGCGCAAGCGACCAATGTGACTTTGAGTTATGGCACCACAGATCTGCTAGGTGTTGTTAACCGCGATGCAGGTGTGATTGGCGGCTTCACATTTAATGATGTGTTTGATCTTGACCTTCAA
>Ga0123389_183712_pt1 | contig 14397 bp, 18 predicted proteins | sample T0HHNH4metaT_FD_89917 | JGI IMG/M metagenome (GOLD analysis project Ga0123389, IMG submission 89917) | Methane-oxidizing artificial microbial communities from Washington, USA to study methane cycling - T0-HHNH4 metaT (Metagenome... | ecosystem: Engineered > Modeled > Simulated communities...
CAAAAGCCCCGTTTGCAATCAAACGGGGCTTTTTACTTTCTAAATCATCGTTACAAAGCATTCTCTTTGCAATTTGCCAAATTTTCATTGTAATTTTACCTAGAGTGTTCAAAAAATAATTTTTTAATTTAACCCTATTATCTCCATGCAAACGTTTTAAGTTTTATGGGAATATTTCTCATTTATTTAACAATTAAAACAAAAAAACAATATCTTTGCGAGGAGAGCGAAAATGGTAGATAAAGTTGTAGTTCCCGTTCCAGATGTTAATGAAAAACCAGAATCAGCACACCATCAACCGGAGCCTGGTTTGTCAGATAAAGCAATAAATTTTGGCGATGGCTTTGCAAAAGGTGTCATTCATGTAGCTGAGGGTTACTTGGCAATGGCTGAGCATCCTCTTGAGACCGCGGCTGTTTTGAATCCAGTGAACGCGGTGCAGCAAAATGCGATGGCATTCGCAGGTGCTGCACTTGGAGACCCCGAATCCCAGGATCATCTTGCCAGGCAGATTGATCCTTTCGTTAAAGCCGCTAATAAAATAGCCGAAGCGGTAGATGGTGATCTCACAGCAAAAGGGCAAGTGGCAGGATTTGCGTTGGCAGGTGCGGTTGGCCCCGTACCACCAGGTGCGCGGGTAGCTGCCAGCGCTGAAAAAGAAATCATCGCTGCTGAAACCAGAACAGTGGTTTCAGAAACACTGCCGAAGATTCAAAAAGTGGATAATTCATTGCATGCTGACGCCCCTAAGCTTCCGCTGAAGTATCGACTCAGTGAAGCCGCAGTTAATATGCTGCGCGGTAAAAAAGCAGTGGCTGAAGCCGAAGCTTTTGCTCAAACGCCTGCAGGTCAGTTATCTGATATGCTTCAGGCCACCAGCATGAAATTGACAGAACGCAATACGTTAAAAGAGGCATTAGATAGGTCTGATAGTAGCATGCTGCCCGGGGGAGGTACGGTAAGAGATAAACATCTTTACGATACTTGGAACCAAGAGCAAATTACTAAACGATCATCATTCTGGAACCAGGCGTTTAGAGAAAATCCGCAACTTGCAGAGCTTGTTGCTCAACAAAAGTTGACGGCGCATGGATTTGAAAAATTGCTGGTATCTGATCGCTATGATGCGTTGTTGGGTATTCAACCATATAACGCCGAGCGCACATCTCAGGCGACAGCTTCAGCGACGTATGGGTATGACAGAGAACGAGCCCTAGCCAAGCAGTGGGGGATTGAATGGAATGAGCAGCGTGAAGGCTGGGCCGGGGTATTCGATGAGTTGAGGCTGAAAGACGTATTTAGCTCGAACCCGGAATTATTTGCAGCCAAAAAAGCGGTGGATAATGCGCAGCGTTTGGATCAGCTAATACATCGGGAGTTTGCTTTAGGTGTGATTAACCCTGAACGCGTGGCGAATCCGGAAATTTCAGAGATGACCCGTCGATTGCTTGGTGCAAAGATAGAAAATGGCACTATTTCTGCTGAAGCAAGAAATGCACTGCCGGAAGAAATTCGGGCGCTGCCAGTAACGAAGCTGCAATCGTTGCAAGACCGCGCAGCAGTCGTTGCTCCTGAAAACTTGCGCCTTGAGGCAGGCTATGTTGCCCCTCAGCTCGAGCATGATTCTTCGCTTGCTTCAGGGGCGCTTATTTCCGGTCAGCACTCAAATGCAGCTAGCCTATCGTTAAATCCACAGCACATTCAGGAGGCAAGGAGGAATATGCTGATGGAGCTCTCCGCGCTTATTGAGCAGAAGCCGGTAGCTGAATTGAATATGCCTACTCCTGCTGTACAAGCGGCACAGGATAAATTATATGCGCTTAATCGTTATAACAATGTGGCTGAAGGTGCTGGAAAGTCGGTAGCTGAAACAATTATGGACAGAGTAGGTTTGGGTTATTCGTTTGGTGTAAGAAAGCGTGAAGAAATAGCGGCTGCGTTTGCAAAGTCAGATTACGATGGTGTCAAATGTATCGCCCGTGAAGTTGTAGCAAAACCAGTTATGGTTGTTGCTACTGCCGGTACAGGTGCAGTTGCCGGTTTGCCAGCGGCAGGTGCCTTAATAGGTGCCTCGATGCTGCGAGGTTTATACAAGGACATGCCTGAGGTTCAAAAGGTCATGGATCCTGTTATTGACCCTGTACTTAATGGTGTGCAAGCGTTAGGTGATAAAGCGAAAAATCTCGCTGCAATGACGTATCAGGATGTTGTTAATGCCTTACCTAAAAATGCAAGCGGTGAATTGACAGATCAAAGTAGGGTTGTACTAAACCTTGTAAATGAAAGACTTCAACAACAACATCATCCTGAGGTGTCAACTCTAGGACATGAACGTTAGTACTTTTTGATGTTTTAGCATGTTGTATGGATCTCGGTTCGCTTTGAATGCAAGAAAGCACCGGGATCCAGCACCGAGACCAGCATCAGTGCAGCGTGTCGAGATTATTAACGTGTCGTAGTCTCATGATTGGGTTACAGCAAAAACTGTAAACTTATTATAAATGACCAAGCAAGATAGAACGTATTTTGCTTGAGGGGAATTGAGGTCTCATTCATTCAAAGGCTAATCCTAAGCCTGTTGCAAATATGATTTTCTGACCACAAAATTTGAACCTGCTGCAGACTTTTTGCAGTGACAGATTTTGAAGATTAGCAGTCATTAAAGACCTAATTCTGGCGACTCAGCATTTTTATCAGGCTGGGCTAGATTCTGTTGCGCTACAAAATGGCTGTAAGCTACATCAAACCCTTCCCCATATTGTGATCGCATCGCAGACATTCCATTTTCAAGATTGTGTCTCGATGTCACATCCAGCCTATCGGTTTCGCTCATTAGCAGCAAATTTGCTTTATGGTAGTTCTCTAGTGCTAATTTTTGTTTGATGCTGTTTGTAATGAATTCATCAAGCGCCTGAGACGGTTCTGGATGAGCCGGTGCATCTATTCGCTGGCTAAGTGGTTTTGTATTCATAAGTCTGAAATTTGTTTTGATGACAATATAAACTTAACTTTTAATACAAATATTGGTAATACAAATACCAGTAATACAAATAGCGGAAGATAAGTTTTTACAAACTAAAATCAACTCAATTACCTTTTAAATCCAGTTAGTATCTATACGGTACAGAAATTAAAATAGGGTTAAATAGATTTAAAAATATAAATTTTTATGAGTAAGAATTTGTGCGGTAAATAGTATGGCAAAAGCACTTATCATGATTTTTTTCGCCGTGCGGAAAAAAAATTTGAGAGCAGTGCACCGCATTCCTGTGCCAATATTCCTCCAGCAACTTCAGTATGGTGATTAAGTTTGGGTTCTGCCATTAAGTTGACGACACTGCCGCAGGCACCCGTTTTGGGGTCGCTGGCGCCGTAAATCAGCCTCGCAATGCGGGCATGCTGAATGGCGCCGCTGCACATGGCGCAGGGTTCCAGCGTGACATACAGGGTGCAGCCTACCAGCCGGTAATTGCCGATACGCTGCGCGGCATCGCGCATGGCACGGATTTCTGCGTGGGCTGTCGGGTCATGTGTGCCGATAGGCGCGTTGCTGCCGCGCCCGATGATTTCGCCATTTTTTACCACGATTGCGCCGACCGGCACCTCACCGGCCGCCGCAGCCTGCTGTGCGAGGTCGAGCGCGACCTGCATGAAGTCGCTATCTGACATGGCTTCAGTTCGGGACAGGGGCTGCTTATGCATCGGATGACTGCTTCTGGCTCCAGCGTATCAGTACGTAGATCACGCCCAGCACAAAGGCGCCGCCGACCCAGATGCTGACTTCCGCAAAGCTCGGCGATGCGTCCTGTACCGGCATCACGATGAGTTTACGCAAAAACAGCACCAGCACCACCTCGACGAATGTTTCAACCAGCAGCTTGCTGCCTTGCAGGTAGCGTATTTCAGCCGAGATCAGGGCTGAAATCGACCATAGCAGCATCAGTGTACCCAGGGCATGCAGGAAGCCATGCACCAGGTTATGGGCATAAGCGGCAGCCTGTACGTCTTTGAAGAACAGCCAGGTAAACATGATGACGGAGGTGGCAAGCGCCAGGCCGATGATGATGTGTGCAAAACCATTCAGCCACGTCATCGCTTTAACGGCAGCTTTGTTCAGGGGAGCAAACTCTTCAGGTAGTTCGTTTTGTGTCATTGTTATCGCCTTGTTCCTTTTTATGGTTATTTTAGCTGACATTGATGTAAATGACAGTCACCAGCTTATGGTGGCAGGTCTGCCAGCAGTGATTAGTGAAATTTCAGCCGGCTTCAGGGAGGGTTTTGTAGCCATTAAGAATACCATCAGTTTTTTTGAATGAAGCATGCAAAATAATTCGCTATTAGTATATTGGCATTAGTAATAATATGCTCAAGATTATTTCACTCGATTAAACAGGAAAAACGGTTGATTCGGGCGACAAAACAAAATTATTTACACTCATTATCCAGGAGTAACTGATGACATTGAATTTATTCAGCCATGCAAAATTAGGCTCGATCAGCTTGAGCAACCGTATTGTAATGGCGCCGCTGACGCGTAACCGGGCAGGTGAGGGTGGAGTGCCCCAGCCGATCAATGTGACTTACTATGAGCAGCGCGCAACCGCCGGCCTGATCATTACCGAAGCAACGCCGATCTCTGCCATGGCGCACGGGTATCCATTGTTACCGGGCATCTATACCGATGCGCAGGTTGCCGGCTGGAAAAAAATCACTGAAGCCGTGCATGCCAAAGGCGGCAAGATCGTGCTCCAGATCTGGCATGTGGGGCGTATCTCACATCCGAGTTTATTGCCGGATAACGCGCTGCCGGTCGCGCCTTCCGCAATCAAACCTGCGGGACAGGCCTTTACCTATCAAGGTCTTGTGGATTATGTCGAGCCGCGTGCGCTGGCAGCTGATGAGCTGCCTGGCATTGTCGCCGATTATGTTCACGCGACCAGGTCGGCGCTGGATGCAGGCTTTGACGGCGTAGAGATACATGCGGCCAATGGTTACCTGCTGGACCAGTTCCTGCGTGACGGCACCAATCAGCGCACGGACGATTATGGCGGCAGCTTTGAAAACCGTGCGCGCCTGCTGATGCAGGTGACCGAGGCTGTTGTCGCGGTTGCGGGGGCCGATAAAGTCGGGGTGCGCCTGTCTCCGGTGAATCCTTTCAATGATATGAAGGATAGCAACCCGCAGGCATTGTTCAATTATGTGGCGGAGTCATTGAACCGGTTTGGCCTGGCTTACCTGCATGTGGTCGAAGGCGGCATCCATGGCGGCGGCGAGTCTGAACCATTTGATTTTTCTGCCATGCGCAAGCTGTTCAAAGGCGGTTATATCGCAAACCTTGCCTATGACAAAGCGCGTGGCAATGCCGCCATTGCCAGCGGACATGCCGATGCGGTTGCATACGGCGTGCCTTTCATAGCAAACCCGGATCTTGTCGAGCGTTTCAAGGCTGATGCGCCGCTGAACGATGCGGATGCAAGCACCTTTTACGGCGGCGCTGAAAAAGGTTACACTGACTACCCATTTTTAAAGGCCTGAATACATGCATAACCCTGCTATTACCCAAGTTTCCATTGATAACACTATCGCCAACCGCTGGAGCGGACGTGCCTATGATGCTGCAAAAAGCGTGTCGCATGCCCAAGTGGTTGCGCTGCTGGAGGCGGCTCGCTGGGCGCCTTCCTGTTTCGGTGATCAGCCTTGGCGTTTTGTGGTGTGGAACAAAGCCTCTGATCCGCAAGCCTGGCAGCAGGCTTTTGATTGTCTGGTACCCGGCAACCAGTCATGGGTGGCCGATGCGCCGGTGCTGCTGCTCGCATGTGCTGACAGCCTGTTCGGGCATAACCAGAAACCAAACCGCTGGGCGCAATATGATACCGGCGCAGCGGCTGAGAACTTATGCCTGCAGGCCGGCAGCATGGGGTTGATGGCGCACCAGATGGGCGGCTTTGATGCCAACCTGGCACGTGAAAAATTCAATATCCCGGAACAGTATTCCCTGATGGCGATGATTTCAGTTGGTTATCCTGCCGACATCGCAACCCTGACCGGTGATGTACTTGCCCGCGAAACGGCAGCGCGTTCACGCAAACCGTTATCTGAATTGTTTTTTGATGCGGGCTGGGGACAGGGCGTAAAGGATGCCATTTAATACAAAACTTAACGAAAGATTAGGGTTCTGATAAACTGCTAGCTTCGTTCAATTAAAGGCAAAATCATGGCAGTTGTAGCACTTACCAAAGCGAATTTTAAAGAGACTATTGAAAACAATCCTTTTGTGATTGTGGATTTCTGGGCGAAGTGGTGTGATCCATGCGTTGCATTTACGCCTACCTTTGAAGCGGCTGCCAAAAAAAACCCGGATATCATTTTCGGAATGGTAGATACGGAAGCCGACCCTGAGATTGGCGAGTATTTCGAAGTAAACCAGATTCCGGGTATCCTGATTATCCGCGAGCAGGCTGGTATTCATGCGCAGGTAGGCGAAATCGGTGCACCGGCCCTGGATAAGATGATTGAATGGGCACGTGAGTTTGATATGACGCCAGTGCGTGAATATTATAAACAGCAGGCAAAAAAGACATCTAACTGATTGGTGTTGATTGAGTGAGTAAAAAAGCGGCTATTCAGCCGCTTTTTTATTGCACGGGGTTCATCGGAATAAACGCCGCCCGTAATCCGCCAGGCTAGAATCCGCCCAATGTAAATACCCTGTATAAGTAGTAGGCACCAATTGCCATCATGATATACATCGGTGCGTCGCCGATCCGTTTGGTTTCGGATTTACTGGGCGAACTGAGCATGCGGTTAAGCAGCCATAGCACCAGCAGAGCAACCACAGTCAGCAGCGTGCTTGCCGTTGAGTCAATGATGTTGCCCAGCAGCTTTGATAACCAGCCGTTTTCGCGGAACAGTTCAAAAGTAATGCCAAAAATGCCTACCAGCATCAGCGCCATCCGCAGTAATGCAAATATCGAGCTGAGGTGGCTTTCCGGGGTGATGTTGGCATTCTTGCTGTATCTATTCAGATCCTTCTTGGCCATAATCAGATTCCTTGTCTCTTAATTTGAGCCTAAAAACTTGGCAGGGTCGACTGACTTACCCTGCTGGCGGATTTCAAAATGCAACTTTACAGTGTTACTGTCAGTATCACCCATTTCGGCAATCTTTTGGCCGGCACTGACCTGCTGGCCTTCTTTCACTAGAATAGTGCTATTGTTGGCGTACACCGAGAGGTAAGTATTATTATGCTTCACAATGACCAGTTTGCCATAGCCGCGCAGGTCAGAACCGCTGTAGATGACTTTGCCGGGAGCTGCTGCCAGAATCGGCTGTCCTTTGCTTCCGGCAATATCGATACCTTTGTTGCCGCCGTCGTTAAAACCTGAAATGACCTTGCCTTTGGTCGGCCAGGCCCAGTTGATGCTGCCCGCCGGCTCGGCTGCCGGCTTGCTTTCCGGTTTCGGTTCAGGCTTGGCCTCGAGTTTTGCATCGGGTTTCACCTCGGTGGCCGGCTTTACATCGGCTTTGGCGGCGGCTGGCGGCAGGGTGACTGGTTTTGCTGCCGGCAATGATGCTTTCAAGGCCGCTTCGCTATAGGGTTCGCGGATCGCTTTCGGTTCGTTGATCACAGTGACCGCGTTTGCAGTCACTGCCGCGGGTGCAGAGGCGGTCGTGGTGACGGGCGGGCTTGCCGTGCTGTCGGCAATGATCGGGTAGGTGATGACACCTTCTTCCTGCACGGGCTCCGCTTTGGTTTCTGCGGCGCCAGATTTATCTTTCAAATCTGCCAGTTTAAGCACCTGGCCAATTTTAATCACATACGGTGCTTCAATATCGTTAACGCGTGCGATGTCTTTATAGTAATAACCATATTCCAGGCCGATGCTGAACAGGGTGTCACCTTTTTTTACGGTATGCACATCAGGGCGCCAGTCGCTGCCGTTTTTGCCGTTGGCAGGTTTTACCGGAGCTTTTACGGTGGTGTTTGGTTTGTTCGCAACGGCTGGCTTTACCGCGGGCGTGCGGTCGATGACCGGTGCCGGTGTTGTGCTGCAGCCAAAGGCTGACAATGTGAGCAACGCTGCAAGCGCGTGACGGGAAATCGACATGCCTAACTGGTGCCGCCGAGCAGGGGCACGAATTTGACCGGTTCCAGTTTTGTCTGGCGGTATTCAGTTTGCGATACCCGTTCAACCAGGTATAAAACCTGGTCATCGGTGCCCACAGGAATCACCAGGCGACCATGCACTGCAAGCTGGTCCAGCAGGTCCTGCGGGATGTGGCTGGCTGCTGCTGTGACCAGAATGGCGTCAAAAGGGGCTATTTCGCTCAAGCCTATGTTGCCGTCTGCGTGCGCCAGTTTTACGTTGATGCATTTGAGTTCGCGCAGGTGGCCACGCGCTTTCATGACCAGGGGGCGAATCCGTTCTACAGAGTAGACTTCCTTGGCCAGCTTTGATAATACCGCTGTCTGGTAGCCGCAGCCGGTGCCGATTTCGAGCACTTTCTGCATCGGCTGGCCGTTTCGGAGCAACTCAGACATGCGCGCCACGATGTAAGGCTGTGAAATGGTCTGGCCAAAGCCGATAGGCAGTGAAACATCTTCATAAGCGCGAATCGACAGCGCCTCATCTACAAATATATGACGCGGCGTGTTGCCGATTGCAGACAGTACGATTTCGTCCTTGATTCCCTGGTCACGCAGGCGCGATAGCATACGATCGCGAGTGCGCTGTGATGTCATGCCGATACCGGTTTGTGATGATTTTATGAGTGCCACTTTGAGAATTACCTAGTTTATTAAGGTGCCCGTTAGCTTTTGAGCCAGTCTTTAATGTCATTAAGTTGCGAATGGTTGGTCAAGTCTACCTGGATTGGGGAAATTGATACCTTGTTGTTTGCCACGGCGTGGAAATCCGTACCTTCACCGCCATCGTTCGGCTGGCCGGCAGGACCGACCCAGTAAACGGTTTCATTGCGCGGGGTTTTGAGCTGGATGACCGGTTCGGCTTTGTGGCGCTTGCCAAGGCGTGTGATAACACGGCCTTGTAATGCGTCATATGGCAAATCCGGCACGTTCACGTTCAGTAAGGTCGGGGACTGGAAACCGTTCTTCTGGTAATGCAGCACGAGTTCTACCGCAATGCGCGCTGCGGTTTCAAAGTGCGTGGAGTTGTGCTGCGACATGGAAATGGCAATGGATGGTATGCCCAGCAGGTAGCCCTCCATCGCGGCGGCGACTGTACCTGAGTAAATTGTGTCATCACCCATGTTCGCGCCATCGTTAATGCCGCTGATGACCATATCCGGCAGTGTTTCCATCAAACCCGTGAGTGCAATGTGCACACAGTCTGTCGGGGTGCCGTTGACGTAGAAGAAGCCATTGGCGGCTTTTTTAACGCTCAGCGGCCGATCCAGCGTAAGTGAGTTGCTGGCGCCACTGCGGTTTCTTTCCGGGGCTACCACGGTAATGTCTGCAAATTTGCCAATGTGTTCTGCCAAAATATTCAGACCAGGCGCGAAATACCCGTCGTCATTGGAAAGCAGTATGTTCATACGTGACCTACTAAGAGAATTTTCATGGCTAAATTATAGTGGAAGAAGCGCTGGTTTGGCGCGGCGCCGCCAATAAAAACTTGACGGCAGCAATAAATTTATCTGCGGGTAAGGCGTGCATAAAATATTGCACAGCTGAAAAACGTGACTGACAGGATGATTTCCGCTGCTGCAAGCTGTGCTGACAACCCGGTATCTGACCATGCGCGAACCACGCCTTCGGTAAAGTACAGCAGTATGAACATGCTGGACCACTGGTAGGTGTAGCGTTTGCCGCGCAGTATGCCGAATAACGGCAGTAATAACGGTACGGTTTTTAACATCAGCAAAGAACCGCCCGGTTTTAACGGCGCCAGTACGGTTTCCCATGCCAATGCCAGAAGAATCAGGCTGATGAGGCTGATGGATGCGCCCAGCTGCAATCTTTCTTTCATGATTTTGCAGCCTTTGCCATGGCGACCAGCGCAGCCCTGGCGGACTGGGCGTCGTAGACCGGCTGCTCAAAATCAAAACGCAGCACGGTAGAAATATCACCGGCACTGGCGTTCACATCAAAGCCATCACAGTCTATGCCCAGCATTTGCGCATGCGTCGCATCAAGCTGATGAAAGTGTTTGCAGTAGTTGAGCAGGCTGTCAGCATGGTCAGCATTCATGTGCTCGATGATTGCGGTTTCCTGCTTTGCCAGCATCGATTCAGCGCTGGCGATGCTGTCGAACAGGTCGCTGCCGGGAAGCCACGACATTTTGCCGAAGCCGCCTATGTAACGTGCCTGGTGAATATGAATGCGGTAAAACGAGAAATCATGCATATCAAAATAACCAGCAGCCTGCGGCAGGTAACGCAGATAACGCGTGCGCAGGTCAGCGTCCGCATCTTTGAATATCCTGATGGCCTCACCCAGCAGCGTCAGCCTCGCATTCGCCTGCAGGTCTTCAGCCCCCGCAAATACCAGCAATGAGACTTTTGGGTTGGCTGTGATGTTTTTGGTGTGTTCGGCGATATTGCTGATCAGTATGATCGGCTGGCAATCGTGATCCAGTACAAACGGCGCAACGGAACCGAACGGGTAGCCCTCGGCACGTACGGAATGTGTCGATAGTATGCCGCTGCGGGTGGTGCGGAGAAATTTCCTGGCTTCCTGGCTTAGATTCATCATGAACTCATGCCGCCAGTTTCAGGGCGGTTTCGGCAATGCGCCTGCCAAGTGCCAGGCATAGCTGCTTTTCATCTTCGCTGATCGGCCTGTCGTCCATTGCACCGCCGATGTGGCTGGCGCCGTAAGGCGTGCCACCGGTCGCGGTTGCCGATAAAGCCGGTTCTGAATATGGCAAGCCGACGATCAGCATGCCGTGATGCATCAAAGGCAGCATCATGGTGAGCAGCGTGGTTTCATTGCCGCCATGCATGGAGCCGGTGGAAGTGAATACCGCGGCAGGCTTGCCAATGAGCGTACCTTTCAGCCAGAGTGAAGTCGTGCCGTCCAGGAAATATTTCATCGGCGCTGCCATGTTGCCGAAACGGGTAGGGCTGCCGAGTGCAACACCGATGCATTCTTCAAGGTCCTGCAGTTCTACATAAGGATCGCCGCTGGCTGGAATATCCGGTTCCGTTGCTTCGCAATTGGTCGATACCTTGGGCACGGTACGGATACGCGCCTTTGCACCGTTGATGCTTTCAACGCCGCGTGCGATCAGCTGTGCCATGCTGCGCACGGCACCGCCCTGAGAGTAATAGAGGACTAGTATTTCGTTCATTTCTTTCTTTTATCCTTAATGCGTTGTTTTTTGGCATCCAGCTCAAATAGCCCTATGGTGTCGATGAGTTCGCTGAATTTTGCGTAACCATAGTTGCGTGAGTCAAAAGCAGAATAATTTTTAACAATGTGCTTTTTGATTTCGCCGGTGTTTGCATACCCCTCGTCATCCGATAGTGATTCAATGGCTGACCTGATTAACGAAACCAGTCTGGTATCACTTGCTAACTGTTTTGATGTTTTCTTAATAACAGGGGTCAGCTGCGGGGTTTCGCCAGTTTGTGCGGCTACGGCTTTTATTTCTGTGGTATTGATGGATTTATCAGGCTTTGCAGCAGTTTCATTCAGAGTTGAGTCGGCGAGTTTATTCTGCGACAGAATCTCAATATAGATGAACTGATTGCATGCCGCTCTCAAGGATTCCGGTGTCTTTTGTTCCCCAAATCCATAAACCAGCTTGCCTGATTCACGGAAGCGGATCGCAAGTCTGGTGAAATCGCTGTCGCTTGAAACAATACAAAAACCATCCAGAGGTGCCGTGTAGAGCAAATCCATAGCGTCAATAATCAGTGCGCTATCGGTAGCATTCTTGCCTTTGGTATTGGCGTATTGCTGCATAGGTTGGATGGCATGCTTAGGCAGTATTTCTTTCCATCTGCTTAACTGCTGCTGTGTCCAGTCACCGTAAATACGCCTGACGCTGGCATCGCCGAACTTTGATATTTCTTCAAACAACTCATCAATAATCGGAATGACGTTAAACGTATTATCCGCATCAATCAGCACAGCTAATCGAGGATTGCTTTTATCAGCGCCCATATCGTTGCTATCAATTATTATTTGAAGCAGGAAGTATATAACACATCGGCAGTGCTGATAGGGGGGTGACGCCCCCCCATATATTATTTTAGATTCTGTTTACCAGTTCTGAGGCCTTGCCGATATAAGTTGCAGGCGTTAATGCGAGCAGATATTGTTTGGCATCAGCCGGAATATTCAAGCCGCTGATGAATGCATGCAGCGAGGCTTGGTTGATGCCGCCTTTGCCGCGCGTGAGTTCTTTCAGCTGTTCGTACGGGTTTTCAATCCCATGGCGGCGCATCACGGTCTGGATTGGTTCGGCCAGCACTTCCCAGCTGTTATCCAGGTCTTCTGCCAGGCGTGCCGGGTTCACTTCCAGTTTGTTCAGGCCGCGCAGGCATGAATCGTAACCGAGCAGTGTGTAACCGAAAGCCACGCCCATGTTGCGCAGTACGGTGGAGTCGGTCAGGTCGCGCTGCCAGCGTGAGATCGGCAGCTTTTCAGCCAGGTGGCGCAATACTGCATTGGCCAAGCCCAGGTTGCCTTCCGAGTTTTCGAAGTCGATCGGATTCACTTTGTGCGGCATGGTGGATGAGCCGATTTCGCCGGCTTTTACTTTTTGCTTGAAGTAGCCTACTGAAATATAGCCCCAGATGTCGCGGTTGATGTCGATCAGGATGGTGTTGATGCGCGCCAGCGTGTCGTACAGTTCTGCCATGTAGTCGTGCGGCTCGATCTGAATGGTCATCGGGTTGTAGGTCAGGCCGAGTGATTCCACGAATCTTTTTGCAAAGCTTTCCCAGTCAAAATGCGGGTAGGCTGACAGGTGTGCATTGAAGTTGCCGACTGCGCCGTTGATCTTGCCCAGGATTTCATTGGCGGCCAGTTGTTTCTGCTGGCGTTGCAGGCGGTATACCACATTGGCAAGTTCTTTACCCATGGTGGTGGGCGATGCAGTCTGGCCATGCGTGCGTGACAGCATGGGCTGGTCTGCAAGTTCCTTTGCCAGTTCGCTCATGCGTGAAACCAGGTTATTCAGGAACGGCAGCATGACGCTGTCACGTGCGGTTTTCAGCATCAGGCCGTGTGACAGGTTGTTGATGTCTTCTGACGTGCAGGCAAAGTGGATGAACTCACTGGCTTTTTTGATTTCCGGATTGCCGTCGAATTTTTCCTTAAGCCAGTATTCAAGCGCTTTTACATCGTGGTTGGTACGCGCTTCGATCGCTTTGACCTGTGAAGCGTCATCTTCGCTGAAGTTGGTGATGGCGTCGTCAAGTTCCTGGATGGTTTCCGGGCTGAATGCAGCAATTTCTGCAAGGTCTTTCGCGTCAGCCAGTGCTTTAAGCCACTCAACTTCTACCCATGCGCGGTGTTTGATCAGTGCATATTCACTGAAATACGGACGTAATGCGTCCAGTTTTGATTGGTAGCGGCCATCAAGTGGGGATAATGCGTTGAGCGTAGTAAGCGACATAGCGGGTCTTTCAAACAGCAATAAATAATCCGCTATTTTACCTTAAAACCCGGATAAGGATTAAGCGGTGATTTATTCATGTTGACAGCAGCGATTAATGCATCAAAATCTCCCATGGTGGGAGGATGGTGATGCGGGTAATCGCGAAAAGTACGCTGGTGAAGTTTTGGAGCAATCCTGAATATCAGGATGCAAAAGGTGCTTTGCAGAGTTGGCATGACGAGGCTTTGAAAGCGAACTGGAAGACACCACAAGACATCAAATATCAATACAGGAGTGCCAGTATTTGCGGCAATAATCGCGTGGTATTTAATATTGCCGGCAATAAGTATCGTCTTGTAGTCGAGCTGCAGTATCAGGCTGGAATTGTGTGGGTAAAGTTTTTAGGTACCCATGCGCGGTATGATCAAATAAATGTGGAGAATGTAAATGAATATTAAACCTATCAGAAATGATGATGACTTGCGTGAAGCATTCAAGCGATTGGAATCCGTTTATCAGGCGCCTGAGGCATCTGCTGAAGCAGATGAAATGGAGGTGCTGGTCACGCTCATAGAGGCTTATGAGAACAAACATTATCCAATCAGCCCAGCAGACCCTATAGAAGCAATTAAATTCAGGATGGAGCAGCAAGGTCTTACGCAAAAAGATCTGGAGCCATTTATCGGTTCAAGCGGGCGTGTGTCCGAGGTGCTCAATCGTAAGCGCGGACTGAGTTTACGTATGGCGAAAAAACTTCACGATGGATTGAATATTCCGTATGAAAGCCTGTTGTCAGCCGCGTAATGTTGAATTGAAAATTTAAAAC
>Ga0123389_169970_pt1 | contig 14287 bp, 12 predicted proteins | sample T0HHNH4metaT_FD_89917 | JGI IMG/M metagenome (GOLD analysis project Ga0123389, IMG submission 89917) | Methane-oxidizing artificial microbial communities from Washington, USA to study methane cycling - T0-HHNH4 metaT (Metagenome... | ecosystem: Engineered > Modeled > Simulated communities...
CAGCGTTTGAATTTTCCATGCCTCCAAAAGAGAAAATTGAAAGCTACACAAAGCTTACGAAAGATTTATTTAATAAAAAATTTAAGAATATTGAACAAATCCAAACCCTAGAAAAACTCCGTGATACATTGCTCCCCAAGCTAATGAGCGGTGAAGTACGGGTAACTATTTAAGTATTAAATTATAAATAACTTATAAAATTATTTGCTTTTTTGTACATTTTATTCATAATTAACTTTTATTTTCAATTAAACACCTATTATGTTGCTAGAATTCCGAGTTGGTAATTATCGCTCTATTCGTGATGAGGTGGTTTTTAGTTTTGTGGCATCAAGCGATAAAAAATTGCCGAATCATGTGATGGTTACCGGTTTGAAAGGTTTGCCAAGTGCGGTGCGTAGTGCTGCGATTTATGGTCCGAATGCGAGCGGTAAATCCACGTTGTTGTACGCATTTAACTACATGCGTGCGGTGGTGGCTGAATCGGCAACTGCCATGCAGTTGGGGCAGGTTTTTAATGTTCAACCTTTTAAGTTAGATGCAGATTTTGCCAAGCGGCCGTCAACATTTGAGTTGAGTTTTATTTTGGGTGGCATTCGTCATCAGTACGGGTTTGCCATTACGGCTGAACGTATTGTTGAAGAGTGGCTACTGGTTTATAAAACAGCAAAGCCACAGCAGTGGTTCCGCAGAGTGTTTGACGATAAATCTCAGCATTACACATACAACTTCAGTAGCCATCTGGCCGGGCCGCGTAAGCTTTGGCAGGAGGCAACGCGACCTAATGCGTTATTTTTATCAACAGCGGCACAATTAAATAGTGAATTGTTGGGACCTGTGTTTCGCTGGCTGGTTGAGCAGCCTGTATATTTTGGTGCGGGTTTGGTGCCTTTGCCGGATTACACGACCGCACTTTTACAAAATGAAGCAGGTAAGAGCGCTGTGCGGGATTTTCTGATTGCGGCAGATATTAGTATTGCTGAAATATTGACTATACCGCGTCAGGGGTTTCATCAAAATATTGTGTTTAGCCCTGAGGGCACTCAGGTGACGCGTGAAGAAAAAGAATTGCTGATTCCACAGTTTGTGCATAAAACAGATAAAGGCGTTGCCAGTTTTGAGTTGCATGAAGAGTCAGAGGGTACGCAACGTTTATATGCGCTCGCAGCCCCCATACTGGATGTGCTGGAGCATGGGCGGATTTTAATTGTGGATGAACTTGATAGTAGTTTGCATCCCTTGTTAGTTCGTCAGCTAATTAGGCTGTTTAACAGCCTTGCGACTAACCCGAATGGCGCTCAGCTTTTGTTTACGACGCATGACACTTCGTTGCTGGATAAATCGCTGTTTAGAAGGGATCAAATCTGGTTTACTGAAAAAAACCGTGATCAGGCGACATGTTTATATCCTCTTTTAGATTTTAGCCCACGTGAAACCGAGGCTTGGGAAAAGGGATATTTAATCGGGCGCTATGGTGCTGTACCGTTTTTTGATGTGCCTGATGTGGCATCGAATGCGTTGGGTTGACCATATGGGTAAGGATAATCAACCCAAAGTACGTCAGGCTGCACAGTTGGTACGTAAAAAAGGGCGAAGAGCCACTTATGACCGCGTGCTGATTGTTACAGAAGGTTCAAAAACTGAGCCCAATTATTTAGGCGAGATACGCCGTGAACATAAGTTGCATACAGCTAATGTGCAGGTTGAGCCAAGTGCGTATGGAACATCGCCATTGCAGGTGGTTGTGTATGCAGAGCATCTTTTGATTCATGGTCATGAATCAAAACATATCGAGCCAAAAGCGTTTGAGTGTGTATGCGTAGTGTTTGATCGTGATGATCATGACAGCTATCACAATGCTTTGGCTAAAATAAGCGCAATCAATGGTAAGTATCTTAATGACAACAGAAAAAAGGTTGAATTTATAGCGATACCCTCCGTGCCATGTTTCGAGGTCTGGCTGTTGCTGCATTTTGAAGACATTCAAGCACCGATTCATAGAGATGAAGTTTATGAGCGGCTACGTACCTATCTTCCGGATTATGAAAAGGGGCGAGATGGCTACTATGCAATGACTCAATCATCTCTGGATGTTGCAATAACAAGGGCAAATGCCTTAAGTCAAGTGAACAATGAGTATGATGGGGTTAATCCATATACGGCGATGCATCAATTGGTGATGAAGTTAAAATCTTTAAAAAGTTAAGTGCATTTAATGAAATTAAATAGTGAAATCGTGATTTACCAAAGCGATGATGGGCGCATACGCCTAGAAACTCGCCTACAAAATGAAACGCTATGGATGACGCAAAGCCAAATGGCTGAGTTGTTTGGTTGCTCCGTCGACAATATTTCATTGCACCTTAAAAACATCTTTGAGGAAAACGAGCTGGTTGAGACGGCAACTTCCGAGGATTTCTCGGTAGTTCGTTTAGAGGGTGAGCGGCAGGTTTCACGTAATATCAAACACTATAACTTGGATGCAATTATCAGCGTTGGTTATCGCGTTAAAAGCGTGATTGCGACCCGCTTTAGAATCTGGGCAACGCAGCAGTTAAAAGAGTTCATCATTAAAGGGTTTGTGATGGATGATGAGCGGCTTAAAAATCCACCTGTTGGTAAGTCCGTTACCCCTGATTACTTTGCTGAGATGCTGGCGCGCGTACGTGATATACGTGCAAGTGAGCGGCGTATGTATTTGCGGGTGCGTGAAATTTTTGCATTAGCCGCAGACTATGAGCCGACGCTGGCTGAAACTACCAGATTTTTTAGCGTGATTCAAAATAAGCTGCATTTCGCTGCTACAGGTATGACCGCGGCTGAGCTAATTGCAAGCCGTGCAGATCATGCAAAACCCAATATGGGCTTAAGCACTTGGCAAAAAGATGCGGTACGCAAAACCGATGTGGTAATTGCCAAAAACTATCTCGCTGAAAATGAAGTGACTGAACTCAACCGTATTGTGACCATGTGGCTGGATTTTGCTGAAGACCAAGCCACAAGACGCAAGCAGGTGTTTATGAAAGATTGGGCAAACAAGCTGGATGATTTCTTAAAGTTTAACGATAGAGCCGTGCTTAATAATGCAGGCAGTGTGAGCAAAAAACAGGCTGACGCAAAAGCGGGTGCAGAGTTTGAGAAGTTTGCTGAAACAAGGCGGGCTTTGAAAGAAAAGCAAGCTGAGGCTGATTACTTTAACCAGCTTTCGCAATTGGCAAAAGAAGACAAGAAGTAGATTAGGCATGCAAAAGCTCACAGAATCCGCTATAGAAACCCTCGCAATTGAACGATTGCAAGCCCTTGGCTATGGCTATGTGTACGCCCCTGACATTGCACCCGATGCTGCAAACCCAGAGCGTGAGAATTTTACCGATGTAATTTTAGATGAGCGTTTGCGTAAAGCGATTACCCGCATTAACCCCACCCTGCCCGCTGCCGCTTTAGATGAGGCTATTAAAACCATACAACGCATCAACTCACCTGAGCTGCTGGCGAATAATGAGGCGTTCCACCGATTACTCACGGAGGGCGTGAATGTCAGCTACCAAAAAGATGGCAACACACGTGGTGATTTAGTTTGGCTGATCGATTTTGCCAACCCGGACAATAATGAGTTTATGGTCGCGAACCAGTTCACCATTATTGAAAACAACCAGAATAAACGCCCGGATTTGATTCTGTTTGTAAACGGTTTGCCGCTGGTGGTGATTGAGCTTAAAAACGCAGCGGATGAAAACGCTACGGTTAAAACTGCTTATGAGCAGATTCGCACGTATAAAACCAGTATCCCCGGTTTATTTACCTACAATGGTTTTGTGGTGGTGTCAGATGGTTTGGAAGCGCGAGCCGGAACCATATCGGCAGACCTCAGCCGTTATATGGCTTGGAAAAGTGCCGATGGCAAAGCAGAAGCATCGCACCTTATCAGCCAGCTGGAAACACTGATTAACGGTATGCTGAACAAAGTCACGCTGCTGGATTTGATTCGCCACTTTATCGTGTTTGAAAAATCCTCCAAAGAAGACGCCAAAACCGGGCAGATCAGCATCAGTACGGTTAAAAAGCTGGCAGCCTATCACCAATATTACGCAGTGAATGCGGCGGTGATTTCCACCTTGAGGGCATCCGCAGAAGCAAATGGCGTGGCGCAAGACCCTGCCAGCTATGGTTTGCCAGATGTGCGCACCCAGCCCAAGGGCGACCGCAAGGCCGGTGTGGTATGGCATACGCAAGGCAGCGGCAAGTCGCTGAGCATGGTGTTCTACACGGGCAAGATCGTTTTAGCCCTGAATAACCCGACCGTGGTGGTGATTACCGACCGCAATGATCTGGATGACCAGCTGTTTGATACCTTTGCCGCATCCAGCCAATTGCTGCGCCAGGAGCCCAAGCAGGTGGAAGATCGCCAGCAGTTAAAAGATCTGCTCAAAGTGGCCTCTGGTGGCGTGATTTTTACCACCATACAGAAATTTCAGCCAGAAGAAGGCAATGTGTATGAAACGCTATCCGAGCGTCGTAACATTGTGGTGATTGCCGATGAGGCGCACCGCACCCAATATGGCTTTAAGGCCAAAACCGTAGAGGATAAAAATGCAGCCGGTGAAGTCATCGGCCAAAAGATTGTGTATGGTTTTGCCAAATACATGCGCGATGCCCTGCCCAATGCTACATACCTGGGCTTTACCGGCACGCCAATTGAAAGCACCGATGTGAATACGCCGGCGGTATTTGGCAATTATGTGGATATTTACGATATTGCCCAAGCCGTGGAAGATGGCGCAACAGTACGCATCTATTACGAAAGCCGTTTGGCCAAAGTGCAGCTTTCCGAAGAGGGCAAAAAACTGGTTGCGGAGTTGGATGAAGAACTGGAGCAGGACGAGCTCAGCGAAACACAAAAGGCCAAAAATCGCTGGACGCAAATTGAGGCACTGATTGGCAGTGAAAAGCGCATTCAGAATATCGCGCAGGATATCGTCACCCACTTTGAGCAGCGTCAGGAAGTGTTTACCGGCAAAGGCATGATTGTGAGCATGTCGCGCCGCATTGCCGCTGCGCTGCATGCTGAAATCATTAAAATCAAACCTGAGTGGCATTCAGATGACTTAAACAAAGGTGTAATCAAAGTGGTGATGACCGCTTCATCCAGCGATGGCCCGGAACTTGCCAGGCACCACACTACCAAACAGCAGCGCCGCAATCTTGCCGAGCGCATGAAAGACCCGGACGACGAACTAAAACTGGTAATTGTGCGTGATATGTGGCTAACCGGTTTTGATGCGCCAAGCATGCATACGCTCTACATCGACAAGCCTATGAAAGGCCATAATCTGATGCAGGCGATTGCTCGTGTGAACCGTGTCTATGGTGACAAGCCCGGTGGCTTGGTGGTGGATTATCTAGGTATTGCTGCCGATCTCAAGCAAGCCTTATCGTTCTATTCCGACGCCGGCGGCAAGGGTGACCCAGCCGAAACGCAAGAACAGGCCGTGAACCTGATGCTGGAGAAACTGGAAGTCGTCGCCAATATGTTTCATGGCTTTGATTACAAGGCTTACTTCACGACAGATACCTCTAAAAAGCTCTCGCTGATCTTGGCGGCTGAAGAGCATATCCTGAATATTGAAGATGGCAAAAAACGCTACATTAACGAAGTCACCTTGCTATCCCAAGCATTTGCCATTGCAATTCCCCATGAACAAGCCATGGATGTGAAAGATGAAGTGGCTTTCTTCCAGGCGGTGAAGGCGCGGCTGGCTAAATTTGACAGCACAGGCGAAGGCAAAACCAACGAAGAAATTGAAACCACGATTCGTCAGGTGATTGATAAAGCCCTGGTTTCGGAACAAGTGATTGATGTGTTTGATGCCGCAGGTATTAAAAAGCCGGATATCTCTATTTTGAGTGACGAGTTTCTGCTTGAACTTAAAAACCACGAGCATAAAAATATTGCGTTGGAAGTGCTAAAAAAACTGCTCAATGAAGAAATCAAAATACGCGAACGGCTGAATGTGGTGCAAGGCCGCAGCCTGATGGAAATGCTGCAGAACTCGATCAAGCGTTATCAGAATAAAATCATCACTGCCGCTGAACTGATGGATGAGCTGATTAAAGTCAGCAAAGAAATTGTGCATGGCGACACTGAAGCTGAACGCCTGAAACTCAACCCGCTGGAGTTTGCTTTTTATACCGCCGTAGCCAATAACAATAGCGCAAGGGAGTTGATGCAGCAGGATAAGCTGCGTGAACTGGCTGTGGTGTTGCTGCAAAAAGTACGTGAAAATGCAAGCATCGACTGGACGATCAAGGAAAACGTAAAAGCGAAACTAAAAGTTATCGTAAAGCGCACACTCCGGCAGTTTGGCTATCCGCCTGATATGGAGATACTGGCAACGGAGACTGTGCTGAAACAGGCTGAGATGATTGCGGCTGAACTTCAACACTAAATAAATAATTACTTTTGATCAACAATAAAGCCATGATTTTTCAGGAATTTTTAAATTATCTGTTCAGGCAGCCTTCACTATCTTCTGCCTGACTTTATTCATTAGCATTGACCGGCTTTGGGGAACAGGTCATGATATATTCAGCAAGAATACAAAACATCGCTAGAAGCGCAAATAGCCAACCAATATTAACAGACACATTGCCATGACCTGCAGGAGGCAACTTCTCTAAACTCGTTGTTAGATTTTTTTGCGTATCTGCTCTTGTATAGCTTGCGCCAATCTCATTGGCTAGCTCTTTTAAATAACCTTCACGTAAAGCTGATAAGTAATATTCATTAGGATCAGAGGCAATGGAGTCATCACGTTTCCCAACCGAGTCTTCATTCACTATCTGGCTGGGCTCTATCTTAATCGCATAATGCGACCAGTATCCTATTACTTCATCTTTGCTGTTAAATTTGGGCACTGGTGAAGGCTTATCTGAGCCTACACCCGCTAATAGCCAACTGCTACTTCCTTGCATGGGAGTCAAATCAACTTTGGTAATCGCATTCAGTGGGGCGGCCTCATCGCCATCGGTAAAAAAAATAATCTGGGTAGGTTCCGGCATCAATAGCAGTACACTTGTCGCGTTCAGCAAAGCCAAACGCAGGTGACTACTTCCCCGCCAAGCCATACGCCACTCGATGTGACTTAATGTGTCATCCAGAATGTCAAAGTTCGAACAAACTTCGATCGGGATATATAGCGGTACAATTTCTGCGTTGGAAAATAAGGCGATACTGACTTTAGTACCGCATGACAGGTCTTTAATCGTGCTCCTCAAGAGCTGTAAGGTGTAATTTAACCTGCTGACAGATACGTTATTAAATTGCATGTCTTCCACATTCATGCTTTGCGTGATATCCACCACAAACATGTAATGCCGAAAGTCTCTGGGTAAATCTACTTTGGGATTCCATATGGCTATGGCCAGCCCTATCAGGGCCAGCCATAAATATGTACCGTTACTTACCAAACGTAAGTGCAGTGGGCTCATTAAAATTCTGCGATCAAAATTAAGCTCTATTGAAGGTTGATCGCAGAACGTAAACAGCCGCCTTACCGAAACCATAGCTGGTGATCAGAATACTGGCAAATAAGTAAAACTTAAACCATTCTGGCGGCGGTATTGTTGGGCTATCCAATCCGGGGAAGACAGCCATCAATAGAAACAAGCTGGAGTTGGTAAATGCCCCCACAACCATTGCCCAACGCACATGCCAAGGCAATGGCACTTTGGTTGCATATACCCCTAGAATCAGTGCCGTCATTAACAGAAAATCAATATGTGCCTGCAATAAACGTGTGAACTTGCCAGCAAAGATCGACTGGAGCGGTTCTACCCCAAAATTCAAACCGACCATGCACCAGGCTAATAACAACGCCATGAGTAACCACAGTGCGGCACCGCGAATCAGAACAACATTTCCAGCATACTTTCGGTCTTCTTGTAACATGCATCCTCCTTATTTATCTAATAAAAAAACATCCGTTAGATTAACAAGAATGATTTTAAAAACTTGTTCAAAAAGGCTGTAATAATTGACTTAAACGGTGTTCTGTCGATTTACACAAGCAATGCAATGCGGCTAATATGGCTGGTGTCGAACAATTAGGAATAATTGAATGGGACAGCAAGACTTGAATTCAGAACAGCTTAATCGACCACTTCGACTTTCAACAGAGGATATTCCTGCCTGGTGCAGACAGGAATGGTTGCGTGAGGTCATCGGACGCGAGTATGCGAATGTCGATATAACGCCACCTCGAAGCGAGAGGCTGTTCAATGAAATGGCTATCTATTCGGGTAAGCTGATGCGTTTGTCTGTCATTCATTCAAATAGCATTACTATTACGCGACTGCCTAAAGAACCCAGTCTGATTAGCCAAGATGCCTATTTTGGCGTGATTCTGCTTGCAGGAGAATATCTGCTTGAACAAAACAACCGTGAAGTATTCTTAAAACCTGGTGACATGACGATCTATGATGCAACACGTCCACATCGTATCCATTGCCCTGAGAGCTTCTCTAAACTCATCATATCGATCCCCAGAAAGCTTATGCGGGAAAGACTTGCTGGCGTAGAACACTGCACCGCTTTACATATTAAAAGCGAACAAGGCGCGGGGAGCATTGCCTCACACTTCATTCAATCAATGGCCAGGGAAGCGGACAGAATCTCGCGTAATACATTTGATGCCTTGTCTGAGAATTCTTTAGATTTATTTACTTTAGCACTCAATGGCATTCGACCACAAAGTCACAATCTATCAAGAAGTCGCTCTCTTTCTTTATTCAGAGTAAAAGAGTTTATAGAGCGCAACATTACCAACCCTTTGTTAGATACAGCTGCAATTGAGTCTGGTACAGGATTGTCAGCAAGATATATCAATGAATTACTTCAATACGAAGGTACATCTCTCATGCGCTACGTTTGGAATTCCAGGTTAACGCATTGTCACAAAGAACTATCCAGCCCAGATTGTTTTCCAAACAGAATATCTGATGTTGCACTGCAATGGGGATTTAATGACTTCTCGCATTTTAGCCGGGCATACAAGAAAAAATACGGCATGAGTCCAAGAGATGCTAGAAACCATTAAGCGCTGCGACTGAAGCGCAGCTAATTGACTAGAAATCTTAAGATAGCTGCAACCGGAAATGGCCTAATTACAGGCTAGAAATGAAAAATCCCTTGAGGCATTGTAATTTCCAAGGGATTTTTCTTTTTCTTACTGCTTAGTCTTGGCAGGCTTGATTTATTTATATCAAAAGCATTCAGGCTCAATCATCCGCCATCGAGTTGATTTTATGAATGCTCAGGTCCGCACCGTCAAACTCTTCTTCCGCACTCAGGCGAATGCCGACTATCTTTTTAAGCGTGCCATACACAATAAAGCTGCCAGTAACCGCAACTGCAACCCCCAACCCGGTGCCGATGAGCTGTGACATCAAACTCACGCCGCCCAGCCCGCCCAGCGATTTTGCGCCAAAAATACCGGCGGCGATACCGCCCCATGCACCGCACAGCCCGTGCAAAGGCCAGACACCGAGTACATCATCGATTTTCCAGCGGTTCTGGGTCAAGGTAAATGTAAGCACGAATATCACGCCAGCCACAGCCCCGGTCACCAGAGCACCCAGCGGATGCATGATATCGGAGCCGGCACAGACAGCAACCAGGCCTGCCAACGGTCCATTGTGTACAAATCCGGGGTCGTTCTTACCCAGCACCAGTGCCGCCAAAGTACCGCCGACCAGCGCCATGAGTGAATTGACCGCAACCAGCCCGGAAATCCCCTGGATAGACTGCGCGGACATCACATTGAAACCGAACCAGCCTACGGTCAGTATCCATGCACCCAAAGCCAGAAACGGAATATTTGAAGGCGGATAGGCATGCAGGCGACCATCCTTGCTGTAACGGCCACGACGTGCGCCAAGCAGCACAACGGCGACAACGGCAATCCAGCCCCCCATCGCATGCACGACCACCGAGCCGGCAAAATCACGGAACGGTGCACCGAAAGTAAGTTTCAGCCAATCCTGGATGCCATAATGGCCGCTCCATGCAATACCTTCAAAGAATGGGTACACCAACCCCACCAGTATGAAAGTTGCAGCCATTTGCGGGTTGAATTTTGCACGCTCCGCAATACCACCGGAGATAATTGCCGGAATTGCCGCCGCAAAAGTAAGTAAAAAGAAAAACTTAACCAGCTCGACGCCATTTTTAGCCGCCAGCACATCTGCACCGCTGAAAAAACTGATGCCGTGGGCAATGCTGTAACCGATAAAAAAATAAGCGATTGTCGATACGGAAAAATCCACCATGATTTTCACCAGCGCATTGGTCTGGTTTTTCTTACGCACAGTGCCGACTTCCAAAAATGCAAAGCCGGCATGCATTGCCAGCACCATAATGGCACCAAGCAATACAAATAGCACATCATTTGCTGTTACTAACGCTTCCATTTATATGTCACCTCTTAACATTTAAGCCGATGAATACAAGCAAAGAATAAGCCAAAAGTTAACCTTTTGTTTTATATGGATATTAGTATTACACAAAACATGGCAACGCACCGAGAAAGTGCATGCAAGGATGCAATGCACTTTATTTGTGCAAACCTGAATTTATGCAAATTGGAACTGGTACAAATTTGACGTACATACCGGAAGGTGCATTTTTAATCAGGGCCAAATGATGCGATCAGCAGTAAAAAGCGGCTAACTCAAACCCCGCAATTACAGCAGCATGCTGCCGGAACCATCTTTGAGCACCATGCTTGCAGCATCCGGGTTACCCGACCAGAAATGATAAAACTCCCTGACCACAACCAGGAACAGCCTTCTGTTCTGCTTGATGGTGAATAACGGCAAAGTCAGGTCAACAGCGGTTCTGTACATGGCACCGCTCTTTTCCGGCGCACTTCTTAAACGGATCAGGATGATCTTTGCCAGCTTGACCCGGGTATCCACCAGTGCCTGCTCTGCGCCCTCCTGGCGCAAAGCCTGTGTGTAAGCCTTTAACGGCCAGTTTTCAGAAGTGTCGAACTTTTCGGTTTCCAGACTATCCGTCAATGCTTTCAATGAAACGAAATCCGGCTTCCAATCAACGGGCGGAACCTCAAAGCCGGGGTTCTTGTTGAGCGCGGCAATCGCCTTGATGTCTTTCAGCCAGAACGGGTAAAACTCGCGTGCAGCGGTAAGATTCTCATGCCAGTGATCTGCCGGAACGGATTCCATTATATTTTCAATGGCGACCCGATACGCAGCGCCATCAAGCGCCAGGTCCTGCAGGCTGACACTCAGCTTATCCAAAAACAATGAACGCTTATGCAGCAGGGAACTTGTTGCCCCTTTTGATTGCAGCAATTTCAAATAGGCATTGATTGCTTCTTTTTCACGGATCATATTCATTGATTATTATTTCGATTCAACAACCAGGAAAACCATTATTCAGAAAGGATACTGGTTTGCACTTGCAATTTAATTATAGAAATTTGTTTATTATGTGTATTGGATCGTCAGTTTTTAGAACTGCCGTCGATTTTTCTATAAGTATTATATATAAAAACCCAGCGCTAGTTTTATATATGCAACACATAATCACACTATCAGCAAAAATCAGATACAGATGGATTCCATACTTATATTTTTAAGGTTTTACCAGTAAGATGCCGCCAGCTGGGTAGAATGGACACGTGCCCTCAATACTGATCGGCAATCCAAATTTTTTACCGGAATTTTATTACCAGGGTTTTTTATGGAAATAGCATTAATCGTGATATTACTAGCCATTGCATGGTTCTGGATTGACAGCCTTGACAAGCGCGAAAGGGCAATCCTGCTGGGGGGAGAACTCGCTTCCAGATTCAACCTGCAACTACTTGATGAGTCAGTGGTCTGCAGCCGCATATGGTTAGGACGCAACCGTAAAGGTCATATGCAGCTGCTGCGCACTTATGAGTTCGATGTAAGCGCCAGCGGCGATGACCGCCTGCACTGCCACCTGATGCTGCTGGGCAACCAACTAGGCTCCTGGCATATCCCGCCTTACCTGCAACCTGTAAATTAAGCCGCCTGCCAGATGTATATCGGTCGCTTTGCCCCCTCACCTACCGGTCCGCTGCATTTTGGCTCTCTGGTAGCCGCAGTTGCCAGCTATTGCGATGCCAGGAAAAACGGGGGACGATGGCTGCTGCGTATGGAAGACCTGGATAAACCACGCACCGCCAAAGGTGCTGCGGAAACTATCCTGCGCCAGCTGGAAGCCTTTGCATTCGAGTGGGATGGACCTGTGCTGTATCAAAGCATGCGCGACCGTTTCTATAACGAGGCGCTTGAAGCATTAAAGGCCAAGCAGCTGATCTACCCTTGCACCTGTACCCGTAAAGAGATCAACGATTCAAGCACCAGCTTTGGTATTGAAGGGGTCATTTATCCGGGAACCTGCCTGCAGAACCCGATCAAGCACGATGCGGCAATTGCCTGGCGCATTAGAACCGATGCTGTCAATATCCGCTTCCAGGATGCGGTTCAAGGCGAGGTCAGCCAATCCTTGAATACAGATATCGGTGATTTTATTCTAAAGCGCGCAGATGGCTTGTTTGCTTACCAGCTGGCAGTCGTCGTGGACGATGCCGCACAAGGCATCACGCATATAGTGCGCGGCGCCGACCTGCTGGATTCTACGCCGCGCCAGATTTACCTGCAGCAAATGCTGAATTTCACCACCCCTTGTTATGCGCATGTGCCTGTTGCCTGCAACAATGCCGGCGAGAAACTCAGCAAACAGACGCTAGCCTCGCCCCTGGATATCGCCAACACTTCATTGCATTTAATCCGGGCACTGGATTTTCTTGGCCAGACACCGCCGGCAGCTTTAATACATGAAGATAAAAGCACTGTCTGGCAATGGGCTTTCAGCCATTGGCAGCTTTCCAAAGTCCCGGCCTTGAAAACACTTAAACTTGATGCAGCCTGAGCCGACTCCAACCCAGCCCGTCAAACATGGATCCGCACGGATGTTGATGATTTATCAGTATTTCTTATCGTAACTTTCCGACATACTACTTAAGTTGTATTTGATAACCATTCTCATTTGCATTATCATGGATGCAACTTAACATCCGCTCTCAGGACCCGTAATGAAAACGACGCAAGCCAGGCTATCACTCAATCAGAATGCATCCGCATTTCCATATGAAAACTCAAGGCTGAAATCAGCGATTCAGCTTGCAATCCTCGGGCTTGGCCTGGCAGCCGGTGCGTCACACGGCACGGCATATGCCGAAGCACCAGCTAAAAATGCCATCGAATTGAAAGAAGTTGAAGTGGTCGGAAAAGCGGAAAGCGACACAAAACCGGTCAAGGGCTACAACGCAAAAAGCAGCCGCTCCGCCACCAAGACCGATACCGATTTAAAAGATACGCCTCAGTCGGTCACTGTAGTCACGCAGGATGTAATGAAAGACCAATCCATCCAGAGCATCAGCGAAGCTGTGCGTTATGTGCCGGGTGTTACCGCGTCGCAGGGTGAAGGCAACCGCGATGCCTTGAACTTCCGTGGTGCAGGCGTGACCACAGGTGACTTTTATCTGGATGGTGTTCGCGATGATATTCAAACTTACCGTGACTTGTACAACACTGACCGCATCGAAGTGCTGAGAGGCTCCAATGCGATGATTTTCGGCCGCGGCGGTTCCGGTGGCGTGATCAACCGCGTGAGCAAGGAAGCTGGCTGGGATCCGGTACGCGAGCTGTCGCTCACCTATGGCGCTTATGACCAGAAACGTGCCACCATCGATGTTGGTAATGGTATTAACGATGTTGCGGCATTCCGCCTGAACACAGTCTACGAGGATGCCAACAGTTATCGTGACGGGGTTAACCTGGAGCGTTACGGCATCACACCTACCTTGACCATCAAGCCTACCGATAGCACCAAGATTGTATTGAGTGCCGAGTACTTCATGGATAAAAGAATTGGTGACCGCGGCATGCCGTCTATCGGCACCGGTTTGAAAAACCGCGCCTATGATATTGGCGACCACAGCACTTTCTTTGGCAGCGCAAGACTCAGCCCCAACGAAACGGAAACAAAAGCATTCAATGCCTTGATCGAACATGCTTTCGATAACGGCCTGACTGTACGCAACCGCACCCGCTATGCAGATTACGACAAGTTTTACCAGAACGTATATGCAAGGGGCGCGGTAAAAGCAGACGGTACCGTAGATTTAGGCGCATACCATGAAGGAACCGACCGCCAGAACCTGATCAACCAGAC
>Ga0123389_107121_pt1 | contig 14011 bp, 11 predicted proteins | sample T0HHNH4metaT_FD_89917 | JGI IMG/M metagenome (GOLD analysis project Ga0123389, IMG submission 89917) | Methane-oxidizing artificial microbial communities from Washington, USA to study methane cycling - T0-HHNH4 metaT (Metagenome... | ecosystem: Engineered > Modeled > Simulated communities...
ACGACAGCAATGACGATATAGAGCCAGAAATTATCTTTTTCTTGTACTTCACTCATTTTGTACCTTCCTTTTGTTGTTTGTGATGGTGGTGCTGAAAAAATTTCAACGGGGCAAAAGATAACAAGCCGAGGCTTAAATTTTTTGATATACATCAAACTTTTTATGGTTATTAAAATTTATGCCTAGTCGCCGCCTATTTCTAAAGCACTCCGGTATTTTGCTGGCCGGGGCTTTGTTGGCGAGTAAGTCCGCCAGCGCACTTGCCGAGAGGTTGGCAAAGCACTTTGCCGCCGACGACTTCATCGCCCTCTACACCCAAATTATCGATCAGCGAACGGTGATTAATAGCGATAAACTCAATCTGATCCTGCCGGAGATTGCCGAAGATGGCGCAGTGGTGCCGGTGAGCATTGCTAGTGAGCTGGACGGCATCGAGAAACTGTTTCTATTCGCCGATAAAAATCCTACGCCGCTGCTGGCAGAATTCGAACTCACGCCGCTAGTAGCGCCCTTCCTTAGCGCGCGGATTAAATTAGCCGAATCTTGCAACGTGATTTTGCTTGCTAAACATAACGGAGAGCTATTACGCACCAGCCGTTGGGTCAAGGTAATGCGTGGCGGCTGCGGAACAGGTTGAGATGAACAACAGCATAAAAATCAGAAGCCAACGGCGCGACGGCCACATTGAAGTCAAATTGCTGATAATGCATCCGATGGAAAACGGCCGCAATCGCGACGCTAACGGCGAATTGATTCCGGCGCATTTTATCGAGCGGTTGGTGGTTAAATTAAACGATCAACTAATCCTAACCACCAACATGGCCGGCAGCATCTCCAAAAATCCGTTTTTTACGTTTAGATTGATAGCAAACAGCGGCGATAGGCTCAGCGCCGAATGGGCTGACAATAGACAAAACCAAGATAACGCCGAGCACGTGCTCGACTGAAGCAAAGGCTAGTTAAGAATAATTTCGGCGGTCTGATTCCGGGCGCTGACCACCAAAAAACTTAACGGCGATGCGGCGAATTGCCGTTCCAACTGCGCCAGCAACTCTGCCGCCCGTTGCGGATTGGCAACCGCGCAAAATCCGGTCGGCCCCCACGAGGTCTGGCCTATCGCCACGGCCCCTTGCACGGCGAGACTAGCCATTGCCGCCGCGACATCCGGGCTGGTAAACACCCCGCCCTGTACCGGCGCAAAATGCTCACCCACCGCCTGCTGCAGCGAGGTAATCACTTCGCCGAATTTATCAAGATCGCATTCCGCCAGAGCCGGCAAACCCTGCATCAACAGCAAGTAACATAAGCGCTCGGCCTGGGCTTGCGGAAACGGCGGCAATTGCTGAAAAGCGCTGACTTCCTGTTCGCCATGCAAACCTTGGCCGCGTTGATCGAACACCAAAATAAATCGCCAGTCTTCCGGCACCGCCATTTGCGCGACCATAGGCGGGGTTTTGGTGTCCGGTCCGCGACCGCCATCCACTACCAAGCCGCCTGTTTCGAAGATACCGATACCAATACCGGAACGCGCGCCGCGATCGGAAAGTTGCGCTATTTCCCGCACCGACAGACCCAAATCGTAAAAAGCATTCAACGCGGCACCAACAGCCAAAGCCATTTGCGTACCGGATCCTAATCCAATGTGTTCAGGGATGGCATTATCGATAGTGATATTGAGTGCATCGGAAACGCCCAGCAATTGACAAAATTGCCGGGTACATTTCAGGGCGCGCTCCGCTGACGGACCGCTGACTTGCAGGCTATCCGCCGCGCTTATGGTGAGCCTGGTATTGATTTCGTTCAGCGCCAAACCGATGCTACCGAAATGCCGCCCCAACGCGCCACTTAAATCGATAAAGCCCATATGTAAGCGAGCCGGAGCTATGACCGTCACTGATTGGTACCGCGCTTTCACCACCTGGATTCCGTCAAATACTAAGGAGCCGGCATTATAGCGGATGATGTTGGCGGGCCGAGATAAAATCGGCCACTTGGTGTAGATCTTCCATTAGAAAATCGGCGTGTTCGACAGCCCAGGCATCCGCCGGATGGAATGACGGCACGAAGACGCAGGGCGTCCCAGCGGCTAGAGCGGCGCGGACGCCTGTCGGCGAATCTTCCAGCACCAAACAGTCCTCAACCGGTTGTGCCAGTTCTGCGGCAGCGCGCAAAAAAATATCCGGGGCCGGCTTTGCCGCGGCGACCATATCGCCGGCAACAATATATGAAAAAACATCCGACAATCCGGCCCAGGCCAAGCACTGTTGCGCCGCCGCGAGCGGGCTATTTGTTGCCAGACAGAACGGCAAACCGTACTCAGTCAACACGTCCAAAACGGCAAAAAAACCGGGTTTTACGGCGATACCGTGGTGCTGAACATGAGCGAGCCAATAAACGCTACTTAATTGCTGAAACTTTTCCAGATTGAAACGAATCCCGCTTTGCTCCTGCAAACGCCGAGTCACCGTCATTCCGGAGCAACCGGACAAGCCATCCCAAAACTCCGTCGGCATCGCAAAGCCAAGCTCATCGGCAGCGGCCTGCCACGCTTTAACATAAGTCGGCTCACTATCCAAAACCAGACCGTCCATATCAAAAATAATCGCCCGCCAGCGCCGTTCCTTCACCGGATGACCTTAATAAATTCGCCTATGGCTTCCCGATTCGAACCGACTACTATGCGCTGGACACCGTCTTGATCGACTTCTAACTGCCCGGCCACGCGAATCCGTTCGCCGACTTGCGCCTGACCGTTATAAGTCGCGGTAAAACACACTACGCTATCGACTTGCGGATGCTTAATAACAAACCGAGCGGGATAATCGAAACTGAATTGGTCTTCACACACTTCGGCGTCGATAGTGACAAAGCCCAGTTTACGGTAACTTCTGTCCTGTGCTTCCGGGTCGGCAATCGCCAGCGACAAATCGAATTTACGCCCATTGATCATGCCCTTGTTGTATTTGCGCTGCTCATGCCAGACATAGTCGTCAAAGGCAAAATCGCAGGCTCGCCGCTGGTAAGCCTCCAACCAATCTTCATCGTTTAATGCTTGGCAACGATCTTCGGCAATCAAGGCTTGGACGATATTGCGCGCACGATGAAACTCGCCGCGCTCGTAGCAAACCAGATCAATATCGGAACTATGTTTTTGCATACCCACCAGCAGCGAGCCGGTCACGCCGAATCGGCTAAGTGCCAAGCCATTGGCCCGCAACAAGGCGCACAGTTTATGCAAATCGGCCAATACCGGGTCGCCGGGTTCGTCAGCCAACAAGCGTTGCAAGACTTGTCGAGGTTGGTAATGCCGAACAATAGCGGCGCTAGGCACGGCGTGTAAATGCGCATCGAGCAGTGCCGAGTAATGCAGATATTGCGGGCAATATTGCTCAAGATGGCGGTTCGCCAGCGCAGTGTCGACCTTACGCCAAACGCCCGCCAGACAGAGGTAGCGCAGAAAACATAAAACCTTCCCATTTTCCTGGCCCTGAACTACGACCGCGAAAATCAACCCTTCCGCAGTTTCTATAAAATCTTTGGCTCGATACACGATTTAATTGACTTCCACCCGGTTACGACCGCTTTGCTTGGCCTTGTACAAAGCGGCATCCGCCGCTTCCAACATCTCCAGCGCGGTTCTATATTGGCCTACATAGGTTGCCACCCCCAAACTCAGGCTAATACACTGAGTCTCAGTCTCGCCGTAAACGAAGTTTTTTTCAAAAACTTGCCGGCGAATATTTTCAGCGAGTACACGAGCATGTTGTAACGATGTATCGGGCAGGATCGCTACAAACTCCTCACCACCGTAACGGCAAATGAGATCGCTGCTACGCTCCAATTGCTCCGTGAGAACTTTCGCCACTGCAATTAAACACCCGTCGCCTTGCGGGTGCCCTAAGGTGTCGTTGTATTTCTTAAAGTAATCGATATCGCAAATAATCAAAGACAACGGCGCTTTATTGCGGCGGGACAGCGCAAACTGCATGGATAGATTGCTATCGAAATGGCGGCGATTGCCCAAGCCGGTTAATTGATCGCGCAATGATAAACGCTCCAATTCCAGATTGGCTGCCTGCAATTCGCGCTGGGTTGTTTGCAGCTTTTGCCGCATCACATAAATCCGCTCCATCGCGATCACTGTCAATCGCAAACGGGTAGGATTCAGCGGTTTAGGCAGGTAGGCATCGCCGCCGGCCAAAATGCCGTTGACGAACGATTGATCATCGTCATGCATGGTAAAAAAAATGATGGGGAACCAATCAGCCTTTTTTAACTCGCGGATTGCTTTAGTGGCCTCTACACCGGTCAGCAAGGGCATTTCCACATCCATCAGAATCAAGTCCACATCGTGGTCGGCGACATATTGCAAGGCTTCGGAACCGTTTTCCGCATAGGACACCGCATGCCCCATTTCTTTTAGGCATTCCACAACCAGCTGCCTGATCACTTTGCTATCATCGACCACCAATATTTTCATTGTTCTTCTAGTTGGCTTAAGCAGACTCTAGGATTCTAGCGTAATTCGCTGGGCTCACAGAAAACAATTGATAAAACCGGTTCAATCCCCTATCCTCGCCCGCTGGCTTTTCAGCCTAATAACCGTCCGTTATTCCCCTCCAAACCTTAGGAGAAATCATGAAAATCGGTGTTCCAAAAGAAGTTCACGACGGCGAAAAACGCGTCGCTACCACGCCAGAGGCCGCTGAAAAAATCATCAAACTAGGTTTTGAAGTACTGGTGGAAAGCGGTGCCGGCGACAATGCCAATATTTCCGATGACGCTTATCGCGCGGCAGGCGTACAAGTCGTCGCCTCGGCACAGGAACTATGGCAAAACAGCGACATTGTCATGAAAGTCCGGGCGCCCGAATTTCATCCGCAGTTGGCTATCGACGAAGCCGACTTACTGCGAGAAGGCCAACAATTAATCAGCTTCATCTGGCCGGCGCAAAATGAAGCGCTGATGCAAAAACTGGCAGCGAAAAAAGTCTCGGTATTGGCGATGGACAGTGTGCCACGCATGTCCCGGGCGCAAAAAATGGATGCACTCAGCTCCATGGCCAACATCGCCGGCTATCGAGCCATCGTGGAAGCCGCCCAGCATTTTGGCCGCTTCTTCACCGGCCAAATCACCGCTGCCGGTAAAATTCCTCCTGCCAAGGTGTTGGTAATAGGTGCCGGCGTAGCCGGTCTGGCCGCCATCGGCGCCGCAAAAGGCATGGGCGCCATCGTCCGCGCCTTCGATACTCGCCCGGAAGTGAAAGAACAAATCGAAAGTATGGACGCCGAGTTTCTGATGCTGGATTTTCAGGAAGACGGCTCGGGTAGCGGCGGTTACGCCAAAACCATGTCCAAAGAATTTATCGAAGCGGAGATGGCTTTGTTTGCCCAGCAAGCCAAGGAAGTGGACATCATCGTCACCACGGCCTTGATCCCCGGCAAACCCGCACCGGAACTGATTACCGCCGAGATGGTGGCATCGATGAAACCCGGCAGTGTCATCGTGGATTTGGCCGCCGAACAAGGCGGTAACTGTGCCTTGACCGAGAAAAATCAGGTTGTGGTCAAACACGATGTGACCATCATCGGTTACACCAATTTACCCAGCCGCTTGGCCAATCAATCCAGCCAACTTTACGCCACCAACCTGCGGCATCTGCTCACCGACCTCACCCCGGGCAAAGACGGCAACACCGTCATCAATATGGAGGATGAGGTGATTCGCGGCGCGACCGTGATTAAGGAAGGCAATATCACTTGGCCACCACCACCGCCCAAACTGTCTGCCGCGCCCAAGCAGGTGGCAGCAACGGAAGCGGCAACCACTGTCGAAACTAAATCGTTAATACCGGAACCGATAAAACAATGGCTACCGATTGCCTTGGCTGCTCTGGTGTTTTTTGCGGTCGGCGCGACGGCGCCTACCTCGTTTTTGTCACACTTCACGGTGTTTGTGTTGGCTTGTTTTGTCGGTTACCAAGTGATTTGGAACGTCTCGCCGTCGCTGCATACGCCTTTGATGAGCGTGACCAACGCCATCAGTGGCATCATCGTGATCGGTGCTCTGGTGCAGGTGTCCTCGCCTGACTCGATAATCGGCATTTTGTCCGCAGTGGCGATTCTGATCGCATCCATCAATATTGCCGGCGGCTTTCTCGTGACGCGCCGCATGCTTGAAATGTTTAGAAAATAAGGAGAGCTACATGTCAAACGGTCTAGTTACGATGGCATACATCGCAGCCTCGATTCTATTCATTCTCAGCCTCAGCGGCCTGAGCAAACAGGACACAGCGCGGCGCGGCAATTATTACGGCATGACCGGGATGGCGATTGCGATTGCAGCCACGGTATTCGGCGGCAGTGTCACTGCCTACGTAATACTCACGATTGCCCTGCTGATTGGTGGCTTCATTGGTACCAAAGCCGCCGCGAAAGTGGAAATGACACAAATGCCGGAATTAGTGGCATTGATGCACAGTTTGGTCGGTATGGCCGCCGTGTTAGTCGGTTACGCTAATGCGATGGATCACTCCAACAGTTTGGTCGGCGCCGAAAAAACCATCCACGAAGTAGAAACCTACATCGGTATATTTATCGGTGCGGTGACATTTTCCGGCTCGGTCATCGCTTTCGGCAAGCTCTGCGGTCGCATCAGCGGCAAACCGATCTTGCTGCCGGCGCGGCATTGGTTGAATCTGGCCATGTTGGTCATTACCGTGATATTGGGCGGCAACTTTTTGAGTGCGGCAGAATCCGGCGGCGGGATGATTCCGCTGGCGATTATGACCGTAATCGCCCTGGTTTTTGGCGTACACATGGTGATGGCCATCGGCGGCGCCGATATGCCGGTGGTGGTATCGATGTTGAACAGCTATTCCGGCTGGGCCGCGGCCGCTACCGGCTTCATGCTCAGCAACGACTTGCTGATCGTCACCGGCGCCCTGGTCGGCTCCAGCGGCGCAATTCTGAGTTATATCATGTGCCGCGCCATGAATCGGCACTTTCTTAGCGTCATAGCCGGCGGCTTTGGCAGCGCAGGCGGTGAAGCGGCGGAAGTGGTCGGCGACGTGCAGCCCATTGAAGTGGAAGAAACCGCGCAACTGTTGCTGGACGCCAAAGATATCGTGATCATCCCCGGCTATGGCATGGCCGTGGCACAAGCGCAGCACACAGTCAACGAAATCACCAAATTCCTGACCAGTCGCGGCAAAAAAGTCCGGTTTGCGATCCATCCAGTCGCCGGGCGCATGCCTGGGCACATGAACGTCTTGCTGGCCGAAGCGAAAGTCCCGTATGACATCGTGTTTGAAATGGATGAAATTAACGAAGACTTCCCGCATGTCGATGTCTCCATCGTCATCGGCGCCAACGACATCGTCAATCCCTCCGCTTTGGACGATCCTAACAGCCCGATAGCCGGCATGCCGGTCCTGGAATGCTGGAAAGGTGCAAACACCATCGTGCTGAAACGCTCGATGGCTTCAGGTTACGCCGGCGTCGGCAATCCGCTGTTCGTGCATGAAAACACCCGCATGCTGTTCGGCGATGCCAACGACAAATTGCAGGGATTGTTGAAGGCTTTGCAGGGTTAAATCTGAGGTAACTTATCGACCCGTAATTGCCAACTTTAGTTGTTGGCAATTACGTCAAACAAAATGGCGGGCTTTATCTTTAAATATTGGGAGGATTATTCAGCCTTCCCGGAATGCTTTCCATTGCCGCAATATGAATCGACCAAGTTTCGGCACAGGAGTTGATACTCTGTTCCGCTCATGGGACATTCAAACTGCCATGGCTAGATAGACCCAAAGCCATCTGACGATTTTGACAAGCAAATTTCGACCCATTTTTGCCACTCGAGTTTCTCCAAAGCCGCCAGTCGACCGAAGCCAGACTCTGCAAACTGGAGGACTACAAAGGCGACGTTGCCGACCTCAACCAAACGGCCAAATAGCAGCCTTTGGCCGCTACTGTTATGCTCTTAATTTCTCCATTCATTTGAGATTCTAATGACTATCGTCAAATGTTGAATCCTCTCAATTTCCTAGCTACCAAACCCAGGAAAGCAATCCAGGAAAAATCGCTAAGGGTGATCGGGCCAGTGAGGTTGTTTACTCCAATTAGTGTGCCAATCAAGCATTTCCTCAGCAGGCATGGGTTTGGCTATGCCATAACCTTGTGCCAACTCACAGCCGAGTTGCAGCAATAAGTCCCCATGTTTCTGACTTTCAACGCCTTCGGCAATAACCTGCTTACCAAAAGCGGCGGCTAAACTAATGACGCCATTCAAAATGGACAGATCGTCAGGATCGTCAAGCATGTCGCGCACGAAGCTCTGGTCAATTTTCAGCATTGCGACCGGCAAACGTTTCAGATAGGTTAGAGACGAATAACCGGTGCCAAAATCATCCAGAGCGAATGCCACCCCCATCTCGCTACAGGCGTTAATGACATCGGAAACATGGCTAATGTCTTCTAGCGCACTGGTTTCCAGTACCTCAAGCTCTAGGCTATTGTGACTAATTGCTGTATGGGCCACCAGCAACTGTCGCAGACGGTCGACAAAGTCCTTTTGCTGCAACTGGCGGGCACCGATGTTGACGCTAACCGGTATTTTCAACCCGGCGTTGTGCCAGATCTGTATTTGGGTTAGCGCCGTGTCTACTACCCATTCGCCAATTTCGACAGCCAGCGGATGCTCCTCGATTATCGGCAGAAATGCGGACGGTGGGAGCAGGCCGCTTTCCGGATGTTGCCAGCGGATTAACGCTTCCGCACCAATGACGCCTCCAGTACGAAGATTCACCTTGGGTTGGTAATACAACACCAGCTCATTTGCAACTAAAGCCTGCCTGATACGATTCAGTGATTCATGATGATTGCGTATACTGATGTCTTGGTCGGCATCGAACATATAAAATCGGTTTTTGCCGGCCAGTTTGGCCTGATACATGGCCTGATCGGCTTGACGTAGGAGTTGGTCGGCATCGACATCGTCGACCTGTGGAAAAAAGGTCACACCTAAGCTGGCCGAAACAGTAAACGCAATATCATCAGTCTCTATCGGTTTGGAGGCGGCGCCTAACAACCGGTTTAGCATGGGGATACTCGACGCCGTATCGGGCATATTCGGTAACACCGCGACGAATTCGTCGCCGCCAATTCTGGCCAAGGTATCTACTTCGCGCAGGGTTTGTTTCATCCGTTCGGAAACAGCCATCAACAACCGGTCGCCGGCCGCATGTCCATAGGTATCGTTAATGGCCTTGAAACCGTCTAAATCCAGATAGACTATCGCCAACAACCGTTGATCTCGATCCGTCTGCGCCATGGCCTGCCGCAGGCGGTCGGCTAACAGCACGCGATTGGGGAGGTTGGTCAGGGCATCGAAGTGCGCGATATGTTCCAGTTTTTTTTCATGCTCCTTGTGGGTGGTGATGTCAGAGAATAAGGACACGTATTGGCAGACATTGCCTCGAGCGTCTCGTATCGCGCTGATGTTTTCCATTTGGGCGTAAACTTCGCCATTTTTGCGTCGATTCCAGACCTCGCCATACCAGTGGCCGTTCTCAAGCAATTGACGCCAAAGCCTAGTATAAAAGTCACTACCATGGGATACCGGAACTTAGAATGCGCGGGTTACGGCTAACCGCTTCTTCGCGACTGTAGCCGGTAATCTGGACGAATGCGTCGTTGACTTCAATGATCCTCCCGTCTGTCTCGGTAATCATGATTCCCTCCCGAGCATTCGCGAAAACACTAGCGGCAAGCTGCAGTTTCTGTTGGGCTTGCTTACGCTCGGTGATATCGGTATGCGTCCCAATCATTCGCAATGGTTTGCCGTCGTGGCTCCGACTTACCAGCATGCCGCGCGCATGAATGTATTTATAGCTGCCATCCTTGCATTTCATCCGAAACTCTATGGAATAATTCGAGGTCTGGCCAAGCAGATAATCCTGAAGCATTGCGGTGACATCGGCTCGATCATCAGGATGAAGCCGATCAGCCCATTCCTGTTTAACCGCGCGAATGTCTTCGTCGGAATACCCTAACATCTCCTTGTAACGCTGGGAAAAATTCACCTCGTCCGTGACGATATTCCAGTCCCAAACGCCGTCGCCGGAACCTTCGATTGCGAATTTCCAGCGAAATTCGCTTTCGGCCAGTTGGGCCTCTGCGTGTTTACGTTCGGTAATATCCCGTGCCGTAGCATAAGTCACTCCGTCGACTCGATCAAAATAAGCCGTCCAAGACAAATAAACCAACTTGCCATCTTTGCAAAGGTAACGGTTTTCAAAAGCCATGGATTTTTGACCCAATATCTGGTGTGTCATTTCATCCTCGGTTTTTTGTCTGTCCTCGGCAAACACAAAGTCTATAAAAGGCTGGGTCAACAACTCGCTTTCGTCAAAGCCTGTCAGCGAAATAAATGCGGGATTGACTTGCTTGAAACAACCTTTGGGATCGGCTATACACATCGGCTCCGTGGTGAGTCGGAAGAATCGGAAATACTGCTCCCTTTCTTGTGCAAGGCGCTCTCGTTCGACGATTTCCGCCTGAAGCTGCTCGGTAAATGTCTGTAAGCGAGCCGTCATCGCATTGATAGAGGCAGCAAGCTCGCTAAATTCATCCGTACCGTCGCAGATAATACGGTAATCCAGATTGCCCCCGGCAATCCTCTTAGCTCCTTGATGCAAGGGCAATAATCGCTTGTTGATCAACCTACTGAGTCGCATCGAGCTTAGAATAGTGGTCAGTGCCAACAGCAAGGCGAATAGACAGACAATGCCAACCAAATATTGGTAACTTTTCTCAACCCGCTGGGCGCTGATATCCAGTAAGGCTGAAGCCAAATTAAGGCTCTTGGTGGACCTTAGCAGTAGTTGACTAACGAGTCGATGATCTAATTCCTCATAAATGCGTCGCTTATCGGTTACGCTTTTTAATGACTCGCTGTTTTCGACAATGCGCTGAAAAATATTTGCGGATTCGCCAAAACTCCTGCGCAACTCCTTCAAAACAGGCTCATCTTCTTGGTGGCCGTGTTGAGCCGAAATCCGGTCTATCACCTGGTTGACTATTTCCTTGTGGATGTCCCATTCCCCTCGCGCCCGCTCCTCGCGATACAGGAAATATTGGTCCCTGAAGACAGTCAGGTCGAAAAAACCATGATGGAGTTGGTCCATCAGCACGTAGTCGTTTTTTTCATGCTGGTAATGCACGAACGCCCAGAACAGGATTGGCAACAATACGATCACTGCGGTGATGGTTGAAGTTGACAGGATTTGTAAGCGTTTGATGACCCGCATGCTGGTCTAACGGTATAGGGTTAAGATTGCAGGTTTGATGGCCGCTAGACTATCCATATGAATAGATTGCTGGAAGTTAGGCATCGCGACTTGATCGGTTAGCCGGTTTTTCATTGCCCATCGGGTTTCATCTTCCAGGGTAATCAGCAGAGTTTGATCGAGTGTCAGCTCATAACTGAAATCGTCCCAGACACTCTTGATCAGCCCCAACTCGACCTTAGTTGCGCTTGCCATGATGGTTTGAGCCGCATCCGGTTGTTCGGCCACGAAACGTTCGGCCTTGAGCAAAGCGCGCAGAAAACTTTTGATTGTTTCGGGCTTTTTTTCGATAAACGCTTGCAGGACAGCGATATTGAAAGTTTCGGTGTAGATGTCCCGGTCGTAAAAAACCGTCACAGCAGAGCCGAGTTGTCGTTGAATTTGTATCAGCGGGTAGTTCCAGGTGCAAACTGCATCGACCTTTTTGAGGGTGAGACTCTCCTGCATTTCCTCGGGGTTTAGGGCGACAGGTTCAATCTCGGATCTCATCAGGCCGGATGCGGTCAAAATTGAATCCAGAAAAAATTCGGATGTGGTGCCGGGAGTAAAGCCCACGCGCTTGCCCTTTAAGTCCGAGAGTTTGGAGATGCTGGCATCTTGTCTGGCCGCAATCGCATGATTACTTGAACTGGTGACGATGTTGGCGATTACGGCGACCTTTTCTCCACGCAATATACTGAACATCAAGGGCGTTTCCGCGACGGTTGCGAAATCGGCTTTCCCCTCAACCACCGATTGTAAGGCGGCCTTGCCGAAGCTATGTATTTGAGGTTCAACTTCCAATCCTTCCTCGGCAAAATAGCCTTGCGCCATGGCGACATGCATCAGCACGGATTCCGGTTGATAAGTGAAGGCTACAGTGATTCTGCTGACGGACTTTGGGTTTTGTGGCGACGATTCTTGGCAGGCGGCCAATAGCGTGCAGTAAATTAATATGAGGAGGGATTTTGCCAGGATAGAGCCGCCGTGTCTGACATAAAACACTAGTTCAATACTCTCAAAAACGATCAAATTTGGTCAAGCGGCAAGGAGATAATAGCGGACCTGTTATGGCGTGCGACTGCTGCCGCGCACCTGTTATACAACAACTCGCTTGGTTAACCAAACACTTTCAGAAAAGGATTAAACGCCCTAAATTGTTGATTACCTTGGGCGTTAGTGCGTCTTTGCATCGGTCGGCAGCCGAATTGATTGAAGGTGGATTTAGTTGCTTAGTTGAAATCGGCTGGTCCGCAATTGGATAATAAGCTGAATCTGCGTTCGTGGAAGTAGTCTGGTTTGAATGATAATGAAACCCAACTAGAAGCCATTTAAGCTGGGTACGCTACCGCTCCACTCAGCCTACGGCCCTGCCAATCGGTATAGCTCGGAGTAGTATGAAATGAAGACGACAGGAATCGGGCGTATCGTGCTTTGGCGTGGAGGAAGTCTGTGGATCGGTCGAGCTGGTGAGCCCACGGATTTTCATTCCCATCATGCAGTCCAGATCACGTTGTCATTCTCCGAAGGCGGGATGCGATTTCGGCGCCCCGACGGAAACTGGAATGCCTATAATTCGGCAATCATCGCTGCGCACCAGCCTCACGCATTCGAGGCGCGTGGCGAGTTTGTTGCGATGATCTTTGTTGAGCCGGAGTCACGCGAGGGACGGGTGCTACACCAGTTATATCTCGGTGAGGGGATTTCGGCGCTTGCCTTTGGAACGCTTAAACTCGAACGTGCAGCCCTCGCCGCCTCCTACATGGAGGGCGCCCTAGATTCAGAACTCGCCTCCTGCGCACGATTCGTGATTACCAAACTTGCCGCAATGACCACGGTTCCGGTGGTAGCGCTGGATAAGCGAATTGAATATGCTGTGGAACTATTGCGTGAGAATATCGGTGAAACGGTTCAGCTTGCCGATATTGCTAATGCCACCTGTCTTTCTCCAGATCGCTTTCGCCATCTCTTCATTGAGCAAACAGGTATGCGGTTTCGGCCCTACCTGCTGTGGCTGCGCATCGAAATCGCGCTCACTGCATTAGCATCTGGCAGCAATCTGACCGAGGCTTCGTATGCCGGCGGATTTGCAGACTCCGCGCATTTTTCGCGGACGTTCAAGCGCATGTTCGGGATTGCGCCTTCTAGTTTCCAGCGCGAATAGCCGTTTCGTTCAAGCCGTAGCTGATGTGAGCTCGTAGACTAGGCCCCGCATCAAATCAATTTGAAAGGAAACATCTCATGAATAAAGCCTATGAAATTCTCTGTCACTGCGCCCCCTGTCCATGTTCGCACTTTAGCGTTGGCAGCCAAAAAACCATAGAGCAAAATATTTTTGCCCGCAGTTCGCTGGTCGGGTGTGCAACAAGCGTCCGGACAAGTCTGTTTAGCTGATATGAGCCCCAAGATACCATTCATGGACGCTGAAAACATTCATCAAGTATTTGACTGGCTCTGGACTTCCGGCCAATTATCTGAAAGGGACATTGCAAGTCTGACGGACCTTGGAATAGACGCCGTGATCAATTTGGCTCCCCCAACGTCATCAAACGCCCTATCCGGTGAGGCTGAATTTGTTACACGGCAAGGAATTACCTACATTCATATTCCCGTAGCTTGGGAGCAACCCGAGCTTCATCGGCTAACGCAGTTTTTCAGCACACTCAAGGCCCTCGAAAAGCG
>Ga0123389_171670_pt1 | contig 14010 bp, 16 predicted proteins | sample T0HHNH4metaT_FD_89917 | JGI IMG/M metagenome (GOLD analysis project Ga0123389, IMG submission 89917) | Methane-oxidizing artificial microbial communities from Washington, USA to study methane cycling - T0-HHNH4 metaT (Metagenome... | ecosystem: Engineered > Modeled > Simulated communities...
CGGCAGTTGAGCGCGGGCGTAGCGTTTATCCAGGATGCCTTTCAGTTTGGGGTTTTCGGTTTCGATAATCGCCAGGGCGTCGTCGATGCGTTTGCCGATGTCGGCTTGCTTGGCGGCTGCACGGATGGCTTCCCAGCGGGCTGTTTCCGGCACCCAGAACACATTGACCTCTTTATAGTAGTCGCGGTCTTCCAGTTCATCGGCCAACATGTCGTCGTCGCATTCATGCAGGAAATACTCGTCGCTTTCGTCGGTAAAGCGGCGGGTGAGTTCGGCACGGCGGGCAGCGAAGGTATCTGAGATGTATTTGACGAAGATCAGGCCGAGCACCAAATGTTTGTATTCGGCGGCGTCCATGTTGGCCCGCAGCTTATCGGCGGCGGCCCAGAGTGTCCTTTTAATGTCGTCCAGCATGATTTTTAAGTGTACTAGGTAAAAAGCCTCTGATTATGTAACGAAATCAGCCCCCATTGCGTTATTTTAAACGATACCCCTTTTTAATTTTCTTGCTGCTGATTTTTTGGCTGGCCGATTCCGCTTCTTGTTCCGTGGTAAACCACTCCTTTCTGACGGTACCGGGTGAACCAACCCTACCCCATTCCTTTATCAGCGACCAATCGTCAAACAAGCCAGGTGTCACAAACATCTGATAAAAACGATGCATGTTGTTTTCGGTATCGTGCCTTTCCAGATATAGATGATTCATCAGTTACTCTCCAGAAGAGTGGATCGTATTGTCGACTTCTTGTGATTTCAACGCAGCTTCCCTAATCCGCATAATGGTTTGCCGGGTGGTTTTGAATTCCCGAGCCAACTCCGAAACGTTGCTGCCAGCGGCCAAGCGTTTGACAACGTCAGCACGGGCTTCGGCATTAAGTGCCGGCGGCCGTCCGAACTGTTTACCCGCCGCCTTCGCGCGACTAATGCCGGCTTGGGTTCGCTCAATTAACAGGTCACGCTCAAATTCAGCGACCGCTGCAATGACCTGCATAGTCATCTTGCCGGCAGAACTTGTTAGATCAACCCCGCCTAACGCCAGACAATGGACCCGCACCCCAAAATCCGAAAGGTGCTCGACCGTGGCTCTGACATCCATGGCGTTGCGACCGAGTCGATCCAGTTTGGTCACCACCAACACATCGCCCGCTTCCAGCCGTTCGATCAGTTTATTAAAACCTGGTCGTTCTTTAGCCGCGACTGAACCACTGATACTTTCTTCAATCAAACGATGTGGCTGAATGGCAAAACCAGCAGATTGAATTTCCCGGCTTTGATTTTGGGTAGTCTGGTCCGTGGTCGACACTCGACAGTAGGCAAAGACGCGTGACATGCGCTAATTCCGTCCGAAAGGGATGTACGAATTATAACACATGTACGAAATCCGTTTTGACTACTTGTGACTTTCCGAAGCCGTTGTCAGCAGTCATTAGCAAAGCTCGCGTATTACCTTGCTATCCACAAACTAAAATGTCATAGTCGATGACAGCAGCCATCTAACCCGATGTCAGTAAGCTGCAAATTGTTAAAGTCGACGTCAGCACGTCGCAAAGGGGGCACTATGACTGACCTTTCTCAGATTGCAGAATGCGAATGGAATGAAGCGTATCGCCGTGCTGTCGTCTTGCGTCCGTTGTTTGAAATCCAGTATTGTTCTCGCGAGAAAGCGCATGAAGCCGCCGTTGAATTGGGGTTATCCGAAAGGCAGGTGTACCGGCTAATTCAACGGTTACGCGAGTCCGGCGGCGAACTCACTGCGCTATTGCCGGGTGGCTCCAATGGTGGGCGAGGTAAACAGCGACTTGCCGCACCTCGCGAAAATTTGCTCCGTGGCCTGATAGCCGAAATTTTTCTTACGCGGCAAAAACGGTCAGCAGCCGAACTCGTGTTTGCAATCCGGAATCAATGCTTAAAAGCTGGATTAGCGCCGCCTTCTGAGAGTACTATCCGCCGCCGCTTGAAAACCTTATCTCCGGCTGAACACTGTCAACGCGGCGAGCCCCATCCTGAAATCAAGCCGATTTACGGCATCACGCCAACCTCTGATATTCCCCTTGACTGGCTACAAATAGACCATACGCCAGTCGATCTGATTATCGTCGATCCAGTGGATCGTTCACCGATTGGCCGACCATGGCTAACGGTGGCCATTGACGTTTTTAGTCGCTGCATTGCCGGGTTCCATCTATCGCTTGAGGCGCCCTCGGCCACCAGTGTTGGCCTTTGTCTGGCCCTGGTAGCCAGTGATAAGGCGCCGTGGTTACAACAGCGGGACATTGAAGCAAGCTGGCCCGTCAACGGTAAGCCGCGTCGTATCGGCGTCGATAACGCCTCAGAATTTCATTCGCTAGCATTTGAACGGGGCTGTGCTCAGCATGGCATTGCCATCGAATGGCGACCACCTGGCCTGCCTCATTACGGCGGAGTCGTCGAGCGCGTTATTGGCACGTTGATGCAGCTAGTTCATGCTTTGCCCGGTACAACCTTTTCAAATCCAACCCAACGCGGTGGCTATGATAGTGACAAGACGGCCTGTCTAACACTTGAGGAACTTGAACGCTGGTTTGCCGTCGCGATTACCAAGTATTACCACCTGCGGCCGCACGAAGGTATGGATGACGATATTCCCTTGCATCGCTACCAGCAAGGTCTCCAGTCGCTTATTGCCGCCAACAAAACGATACCAATACCACGTGACCCACGCACCTTCCTGATCGACTTCCTGCCAGTAGTGCGCCGCTCTTTACAACGGGACGGTATTACGATTGATCACATTACTTACTACAGCAATGCGCTACGTCCATGGATACAGTTGCGCAATCAGCCAACTCCTTTGCTGATTCGCCGCGATCCCCGCGATTTGTCACGAATTTTCGTGCTTGATGAAGAGCATAATGTCTACCTGGAAGTACCGTATCGCATGTTGTCTCGACCGGCTATCAGCCTATGGGAGCACAAACTAGCGCGAAAACGTCTGCGTGAACAGCGACGCACTGCGGTCGACGAAGCCAGTTTGTTCGCCGCCATTGATGAAATGCGTGAGATTGAGCGTAAGGCCGAGACGCTTACGCGCACAGCCCGCCGCAACCGGACGCGCCGCCAATTGGGTTCGAAGCTAGAGAGGGAGTCATCTCAAATTGAGAATACCACGTCGACAGTTGATATTGGTCCAGTACGCCCGTTTGATGACATCGAAGCATGGTAAGCCTTAGCCATTTAGGTCCAGAAGCGCGCTCACTGGCCATGTTACCCAGTGCAGAGCGTCTAGCTCGCCTTCGAATCGAGCGATGGATCGGCTACACCTGTGCCCACCAAGCATTGTTACAACTTGAAGCGTTACTTTCCGACGAGCCTGGCAAACTGCGTCCGAAAAACATCCTTATAGTAGGCCCAAGCAACAACGGCAAAACCATGATTGCCGAAAAGTTTCATCGCGCGCATCCCCAGCGGATGTCAGAGGACGGTGAACACGAGGTCATTCCGGTCCTCATGCTACAAATGCCAGCCGAGGCAACCGCTAACCGACTACACACCGCATTGCAGGCTACACTGGGTACGCCAGTTGGCTTTTATGGTCGGCACGACGTGCGTGAGGCCTTGACATTACGACTGATGCGAACCGTCGGCGTCCGCATGCTGATAATTGACGAGGTACACAATTTACTCGGCGCAACGGCTAGGCGGCAACGCGAACTGTTGAATCTGCTCCGTTTTATTGGCAACGATCTGCGCATTCCTATCGTTTGCCTGGGTATCCGTGACGCTTATCTTGCGATTCGTAGCGACGACCAGCTTGAAAATCGGTTTCATCCTCTGTTACTACCACTCTGGGAGGCTGGCGAGGAATTAGCACGTCTGCTGGCCAGCTTCGAAACTGTTTTGCCCTTGCGTGAACCCTCACATTTAGCAACTGCACCGCTGTGCGAGCTGATTTTGCGGCGATCTGAAGGTACTATTGGTGAAATTACCGCACTCTTGAACAGTGCCACGGTAGCTGCGCTATTGCAGGGAGAAGAACGCATTAATTGCGCCGTCATTGAGCGCGCTGATTATCATCCTCCTAGCGTGCGTCGGCGCATGGTTGAGCGGGAATTGCGTTGAGTGCAAAAGCGCTGGCCGTTGCATCCGAAACCTCATGATGCCGAAACGTTAGAACACTATGTCCGCCGACTGGCTGAGTGTTACGGTGTTCGTTATGAACTCTTTTGCCTTCGCGCTCTTGGTATCCCTGTCGCCGATAGCCGAGCGAGACAATTTCAGGCTCCCACACCGGAACTACTCCAGCGACTATCCAATGGCACGGGAATTTCTGTTGAACTGCTTGAGCAGATGACTTGGCGGCGTGTTTGGGATCGACTTATGGACAAAGTGCGTCAATATGTAGAAACTGCTGAAGGCAAAGCTGCGTTAGAACTTGTCGCGAACAGGCGGTTGGTAGGAAATCCACCGCATAAATGAATAATCAGCATCATTCAACAATATCCGTGAGGCTGGCATGGCTAAAGACGTTCAAATGTCCATCAAGATGGAGCACGAATTACGCGACCGTTTCATGGTCATTGCAGCGGTTCACCGATGCCCAACCGCTCAGATCGCAGTTTCGGCCACTTGTTGACGGTCGAAGTTTTTGAAATCCCTCAATTGACTGGCTGATTATCCCGTCACTGCTGCCCGTGTTATATCGGGATAGTTAGCGACCATTTTAATTAATCCTGAACTTTAGAGAAGTGGCTATCGCTTCTCGAGATCGTGTCTATGATGATTGGGTAACTTGTGGGATTGTTGAAAGGGTAACTATTGACGATGCCAAATTGCTTTGGCAGAAAACGCCAGAAGAAAGAAAAAACGAGATTCTCTGGGAAGTGCCCGACACCCTTCGTGAACAAGTTGCAGGTATTCAGGAACCAGATTTTGCTGACTTTTTAGCAAGCCACTACCAGCATCCCAATTCGAAAAATTGTTGAAACTCGGCTGTAACTGTTTTTCAAAGTAATCCGATAGTATTTTGGGCTTTGTGTCTAAGCTCCCCCGGCTTGTTAATGAGTGACACCAGTGATTAAAACAGAGGTGGTGCCGGAGCGTGGGAACGATGATTAATCTGGGTTCGCCCGGCTAAGCGGCGGCGGTTTGGTTTGCGCGCAAATTAACACAATTGCTTAGCCAAGACGCGGATAAGCTAATCGCTCCCGTCAAAACCCAACTTTTAACTTTTCCAGCAACTGGTTTACTTCCGGATTTGTCGCCGCCGAGTCCTGGTAAACCGCAAAAATCGTGCGCCGAATTTCCGGATCGGATAAATACCGGGTTTTGAGCTTATCGCCCCGCTTCGGCACACTGAATTCCGGCATCAACGCCACGCCTAACCCGGCCCGCACCATGCTCAATATCCATTCCTCGCTGTTGCTTCTATAAGCCGCATAGAGATTGATCTGCCGGCCCAGGCAAACGCCGCGCAAGGTTTCGCGTAATTCGCAGTTTAGGCGATCCAGATAAGGCTCGGATTGGATGGTCGCCAAATCGATGACCTCCAATTGATTGAAGCGATGCTTGTCGTTAAAAACCACTACATAACGCTCCTCGTACAGCTTTAAGGACTGTAAATGCGCCGGCAGCGGCGAGGTCGGCGCACTGACCATCAAATCCAGCCTTCCCTCATCCAATTGCTGCGCCAGATTACACTCGTTATCCACCACCAGTTCCAATTCCACATGCGGCCGTTCTTGCTGGAAGTCGGCAAAGAACGTGCTGAGATGTTGCGCGGCAATAGTAGCCATCACGCCTATGCGCAGCGGCACGGTGTTCAAGCGGCTGAAGCGGACAGCCTCGGCCTTGATGGTTTGCGCCTCGTGAAAAATCTGCCTCAGGGTCGGCTCCACCAAACGCCCCAGCGATGTCAAACGACAGCCGCTGCGTTCGCGGCTGAATAACTCCCCGCCCAGTTCGTCCTCCAGCTTTTTAATTGCTTGCGTCAACGACGGCTGCGCAACAAAAGCCGATTGCGCGGCCCGCGTAAACGATCCCTTATCGCATACCGCCAGAAAATAGCGTATTTGTTGCATTTCCATATCTACCCCAATTGAATAGGAAAAACCTATTGTTTCATAGAAAACCGGTATTTTACTAATTGGAAAAATAGGCGTTTCATAGCATCTACTTTTTACAAAAACATTCGAGAAACCTATGAAAGCAGCAAAATTAATTGTGATGTACCCAGTACCGACCGATCTGGAAACCTTCGAACGCCGCTATGCCGACGAACACGTGCCGATGGCCGTGGAAAAGTTGGCTGGGAAGACCCGCTTCGTCGCCTCTCTGATCAAATCCAATGCCGACCAAAGCGCCGCGCAGTTTCATCGTATCGCCGAAGTGTACTTCCCATCGATTGGCGATTTACAAGCCTGCCTAAGTTCGCCCGGCGGCCAGGAAACGGCGGCGCATGCGGTGGATATTTCCAGCGGCGGCGCGCCGACGTTTTTGATTTCCGAAGTGGAAACCTTCGATTTCTAATTGCGTTGATCAGCTTAAGTTAAATGCTTTGCTGGAGGAAACCGATGAACACCGGACATAACCGTTATAAAAGCCAGGGCGCAAAGATAGCCTTGATCTTGGCGCTAACGTGCCTACCCTTGGGCAATATCCACGCTCATCGCGGCGCGGCCGAAGTGGTCGACAACTGCAATGCGCGAGTGGGCTTTGAACGCGTGCATCTTACGGCGTATACCCCGACATTGTCCGGCAACCTGGAATACTGCAACATCATTCCAGGCGTCGGCCCCACCAAGTTAGTGTTCGATTACGAGGGCAAAAGCCTGCGCCATGTCAGCGTCGAATTCGAGATCACCAAAGAGCCGGATGGTACTCGGGTGTTTTATCGAGAACCACAAAAAGTCAAAACCGGCACGGCGAACCTCTCGGTGGACTTTAGCCGTTATGGCGCCGGCAATTACTTGGCGCATATTGCTATCGTTGATAAGGATAAGCGCCTGGATACCCATATTCCGTTCTCCGTCGGGCTGGAGTCGGTGCCGGGTAAAAACTATACGCCGCTGCTGATAACGATAGCCAGCCTGTCTTTGCTGGCTTACGGCTTGTTCCGGGCCGCGTTAAAGCATACGCCCGAGCAAAATCCGGAAGCCTAAACCCAGCGCCGAACCCATCAAGGGAGCCATCAAAATGAATATTGCACAGTTAAAGTCCTATCTTCTTGAAAGCAATCGTTGGCAAAAAGTCTTGTTCGGATTGCCGGTAATAGCGCTGGCCGGCATGCTTTGGCTGGATCATAGCGGCGTTCCGGTGGAACTAGGGCAAACCGTTTACCGACCGGATATGCCGCGCGGCACTTGCCAGCCTGACCTATTGAGTGGCGATACCGGAGAAACGTACGGAGAAGAAACCGAAAACGGCATAAATTACAACGTCCGCACCCCTAAGAATTATGATGCATCGATAGCCCATCCTTTATTACTGGTATTTTCACCGGCGGGTGCGAATCGCGCCAAAACGGAGAAGATGACAGGATTCACCTTACCCGCAACCCGCTCCGGTTTTATCGTTGCTTATGCCGATCATCCCGAGCTTTCGCCGAGCACCACCGTGGAACTGGGTACGATCCCCCATGCGATGGCTAAAAAATGGTGTATCGATGAAAAACAGGTCTATGTAACCGGTCATTCCGATGGCGGCACCTCGGCAATGGCTTTAGCTTTTATGACCGGCACCCGGCACATTCCTACAGCAATCGCCCCCAGTGCCGCCGGCGTAACCTATGAGGACTTACGCGACCGCAAATGCCCGGAACCCTTGCCGGTTATGATTATACACAGCAGCAAGGACCGGCTGTTTCCGGGTTACGGACAGCAAACAGCCGGCTGGTGGGCGGCCTGTAACAAATGCGAGCCGATTCCCGATACGATCGGCAACGGTTGCGTGGCTTATTCCGGTTGCGCCAATGGCGTAAAAACCGTGTATTGCGAAGGCGACAAACCGCATGCGCAATGGCCGGAACAGCGTAGCGATGCCATCATCGATTTTTTCTTGCATCACCATACCAATATGTAACCGGCGGCTGCGAGACAATGAACACTATCAATTCTGATGGCTTACTGTATCAAAAAATCAGCTGTTGCGGGCCAATCCCCCAGACCTCGTTGACCGGTACGATACGCATTAGCTTTTCCCTGCGCAACTGGTCCGATACATCCAATACGCCGTGAGTTTTGGGCCATTTCTTGGCGGCGAAGTTAGCCAGTTTGGCCAAGGTCTTGGTCGGCCCCATGCCGACACAGACTGGAATGCCGGTCGCGCGGAACACCGCTTGCTTGATGCGCTGTCCGTAAGCAATCGGGTCGGATTGACACGGATAGACGCCGGTCAAATCAAGAAACGCTTCGTCAATTGAATAGATTTCCATGCAGGGGGTAAAGGTCCCCAGGGTCGCCATGACCCTGGTTGACATGTCCGCATTTATGTGAAATTAAAAAGCAAGCTATTTTTGAAAACAAACAGTTATCATTTTGACGAACGTCAAAAATTGGTTAAAATTTTAATAAAACCGACTTTTCAACAGAATCGGCCATTATGCCGCCAGACGAATCAAAAGCGCCAATGGCAAATGTCCAGCCAAAAGCAGCTGTAGGGGGGTGAATTTACGAGTCGCGCCAATCGCTAAAGTGCGGTGCATGCTGTTAACCGCCTACGGGCTAGAGACATTCACAAAGGGCTACGGGCAACTATTTTGTCACCTTCAACTTTGAGAAGGAATTTTGTTGCGCCGTGTTTATCCTGTACCAACGATTCTACAGAACGGATATTCGCGTCAATTTCACTTCTAGTATATGTAATTTCTTCTATCAATTTGTCTTGCCACTTTAATAAATCCAGTTTTCGTTCATTAAGCGTTTGCGCAGTATTGGTAATTGCTGAAAGGCTGCGGATTTTTTTATCCATTTCAGCAATGGTCTGCTTCACCAATTCGCCATCAACATTTAGCACTGCAAGTGATTCATCAATATTCTGTTTACGGCTTTTTGCAATTTCTTCAGTTCTAGGAAATGCAAGCAAAAGCTGCCAACCACATGCGCGTGCTCGAATGCAAAGGAACAGTTGCTGATATAGGTTGAAAAGTTCATTCTGATGCTTCTTTATCAACGCCTTCATCCCTTCCGTACCAAATATATGACCATCTTTTAGATTTTCGATTTCATGATTTTGATTTTTAATATCCTTCAACAAATGATTTCTAATAGAAAGCAACTCACCTTCATATTTTTCAATTTGGTGTTCATAAGAATCTCTTAACTCACCAGCCAAAATTGAAGGGGCTATTTGTTTGAAATAATCGACCGCTCCTGTTATATCTGTTTCTCGTTTATCTTTCTGATGCTTATGAATATCATCAACTGTTTTTTTAATTTCAGTCAATTTTTGGCTTATATCTGCCAAATGTTTTTGAGCGACAATTACAGATGCAACCTGAAATAATGCGCCCGCATTAACAATTTTCTCGAGGTTCTCTGGAGAGAGTAGTTTCGCCTGCTCTGTAATACGACCGTTAGAACCTATAACATAGCCTCTTAATTCATCGGTGCTATTTTTTACTGGTGTCAAAGAGTCCAGCCGAATATTCACCTCTACATATTGCGTCGTAGCAATATGCATCTTGGTGACCATGCTGGGAACTGCTTGCAATAGTGGATTAAAACTGCTAATTCCTGTGCCGTCAGATTCTGAAACAGGTTGCCAATTTACGGGAGAGTGTTTTGAAATTTTAGCCAAGGCAAATGTCAGAACAGGTTTATCAGCATCTTCCCCGATAATAAGCGGTGAATCACGATTTACGACTAATTGACTATTGGTTGACGCACTGACATTAGCGATTTGTAACGTTTTCTTCCTGTGGTTTTCGATGTAGTTGAGCACTTTCCACCGAAGATATGCAATGTGTAAAACACAGGGAATAGTCACTTCAAATGCCGGGTCAGCAACACCTTTAGCAATTAAGCCTACGCCAACTGGTACAGCGATTGTTCTAATAGCAGTTGCAAAAATTGTTGCAGTTCCTACACCAGTTGTAACTATGCCGCCCGTAGTTGCGTATGTATCCCTAGCCTTCTTTACAGCGGCTTGTTGATTAACCGGACTAAGAGCTTCCCAACCATAAGGAAGGCAAATTCTTAATAAATTTGATTCATTATCAAGAATTCTTCCTTTAGTTGATGGAATGCCTATCTTCTGACAAACATCAAATAAAACCTCATCATAATCAGGCCCCACCCCTCCGCGAGCTATATTGCTTACCGAATTTCCGCCATAAAGTCGAATTTCGCTCGCGATTAATTTGGTATATTTTGTGTGATCTGGACTATGCCTTTTGTAGATATCATCAGTTACAAGATAATTCGAAAGCTTATCGGTTATATAGCTAACCAGAGGAGCCAAATCCTCGTTACTGCAACTTGCTAGTAAGCTATATAAGTCGCCTGATTTGATTTTTGAAAACACGTCATTCATTGAATTTTTCTTATCCCATTTAAACCAGAAGTCGATAGCCTGCTTTGATTAGCGATAGCGTATCCGGAGGAATTGTTGGCTTCGAAATGTGCTGTTACGCAAGCTAATCTACATTTTGAAGGGCAGCTTATTTGCCTTTTCCTGTCACCGCAAATTAAATCTTATCTGACAGCTCAGGGTCGATCGCGACATTTCGCCACTTTCAAAAGCTATCATTCACTACTGACGTAATCGTCTCGGAATCGGTGGCTGGATTGGGGTGGAATATGCAGGGCGCCCCAGAATTCGGAAAAAATCGTCCGCCAAGGGGATGAGGTGTCCGGTTGTGCGAATAGACGTTGAGCCGGAATCGGCAAGAAATGCACGAACCCAGCTAACTCTGACGCTATTTCTCCGTTCGTACAGACACCAAGTCGATGTGTGCTCCAATCTGACACCCTCTGATTGGCGTTAGACACAGTTCGTCGAATTTGCGCATGGTACGCTTATCCATGACGCCAGCCTCATGCAAGCCTTCGGCGGTTTCATGTACGGAGACCATCAAACGGCTACGGTATTCTTTTTTCATTGCAGATCACCTCTATCAATATCTGGTTTGTCAATGCGCAGTCCAGTGCCGCTTCGTCATACTTCTGCATTGCCAGTCGCCAATTTCCGCAAAGCAACCCTTGCCTTGCAGGGGCATGAAAGCAGACCACTTGAACAGGATTATAATTTAGTGACTGCCCTTATGCTCTGCCCATATGCGCTTGACCTGGCTTTGGCTACATCCAGCCAGCTCAGCGGTCCGTTTGATAGTATGTCCTGCTCCACGCAGCGCAACGATACGCTGATGTGTCGTGGTATCAGGGATGCGACCCGCATACTTACCGGCGATCTTGGCAAGCTGAACACCTTGGCGCTGTCGCTCTCGGCGAGTCTCATAGTCATCACGTGTCATTTGCAGGGCAAGTTTAAGTAATAATTCCTGCACCGACTCCAAAACGATCTTGGCCACACCGTCGGCCTCAGCCGCAAAATCGGATAAATCGACTAGGCCCGGCACAGCCAGTCTTGCTCCCTTGGCCCGGATTGATCCAACCAGTTGCTCGGCTTCGGCCAAGGGAAGCCGACTGATGCGGTCAATTTTCTCAGCTACGACGACTTCGCCTGATTGTAGGTCTGCAATCATTCGTAGTAGCTCGGGCCGATCAGCACGGGCACCCGAAGCCTTTTCACGGTAGATGCCGGCGATGTAATACCCTTCTGCCCGAGCACTGTGGACGATTTCGGTTTGACGGGTAAGGTCTTGTTCTTCGGTACTGACGCGAAGGTAGATACGAGCAACTTTCATGGTTGGATGGCCAAAATGGGTATACTTAATTTAGCCCAGTATAAATCATATGGCCAATAATTAGAACCGCAATGTAATTTGGCCATCACCTACTTGGCTATCTATTTTGGCTACTACCGCTGTCAGAAGACGACTGCAAGAATATCAGAAGCCAACTTCATTACTTAAGATACCTTTTAATATAGGTGGGTTGGCTAGAAATCTTTCGGGGAGAGAGTGCGAACATAGGGTTCGACCTTAAAACAAAAATAACTAAAAAATAAGCCGGCATGTCGCAACTGACAGAATTACTTATTGTTGATTAATCTGCTGACATCAACTTTGACCATCCGCTGACTGCAGCTTTGAAAAGTGACACTACTTTAGTACATATTTTTTAAGCCCTGTCCGAAACCGGTCGATTTCGGGCATCAATGTCAGAAGACGACTGCACGAATATCAGAAGTTGACTGCACGACTTTAGATACCATTAATATTGGCGGTGTCATTTTCAGAAGCCGGCTTCACACACTAAGAAAACCTTTCATGGTTCATCGGACAACGCCAAAAAACTATTCAGCGCCCCAAACCATATTCTTATGAAGAGAAGTGCTGAGCAAAATGACGCACTGTGCAGATGTCTATTGACATTTTTTTGCTCAATAGTTGACTTCACTTAGTGGTTCTAGCCCAATAAGATGGTGCAGTCATCTTCTGACATTGACACCGGTCGATTTTGGACACCAATATCAGAAGACGACTGCACGCCTTTAGATACCATTAATATAGGCGGTGTCATTTTCAGAGTCCGGCTTCACACATCAAGCCCCCAGACACGACCACGCCAATCCCGGATTCATTGCCCTGACCTTCTAAGGGCCAACAATGACAGACATGCACCATGCGGCTCCTTTATGCCCAACAAGTAATCACGGGCAGTATAGGTGTGCGCCCAATAATAAGAGCGAAAGCCATACGGTTTAACAACCGAGCCTTTAAAACCAATGAAAGTCCGACAACGATAACTGCTTATCCATCGATGCATAACCACTTTGGCCTGTTGCAATTGATTCACGTTCATCATCACTGAGTTCTCCGTTTTTTAGCCGCAAAATGCCTTATACCTTTTTCGGTTTTTCGGCTTTTTCGGCTTTTTCGGCTTTTTCGGCTTTTTCCGGTTGTTGGTTTCCAATGGCCTGCATCAACTGAGCGGCCTGGGATTTCATGGCTTCCAATTGGCCTGTTAGCTTGGCAAGCTCTTCTCGGGCTTTACCCGCCTCCCCTTTGGCGCCATCTCTTTCCGCTTCAAGCTTTATAAGCTTATCGGCGGCTCGCTGTAGCTCAGTGGCCGCCCTTTTTCTCTCTTCCTTATGGGACTCTTCAGCGGCTTCCGCCTTAGTCTGTACTTTAGTCAGTTCCGTTTTCACTTTATCCCGTTCTACCGCCAATTCTTGCGCCGCCCGCTTTTGATCCGCCAAGGCTTGCCGGAATTGCGCTTGTTCGGCAACATGCTGCTCGCCCGCTACCTTCGCGTTTTTTTCGACCGCCTCTAGCCGTTCGCGTAAGGTAGCCAGTTCAACCGCTTTAGCTTGATCAGCCGCTAACACGTCGGCCAGACGTTTTTCCAACTCCCCTACCCTGGACCGTTCTTCCGCCAGCATTGCCTCTAACTCATCGACAGCTTGCGAAGCATCGGCAAGTTCGCGCTCCGCTTGGGCCTGCTGTTCGCCCGCAGCCCGCAAGACATCCGCCACGCGGCGCTCTTGGGTCTTGACGGCTTTGTCGTTTAACTCCACGGTCAACGTATTGATTTTGTCCACCAAGGCCTTGGTCATTGCCGCCAAAGTTTCAGCCACCTCTACAGGCAACTCTGACACCGGCTCTGCATTGGTCACAGACTGACTGACATTGTGCTTATCCCAAACTTCTTTCAGTCTTTTGGGGTCACCGCCGCCAGTAATTTTGCGCAATGCAAAGCCCGTTACATTCCGATTGGCCCTCACCAAAGTCTCGCCGGCTTCAATAATGCGTTCATCTGTTATGTCGACGGGACGACCCACAACGGAATCAAACTCTTCTTTCATGACGGCGCCTGCTTGATGTCGAACCCATAATCGCGGGTCTCATCCGCCAACAAGGCCGGATTCTTCCAGATCGGCTTGCCGTCCTTGCGCCAGAAACACGCCAACTGC
>Ga0123389_129158_pt1 | contig 13945 bp, 10 predicted proteins | sample T0HHNH4metaT_FD_89917 | JGI IMG/M metagenome (GOLD analysis project Ga0123389, IMG submission 89917) | Methane-oxidizing artificial microbial communities from Washington, USA to study methane cycling - T0-HHNH4 metaT (Metagenome... | ecosystem: Engineered > Modeled > Simulated communities...
AAAAATACTGTGGAGCTAGTTTAGACAGCAAGCTTATAGATGATTTAAAGCTACAAAGAAATACAGTATGCGAAATATCAAGATTAGCTGTGGATGGGGCGTTTCGTAGACGTACCGGCGAGACTCTAACCCGCTTCGGTGAAATTAACGGCTTACAGTTTTCGCCTCAAGAGCAGAGGACTTTTTCGTCAATAGCAGTTGCTTGTTTTTTTGCCGCCACAGTCCTAACAGAGGTTGATGGACGTACAAATGTGTTTGCGATGATGGAGCCGTTCTTGCCGCGGCTGATGCATCGGTCAGGTATAGATTTTCAACGAGTTGGTAAGGATATTGACTATCATGGTATACGAGCACCTTATTTCATTACTACTCAGGCTGTTTTAGAAAATATGCATCCCGATTTGCTAGAGTTATATTCCTGGATAAAAGAAAATATTGTTAATTAATATGGCGGGATCGAATGTAATTATATATTTCTAGGCGATTAGTAAGTAGTCAAATAAAATATTGGGGTTTTGGTAATAGGATGAAAAGAAAAATAATCAGTTCCGTAGTTCTCGCATGTACGTTTTTATTGCAAACAGCGGCATGTTCCTCGCCGGAGGAATCTGCTCGGAGTCATTTGCAAAAAGGTAAGGAGCTTTTTGAAAAAGGGGAATTTGATAAGGCATTGCTTGAGTTGAAGACAGCCAGTCAAAGCAGCGATAAGTTTGGTGAGACCTATTTCTATATGGCCCTATTGGACGAAAAAAATAATAATTTCAAGTCGATGCGGCAAAACCTGATTAGGGCCTTAGAATTAGAGCCAAGTTTGACTTCCGCAAAAATAAAACTAGGCAAGCTCGATATTGTTTTTGGAGATCTGGAGAAAGCATTGGAGCAAGCGGAGTCAGTTTTGACAAGTGACTCAAGCAATATTGATGCAAAAATGATCAAGGCATCGGTTTATATTAAGCAGTTGAAAAAAGATCAAGCAGCAGAAATAGTTGATTTTGTTTTAAAAGATAGCCCGGATAATGTTGAGGCTTTGTCATTGCAAGCTGCTTTATTTGCTGAAAAAAATGAAATAGATCAAGCTTTGGGGGCAGTAAATAAGGCATTGGGAGTACAGCCCGCAAACCTTCCTTTGCGCTTATTTAAGATAAAACTGGATGCAGGGCTGAATAACATAGATAGCGTAATAAAGGGTTATCAGGAGCTTATTCAGTTATACCCAGATGCCGGTAACTTTAAGCTGAGCTTGGCTTCCATTTACTCGATGACTGATAAGCTTGAGGAGGCGGAGAGACTATTGAGGGAAATGGTCGAAAAATCAAATGATAAAGTCGAGCCTGAAATAGTTTTGATCGAATTTTTAAATGCTCGTGCTAAAGATCGAGTGATTTCGGAGTACAAGGCTATGCTTAACCGCCATCAAGGGCAACCTAAGGTGTTGTTAGAGCTCTCGAAATGGATGGTTGCGTCAGGATATGCTGAAACTGGTAAGGAAGGGTTAGAACAAGTTGTTCAGCTAGAAAAGAATAACGAAGCAGGCTTGTCAGCCCAAGTCATTCTTGCGGAAATTGCGCTAACGGAAAAGCAGTTTAGTGCTGTAGAAAGCTCTTTAAAAGATATTTTTAGTATTAATTCGGAATTGATTCAGGCAAATTTGCTTAAAGGTCGTTTTTTGCTGGCTCAAAATAAAACGGATGAAGCTATTGAGTTCCTTAATAAACTTGTATGGAACAAAACTAATGCAGACGACGTTTATTCTTTGCTAGGTGATGCTTATTTAATAAAACAGGATCGGAAACAGGCTGAGAAAAGTTTTAAACAGGCGTTAGAAGTTAATCCAGCAAATTTGGCTGCCTTTTCTCGTGTATATAGTAACTACGTACAGGCCGGGCAAAATGAAAATGCTAGGCAATATCTTGAAAAGGCGTTATCGCTAAAACAAAACGACATTTTATTACTTACTAGTAAGGCTGAGTTGGATATTTTAGAGAAAAAGTGGGATGGCGCCCAAGAGTCTATTCAACGGCTAGCACTTTTTTCTAAAGATAAGGCGATGCCTATATATCTTCAAGCCAATGTTTTACAGGGTAAAGGTAAGTATGCTGAGGCAATTAGCTTGTATGACAAGTTGATACAACAGTATCCTAATCATTTAAATTCTTTGATTAATTTAGTCAGATCTTACGAGGCTCTTGGGCAAAGAGAGAATGCTGTTGCGTATTTGGAAAAGCACCATGTAAAGTATCCTGATCAATTAAATACTGTTGGCGTGCTGAGTGATATATACATTGCAAATAATGATTATGTAAAAACCAAAAAGCTGCTGACGGATCAGGTTAAACATACTCCAAAAGCAGCATCGATTTATCTCGCTCTAGCAAGGGTTGAGGCAATGATGAATAAAAATATTTCTTCAGCCAAAGATGTGTATTTGCGAGGATTGGAAGTCAATCCAAATGATCCTCAGTTAGCTATGGCTCTAGCTGCTTTGTATGAACAATTAAACGAAAAGGAAAATGCAATCAGGGTGTATAAAGCAGTACTCGATAAGAATCCCGATAATAACTTAGCTATTAACAATTTGGCCTCGTTATTGATAGAGTCAAACAGTCACGATGAGATTAGTCAAGGAATGGAGTTAGCAAAAGTATTTAAAGATTCCGAGAATTCGTATTTTCAAGACACATACGCTTGGGCATTAATTAAAGCTGGTAGTAATGAGGAGGGGCTGAAGTTATTACAGTCCTTGATTCTAAAAGAGCCTAAACTGCCTGAGTTTAGATATCACTTAGGAGTTGCACACATGAATGCTGGTAATAAAGCGACTGCGATAAGTGAGCTTAAACAATCTATTAGTTTGTCTGAAAAACAGAAGCGAAATTTTTCCGGTAAAGATAACGCAAAAAAGATCCTTGAAGAAATAGAGAATTGAGCAGGTAATTGGGTAACTACTTAGATTATGATTATGCGGATATTTAAAAAAAAGTTGTTGTATTGTTTGATAGCATTTGCCCTTATTTCTAGTATTGTTGGGTGTTCCCAGCCTTTACTTGAGGATATGCAACAGACTGCTGACTATACTTATCAGATAGGGCCTGGCGATAGTGTCAATATTTTTGTTTGGGGCAACCCAGAGTTATCTACATCAGCGCCAGTGCGTCCGGATGGAAAGATAACTGTTCCTTTAGTAGAAGAATTGTTGGCCAGTGGTAAAACGCCATTTGAACTTGCTCGGGACATTGAGAAGGTGCTTTCGACTTATATAAAAAGTCCACAGGTAGTTGTTATGGTTAGCGGATTCAAAGGGATTAGCACTCAGCAAATCAGGGTCATTGGGAGAATTGGCGGTGGCGGTGGCGGTGGTGGAGTCAGTGGTGGAACTGGTGGTGGTGGCGTAGGACGTTACCAGGGTAAATCCATTCCATACGAGAGGGGAATGACGCTATTGGATGTTATTATTCAAATTGGTCTGAACCAATATGCTGATGGTAATAGAGCCAGTGTTATCAGGGATGTGAATGGAGAATTGAAGCCGTTTGGCGTAAGGATTGACGACCTTATTGATGATACAGATTTGTCAGCTAATGTCTTGATGATGCCTGGGGACATTTTGATTATTCCCGATGCGTATTTTTAAGTGTTTGTAAGAAGGTAGACTTTTTCTGTAGGTAGTATGTCCATTAATTCTAGATTGAAAACAACGGCTAGTTAATATGCAGCAAGATCTTTCCGAAGTTTATTTTTATTTGAAAGGTACTTTAAAGTACAAGCGCCTTGCCATCGTTTTCGCTTTGGTTGTTTGTTCAGCTGCTTGGGCGTACATTTTTATGATGCCTGATAAATTTGAATCGAAAGCCAAAGTTCATATTGATTCAGCTACAGTGATTAGGCCTCTCATGAGAGGTATGGTTATAGAGCCTGATATATCTGCGCTGATCAGAATAATCCAGCAGCTAATGTTTACGAGACCTAATCTTGAAAAAATTATTTCGCTATCTCAGCTAAGTAGATCGCAGGATAGCTCAGGATCTGCTACGGAATTGATTGAGAAACTTAAGAAGGACATAACAATTGCAGGAGGCAGAGGAGATATATTCGATATTGCTTATACCTCACAAGATCCTGAAGTTGCGAAGAGTGTGGTCCAGGCTGTTCTTACAGTGTTTTCTGAACAAACAGAGGGCAAAGCATTGGCTGACGCGAGTGATGCGCAACGTTTCATCGAACAGCAGATACGAGAATACGAGATTAGGCTGCAAGATGCTGAAAAAGCGAAAGAAGAATTTAAACGCGCAAACATTGATTTACTTAACGGCTCAGATCAATTTCAGAGTTTGCAGAAAATGAAGGAGCAGTATCTAGATGCCAACACGGCTCTAGAGCAAGCTATTTCTCGACGAAATGTTTTAGCGGAGCAGGTTGCTGAAATCCAAGAGTCTGAGGAAGACTGGGGTCTACCGACATCCACTCAGGAAGTATCTGCGGATAATGCAAGGATAGAATCTCTGAAAGATAAGCGCACTGAATTGTTGCTTAAATATACCGAACGCCATCCGGAAATAATTGAAATCGATAAGTTGATTGACACGCTGAAAACTCAAGAGAACCAAGCTAAGACGAGTCAGTCGCAAGTCAATGGAGATATACAGGCAGGGCTTTCCGAAAGTATTGGTGCAGAGAAAATGGCAAATCCCTATGTTCAGGCGTTAAAAATGGGGTTTGACAATGCTCAGGCTGAAGTTGCTTCTAGTCAAACTTTGGTTGAGTCAATTCGAAACAGGATAGCAAAGCTTGAAGAAGGTTTGAATGAAAGATTGACCATAGAAACGGAAATGAAAAATCTTAACCGGGACTATGAAACGATAAGCGGCAAGTACGCCGAGTTGCTGGATCGGCGTGAACAGGCTCATATTACCGAACGCGTTGATGACCAGACATCTCGTTTGAAATTTAAAATTGCTGATCCCCCTAGTAAGCCCAACAAGCCTAGCTCACCTAATAGAAAATTATTTTATTCTTTCGCGCTTTTGGTTGGGGTTATTTTGGGATTTGGTGTCGCGTTTTTGGTTTATTTTATACGTCCAGTGTTCATGTCAACGAGACAAGTAAGGATTGTGACCGGCCTACCATCCTTAGGTAGTGTGTCTCTTACCTCACAAGGCATAAGTCAGACTAATAATATTGACTGGTTACTTATTTCGACTTTTGCAATATTGCTAAGTGGTTATATCGGTATCATGATATTTGAGATACTCAAGTAAAGTCGTATTAAACAGGTAAACATATGAGCATTATAGAGAATGCGCTGAAAAAGGCAGGGAGCCAAGGGTTAGTTGTGGAAAATAATAGTCAAGAGTCGGCTACCACAGCTAAACCTGATAGGGGTTTCAGTGAAGCCAATTTAGAATCGACTGGGTTGCGGGAATCTTCCGGGGCATTTTCGCCCGAACAACAGGTTGTTGTTGATTGGGCTAGTTTGGCGGAAAACGGTTTTATAGATAATAATAACGCAAAATCTCAGCTAGCTGAAGAATTTAGAGTTATTAAGAGGCCTTTGGTAAACAATATACAGGGCGCAGAAAATAATGGAATTAATCGTTCTAATTTAATTCTTATTTGCAGTAGTTTGCCTGGGGAAGGTAAGACATTTGTTTCAATTAATTTGGCTTTGAGTATTGCTAACGAAAGAGATAAAAAAGTTTTGCTTATAGATGCTGATGTGGAAAAGCCAAGTATATCAAAACAATTAGGGATTAATAGCCCTCGAGGCTTAATAGAGTATTTAGAAGATGATAAAGTAACTTTTTCAGATATTTTGTTAAAAACAGATCTTCCAAATCTTAGTTTAATTACAGCGGGTAAAAGACATAAATACTCAACAGAGTTGTTATCAAGTCAACGGATGTATTTGTTCGCGGAAGAAGTGAGTCGGCGATACAAAGATCGAATTGTGATTTTTGATTCACCTCCGTTGTTAGTTGCTACTCAAGCCCAAATACTTGCGGAACTTGTAGGGCAAGTAGTGCTGGTGATTGCGGCGGAAGTAACCCCTCAGAGCGTGGTTAATGAGTCGGTTGCGAAGCTTAGTAATTGCGATGTTGTTATGACTCTTCTGAACAAAACAAGAAAAGAGATAGATATATACGGTCACAATTATAGTTATGGGAAATATGGACATTTGTGACAGTAATCGTCTTTCCGGTTTATCTCTAGCTACCTTGCTTTCTGGTTTAAGTGTTGGCATGGTTTTACATTCTAGCGTCGCAATGGCGCTAGATTGGAGATTTAGTCCGAGTTTATCGGCGAGTGAAATATTTTCTGATAATTTGGCGCTTTCTGAAAATAACAAAAAGAGCGGTTTTGTAACCGAGATTAGTCCTGGAGTTTCGTTGTATGGGAATTCTCCGTGGAGTAATTTCAATTTAAATTATCGTATGCAAGGTCTCTATAATGCGGGTGGTAGAGATGCTATAGATATAAATCATCAGCTTAATATGAATTCTTTGTATCAAGCTGTTCGTAACACCCTTTTTCTGGAAACTGCAAGCTCAATTAGTCAGCAAAATATTAGTAATTCGTTTGTTACGACTGATAATATTTCTGGGAACGGAGGGCGGACTGAAGTAAAGACATTTAGTATTTCACCCTATTGGACGCCTCGTTTTGGCCAGTTTGCAACGGGTTTAGCTAAAGTCGGTTATAGTAAGTCTTCCTTTGAGAATTTAAATGGATCTGCGGTCACTCCGCAGTTGTCAAGTTTAGTGTCTGATTCAGATACTATTACGCGCCAGGCTAGATTGTCCAGCGGCAGTTATTTTAATAGAATTAATTGGGGATTAAATTATTCGTCGCAAGAACAGAGTAGGGTTGTCGGTCAAGATGTTCGATTTGAACAATATCAAGGTAATGCTCGGTATTATATCAATAACAAATTTAACCTTTTCGGGCAAGCAGGGTTTGAAAATAACGATTTTCAGACCTCGGCCAACAGCATAAGTAATGGTTTTTTTTATACTGTAGGTGGTCAATGGACGCCAAGCAAGTGGTATTCGCTTGAGGTCGGTATTGGTAATAACAAGCATGCTACGTTGCAATTTAATCCATCGGAAAATCTCAGTTCGACTATTACGTATCGTAATAAAGATGTTGGGTTAAATACTGGCGATTCCTGGGATGCAAACTTTAATTATCGAGCTAAGCAGGCCACTATTGCATTCAATTATTCCCAGGAGACAACTACACAGCAGCAATTGTTTGCCGAGCAGGGTTTTTTTCTTCGGGATGCATCGGGTAGTTTGACTCAGGTGGTTAATACTCAAGATTTAATTGCTCAGGGATTTCTCACGCCGGGCCCTACTGATCCCGTGACTGGAAGATCATCTTTAATTCGAGGCCCCAATTTTAACAATACTCAATTAGTTTTCAATCCGTTTGATTTGGTCAACGACGTGATTATTAGAAAACGTGGAAATCTTTCTTTCTCGTACCAAACGGGCAAGAGCAGTTATACCGCTTCGGTATTTAACGAACGTAGAACATATGAGGTTCGTTCTGGAGAAGACATGTCATATGGTGTTACGGGTAGTTGGCAATGGCAATTTGCTTCTAGAATGGATCTTTATTTGCGGCCGTCTTGGCAGCACACCGACGGAGAGTTGACCAGCAATTCTCGATATGATGTTGCTTTGGGGGTTAGTAGGGGGATTCCGATTAATCTTGGGAGGCCCTTATTAATGGATACTCGGCTCGAGTTTCGACATATCAATCAAATATCTGATTCGTCTCAATTTAACGGTTATGTTGAAAACAGGGCGACAGCCAATTTTAACGTACGATTCTAAATAGAAACTACATGTACGACGGATTTTATAATCTCACCCAAAAGCCTTTTCAGTTAAGCGCAGACCCAGATTTCTTTTTCCAGAGCTCCGTGCATAAGCGTGCTTTAGCTTATATGCATTACGGCTTGACGCAAGGTGAAGGCTTTGTGCTCGTTATCGGCTCACCTGGCACAGGTAAAACTATGCTGGTAAAGAGTTTGATAAAAAATTTGAATAAGGAGAAATTGTTAATTGGTGTGATGATGACTTCTCAAGTGGGTCCCGAAGACACCTTGCGGATGGCTGCATCGACATTTGGTTTTTCATTTTCCCTAACGGATAAAGCTAGTTTATTATCGGGATTCGAAAAATTTATCGCTGAAAAAGCCAGAGAGGGAAGGCGATTATTGTTAATCGTAGATGAAGCACAAAATTTGCCTAAACAGTCCTTGGAAGAGTTGCGCATGCTTACCAATTTGGATGTTAACGGCAATCCCGTTTTTCAGGTGTTTCTGGTTGGGCAAACCGAATTGAAACGTACTATATACTCCGCGGATATGGAGCAGCTGAAACAACGGATTGTATCCACATTTCAACTTGATCCATTGGATTTGGAAGAGACTAAAGAATATATACTTTTTAGGTTGCAAACTGCCGGCTGGACGGGAACTCCCGAGTTTACGCCCAGTGTTTTCGAGGTGATTCATGAGTTTAGCGGCGGTATTCCTAGGCGCATTAATTCCTTGTGTGATCGTCTGCTATTGTTCGGTTATTTGGAGGAGTTGAAGCTGCTGGATGAGCAGGCGGTCACCAAAGTGATTGTCGAGGTTAAGGAAGAAATGTTACTCGAAGCCGCTGACGAGGAGTATGAGAATTCCATGCCGCCTTTACATCGTTTCAGTGGTGTTGACTCAGAATCTCTTGAGCATCGGATTGCCAGACTAGAAGAAGTTGTCACCAATCTTCGAAACAGTCTGAATAAAGAAAAAGCGTTACTTAGAAAAGCTATTCTGCTGCAATTGGATATGGATGCCGTATATAGCGATACAACAACCTCCCTGGATTAAAAAATGTTCCCTAAAGTCTTGGTTTGCGTGGTTGGCGCGCGACCTAATTTCATGAAAATGGCGCCCATTATTAGACAGTTGCAAGCTGTTAGCCATTTGATCACTCCTTATTTGGTGCATACCGGGCAGCATTACGACCAGGCCATGAAAGATACTTTTTTCCAACAGCTCGGTATTCCGGAGCCGGACAAAGATTTGGGGGTCGGATCTGGCAGTCACGCCGTGCAGACTGCAAATGTCATGTTGCGCTTTGAGCCGGTTTTGGATGATGTTAAGCCTTTTGCGGTATTGGTTGTCGGCGACGTCAATTCCACCATCGCCTGCGGGTTGGTCGCAGTGAAAAAGAACATTCCACTGATTCATGTTGAAGCCGGTTTAAGAAGTTATGATCGGCAAATGCCGGAAGAGATTAACCGGATTTTGACCGACCAGCTATCTGACTTGCTATTCACTACGGAACGTGCGGCGGCGGATAATTTGACAAGGGAGGGGATTGCAGAACAGCGGATATACTTTACTGGGAACGTGATGATCGACACGCTTTTGGCTAACTGCCAGCAAGCCTCTTCTTTGGCGGAAACATTGCAGCGATACGGTTCTAAGCAGGTTGTTTCGGAAAAAGCTTACGCCTTATTAACATTACACCGACCTTCTAATGTTGACGACCCCGAAACACTGGAGCGCTTGGTTCGGGTAGTGGGTGATATTAGTGAAAAACTCCCTGTGATATTCCCGGTTCACCCTCGCACTCAGCAAAAAATTGCGGAAGCGGGTTTGCTGCAATTATTGCCGCAACAGCGAGTGATTATGTTGCCGCCGGTGGCATATTTGGAAATGCTCGGTTTGATGCAATCAGCCCAATTGGTTTTGACTGATTCCGGTGGTTTACAGGAAGAAACCACCGCATTGGGTGTACCTTGTGTGACTTTGCGGGAAAATACCGAAAGGCCGATCACGATCACCGAGGGAACGAATACTATTGTGGGAACCGATCCGGCCAAAATCATGCAATGTGTTGATGATATTTTGCACACTGGCGGTAAGAGTGGTCGAGTCCCGGAATATTGGGACGGTAAAGCGGCTGATCGCATCGTCGATGAAATTGTGCGTCGTTATGAGTTGGCAAGGTAAAACTGTATGAATTTGCCTGTGCGGGTTAATGCCATGACGGTCGATGTCGAGGATTATTTTCAGGTCTCGGCTTTTGAGACGAATATTCAGCGTAATCAGTGGGATGCTTTACCTCACCGGGTAGAGCGGAACACCCAGAAGATTTTGGATTTGTTTGCTCAACATCAAGTAAAAGCAACGTTTTTTACCTTGGGCTGGGTGGCTGAGCGTTACCCGCAGTTGGTTAAGCGGATTGTCGATGAAGGGCATGAACTCGCGTCGCATGGTTATCAACACACCCGCGTAACCGAACAAACACCGGATCAGTTCCGGGAAGACATTAGAATTAGCCGGCAGATTCTTGAAGATATTGGTGATCAGCCAATTGTGGGTTATCGGGCGGCTAGTTATTCAATTGGCGCCAAAAATCTTTGGGCCTTAGAAGTCCTTGAGGATGAAGGCTTTCAGTACAGTTCCAGTATTTACCCGGTCAAGCATGATTTATACGGTATGCCGGGAGCTCCTCGCTTCGCCTATCGGCCGGGCAACGCGCCGAAACTGTTGGAAATTCCGATTACTACATTGAAAATTCTGAATCGTAATGTTCCCTGTGGCGGCGGCGGATTTTTTAGATTGTATCCGTACCAATTTTCGAAATGGGCTTATCGCCACCTCAACAAATGCGAAAACCAGTCAGGTATTTTTTATTTTCACCCTTGGGAAATAGATCCAGAGCAACCGCGGCAGCATGACCTGTCATTTAAAACCCGCTTTAGACATTATCTGAATCTGGGTCGAATGGAAAATCGCCTTAACAGCTTACTTGCTGATTTTGCTTGGGATACCATGCAGAGCGTGTTTCTAAGCAAACAAACAGACACATCATCATAGTCAGTCATGATCAAATTACTTGAGCCTTCCCAAAGAGAGCGTTGGGATCACTATGTCATGGCTTCGGCCGATGGCAGCTTTTTTCATTTATCGGCTTGGCAGCAAGTGATAAAGCAGGCTTTCGGACATAACACCTATTATTACTACACAGAGCAAGATGGCGAAATTACCGGTATTTTGCCCTTGACTCATGTCAATAGCTTGTTGTTTGGTAATTCTTTGGTTTCAAACGCATTTTGTGTTTATGGGGGAATTGTCGCAAGCAATGATGAAGCCTTCGCAGGCTTACAAAGCAAAGCACAACAACTTGCTAGGGAATTGGGCGTGGATAGTCTGGAGATGAGAAGTCGACAACAGCATCACCCGGATTGGCCGCACAAAGAACTCTATGTCACGTTTAGAAAAGAACTCGATCCAGATGTCGAAAAAAATCTGAATGCGATTCCGCGTAAACAGCGGGCAATGGTGCGGGCCGGCATTAAAGCCGGTCTTACCAGTGTCATAGACGATAATGTCGAACGTTTGTATCGCGCCTATTCCGAAAGTGTCCGGAATTTAGGCACCCCGGTATTTCCGAAAAGATATTTTCAAATTTTGCAGGATGTATTTGGTGAGAGTTGCGAGGTGCTCACGATAGAGCACGAAGGTCAATTAGTGGCCAGCGTAATGAGTTTTTATTTCAAGGACGAGGTTTTGCCGTATTACGGCGGCGGCACCGACGCAGCCCGTGATTTGAAAGGCAACGATTTCATGTATTGGGAAGTGATGCGGCGTGCGGTGGAAAAGGGCTGCAAGATTTTCGATTATGGTCGCAGTAAAGTTGGCACGGGCTCTTATCGCTTTAAAAAGCACTGGGGTTTTGAACCGGAACCGCTCTATTACGAGGTTGATCTGGTTAAAGCCAAACAAATACCCGAAATCAATCCGCTAAATCCTAAATACCGCTTGTTTATTGCGGCTTGGAAGCGTTTGCCTTTGCCGCTTAGTCAGCTAATTGGCCCTTGGCTTGCCAAGGACTTAGGCTAATGGAAAAGCCTAAATTACTTTACTTGGTCCATCGTATTCCTTATCCGCCCAACAAGGGCGATAAGATTCGTTCATTTCATTTTTTGCAGGCGTTAGCCGCCGAATACCGGATATTCCTCGGTACCTTTATTGATGATCCTGATGACAAGCGGCATCTCGACGCCTTAAAGTCTTTCTGTGCGGATACTTGCTGTATCGAATTAAATCCCAAGATCGGCAAAATCAAAAGTTTGGCAGGCTTGTTGAGTGGCGAAGCCTTGAGTTTGCCTTATTACCGAAACCGTGGGTTGCAAGAGTGGGTGGATAAGACTATTAACGAACAGGGTATTGAGCGGGCGATGATTTTTTCATCGCCGATGGCGCAATACGTGGAGAAATATACCAACTTGTATTGTGTAGCCGATTTTGTCGATGTCGATTCCGACAAATGGCAGCAATATGCCTTCAGCAAGCGCTGGCCAGCCAATTGGGTTTACCGGCGTGAAGCCGAAAAGCTTTTGGCCTATGAGCGACGTATCGCAGCATGGGCTGATGCGACAATATTCGTATCCGAACAAGAAGCAGGTTTGTTCAAAGCTTTGGCGCCTGAATGGGCAAGCAAAATTGGTTTTGTGAACAACGGTGTGGATACGGATAGTTTCGATCCGGATTTGTCTTGGCAAACGCCCTTTCCGGCCAAGCAGCACGCTATAGTTTTCACGGGAGCGATGGATTATTGGGCCAATGTTGATGCGGTCAAATGGTTTGCCGAGCAGGTATTGCCAGTTATTAAAAGCCGCCTGCCTAAAGTACATTTTTATATAGTGGGTTCCAAGCCTGCCAAAGAGGTGTTGCAACTGGCGGATAAAGACTCAGGCGTCATTGTGACCGGTCGGGTTGACGATGTCAGGCCCTATGTAGCTTTTGCTGACGTTGTCGTCGCACCCTTGCGAATTGCCAGAGGGATTCAAAACAAGGTGTTGGAAGCGATGGCGATGGCGAAGCCGATAGTGGCTACTACGGCGGCTATGGAAGGTATATCTGGTGGGGCGGATCTGCAGGTGGCGATAACCGACGCTCCCGAAGACTTTGCCTGCCAAGTTTTACGGTTTTTGAGTCAGCCGGTCGAATCGGCTAACATCAATCGCCGCTATGTGGAAAGCGATTTCAGTTGGGAGCAGAACGGCCAACGCTTGTGCCGATTGATAGCGGGCGAGTCTGCATAAATGTCCAAGCCGTTACCGCCGTTAATCGTGCACATCATTTATCGGTTAGGAATTGGCGGTCTGGAGAACGGCCTGGTCAATATCATCAACAATCTACCGGAAGACAGTTACCGGCATGCCATTATCTGTTTGGCGGATAGTACCGAATTCAGCCAACGTATCAAACGGCAAGATGTGATCGTTCACCAGTTGCATAAACGGCCAGGTCAGGACTGGGCTTCGTTTTATGCAGTCTATCGCTTGTTGAAACAATGGCAGCCGGCTATCGTGCATACCCGTAATTTAGCGGCTATCGAATATCAGATTTGCGCATTGTTAGCCGGCGTGCCTTATCGGGTGCATGGCGAGCATGGTTGGGATGTCTTCGATCCGGATGGCAGTAATGTCAAATATCAATGGCTAAGGCGGGGTTTAGGTTTAATCATCCATCGCTTCATTCCTTTGTCGCAGCATTTACAGAATTATCTGCTGAATCGAGTGGGCATTTCTTCAGATAAAATCACGCGAATCTGTAACGGTGTCGATACCAAAACGTTTTATCCTCGTGCCGGAAGTAGACCAATACCGGACGGTTGCTCACTGAATTTGCATGAAAAGCTGGTGATCGGTACGGTCGGGCGCATGCACGGCGTGAAAGATCAATTGACGCTGGTTAGGGCGTTTATCGATGCTTGTCAACAATCCCCGGAATTTGCCCAAATTGCCCGATTGCTTTTGATTGGTGACGGGCCTTTGCGAGCCGAAGCGCTTGACCTATTGAGTGCCGCCAGCCTGATCGATAAAGCCTGGTTACCCGGCGAGCGTGACGACATTCCCCAAATTTTGCGCAGCC
>Ga0123389_111724_pt1 | contig 13817 bp, 13 predicted proteins | sample T0HHNH4metaT_FD_89917 | JGI IMG/M metagenome (GOLD analysis project Ga0123389, IMG submission 89917) | Methane-oxidizing artificial microbial communities from Washington, USA to study methane cycling - T0-HHNH4 metaT (Metagenome... | ecosystem: Engineered > Modeled > Simulated communities...
AAATAAAGGCAAAACTACATGGATGACAACAAAAGCAAAGCACTCGCCGCCGCACTTTCACAAATTGAAAAACAATTTGGCAAGGGGTCTATCATGCGCATGGGAGATAGTGATATCGGCGAAGATATTCAAGCCGTTTCAACTGGCTCCCTCGGTCTTGATATTGCTTTAGGTATCGGTGGTCTACCACGCGGCCGTATCGTAGAAATTTACGGACCTGAGTCTTCAGGTAAAACCACACTAACCCTTTCAGTCATTGCACAAATGCAGAAACTAGGCGGCGTTGCCGCATTTATTGATGCAGAGCATGCACTGGATCCACAATACGCAGCTAAATTAGGTGTAAATGTACCTGATCTGTTAATTTCACAACCAGACACTGGTGAGCAAGCGCTTGAAATTGCAGACATGCTCGTGCGCTCAGGCTCAGTAGATATCGTAGTCGTTGACTCAGTGGCAGCACTCACCCCACGCGCAGAAATTGAAGGCGAGATGGGTGACTCACACATGGGCTTACAAGCACGCCTAATGAGCCAAGCACTACGTAAGCTAACAGGTAACATCAAGCGCACTAACACTTTGGTGATTTTCATTAACCAGATCCGTATGAAAATCGGCGTGATGTTTGGCAACCCCGAAACAACAACAGGCGGCAATGCGCTTAAGTTTTACGCTTCTGTACGCTTAGACATTCGTCGTACTGGCGCGATTAAAAAAGGTGATGAGGTCACAGGCTCTGAAACGCGCGTAAAAGTGATTAAAAACAAAGTAGCCCCTCCGTTCAAACAAGCTGAGTTTGACATCATGTACGGCGAAGGCATTTCTCGTTTTGGTGAAATCATCGAGCTTGGCGCTAATATTAAACTGATTGAAAAAGCAGGCGCTTGGTACAGCTACAATGGCGAAAAAATTGGTCAAGGTAAGGAAAATGCAAAAGAGTTCTTGCGTGAGCATCCAGAAATTGCTGCGGACCTAGAGGCTAAGATTCGTGCTAATGCTAAATCATTAAGCGAAGCAATGACTGCACCACGTAGCGAGGATGACTAAAACCTTTGTCGTTAAATCGCTGCGTCAGCGCGCTTTAGATTACTTAGCCAAGCGCGAATATTCTTATATCGAGCTTAGCAAAAAACTAAAAGCCTATGCAGACGAAAATGATGACATCCCTGCTTTACTAGATGACTTTAAAGCAAGGGGATGGCTTTCAGACCAGCGATTTACTGAGCAAATTATTCACGCGAGAAAAGCCAAGTTTGGGTCAGCTAAAATAGCGCATGAATTACGTGAAAAAGGCATTGCAGACCAATTAATTACGGATGCAGTAGAAACGTTAAAATCGACAGAACTGGATAACGCGACTGAAGTGTGGCGTAAGAAATTCAAGGCCTACCCACAAAATCGTGAGGAATGGGCGAAACAAGCAAGGTTTTTACAAAGCCGTGGTTTTGGCTTTGAACTGATTAAAAAAATACTAACCGTTAATGATAACGATTAAACAAGCGATTAAAATTAAACTTTATGACCATACAACTTAGCAGCACCCCAAGCAGCAACGAAATTCGCCAGGCATTTCTTGATTTCTTTGCATCCAAAGGCCACGAGATTGTCAGTTCAAGCTCACTAGTACCGCATGGTGACCCTACCCTATTATTCACCAACGCTGGGATGAACCAATTCAAAGACGTATTTCTTGGCTTTGATAAACGCCCATATACCCGTGCCACTTCAAGCCAAAAATGTGTACGCGCTGGCGGTAAACATAATGACTTAGAAAACGTAGGTTACACCGCACGCCACCATACATTCTTTGAAATGTTAGGTAACTTTAGCTTTGGTGATTACTTCAAAGAAGATGCCATCAAATACGCATGGGAACTGCTTACCGACGTATTCAAACTACCTAAAGATAAGCTAACCGTCACGGTATACGCTGAAGATGATGAGGCTTATGCCATCTGGAATAACATGATCGGCGTGCCTGCAGAGCGCATCATTCGGATCGGCGATAACAAAGGCGCGCGTTACGCATCTGATAATTTCTGGATGATGGGTGACACTGGCCCATGTGGACCATGTACCGAAATTTTCTATGACCACGGCGCTCACCATTTTGGTGGCCCTCCAGGTAGCCCAGATGAAGATGGTGATCGTTACATTGAAATCTGGAACAACGTTTTCATGCAGTTCAACCGTGATGAAGCTGGTGTAATGCACCCATTGCCAAAACCATCGGTAGATACTGGTATGGGCCTAGAGCGTATTTCAGCCGTGCTACAACACGTACACGCCAACTACGAAATCGACTTATTCCAGACCTTAATCGCAGCAGCAGCGCGTGAAACTAAAACGGCAGACTTGAGTAGCCCATCACTCAAAGTGCTGGCTGATCATATCCGCGCCTGTAGCTTCTTAATCGCGGATGGCGTGATTGCAGGTAATGAAGGGCGTGGTTATGTGTTGCGTCGTATTATTCGCCGTGCAATTCGTCATGGCTACAAACTTGGTGTACGCAGCGCGTTCTTCCACAAAATCGTACCGGATCTAGTGGCTGAAATGGGCAGCGCTTATCCTGAACTCACAAGCAACCAAGCACGTATTACAGAGATTTTAAAACAAGAAGAAGATCGCTTCTTTGAAACCATTGAAAATGGTATGGCAATTCTAGAAACTGAGCTTGCCAATACCGCTGCAGTGTTTAATGGTGAAACAGCATTTAAACTTCATGATACTTACGGATTCCCACTCGACTTAACAGCAGATATTTGCCGTGAACGTAACGTTGCCGTTGATACCGATGCATTTAACGCAGCAATGACTCGCCAAAAAGAACAAGCGCGCGCTGCGGGCAAATTCAAAATGGCAACCAACCTTGAATACGACGGCGTTGCGACTAGCTTTCATGGCTATGACAAGCTAGAAACTAATGCAAACATTACCGCTTTATATAAAGATGGCGCCGCAGTCTCTACATTAAAAGAAGGCGAAACTGGCGTTGTGGTCTTAGACAACACCCCATTCTATGCAGAGTCTGGTGGTCAAATCGGTGATTGCGGCGAGTTGCGTGGTGCAAACGGTATTTTTGAAGCTGAAGATACGCAAAAGATTCAAGCAGCAGTATTCGGTCACCATGGCGTGTTAAAAACAGGGTCATTAAATGTTGGTGACCAAGTAACTGCGCGTGTCAACACACAAGCCAGAACCAGCACGATGCGGAATCACTCAGCTACTCACTTGATGCATAAAGCACTACGTGAAGTGTTGGGTGAGCACGTACAACAAAAAGGGTCCTTAGTCGATACAGGTAAAACAAGATTCGACTTTGTGCACACTGCGCCGATGACCGATGATGAAATCGCAAAAGTTGAACAAATCGTTAACGCAGAAATATTAGCTAACGCTGTCTGCCAAGCTCGTGTAATGGACATAGAGTCTGCACAGAAAACTGGCGCGATGATGCTATTTGGGGAGAAGTATGGCGATGAAGTTCGCGTACTAGACATTGGCTCAAGCCGCGAATTATGTGGTGGTACTCACGTAAGCCGCACTGGTGATATCGGCCTATTCAAGATTACATCTGAAGGTGGCGTAGCCGCTGGGGTACGCCGTATTGAAGCGACCACTGGCGAAGGTGCTCTAAATCTCATCAACACACAGCAATCACTCATCTCAAGCTTAGCAAACGACTTAAAAGCACCAGTATCTGAATTAGCAGCTAAAGTTGCACAACTAAGTGATCATGCAAAATCATTAGAAAAAGAGCTAGCACGACTCAAATCGAAACTAGCGTCTTCACAAGGTGATGACTTAGCAACGCAAGCCATTGAAGTCGCAGGTTTCAAAGTGTTATCTGCAACATTAGATGGCGCAGATGCAAACGCACTACGCGAAACGATGGATAAGCTGAAAGACAAACTTAAATCAGCCGCGATTGTGTTAGCCAGTGTAAGCGATGGTAAAGTAAGCCTAGCTGCTGGTGTGACAGCTGATTTAATTAGCAAGATTAAAGCAGGTGAGCTAGTCAACTTTGTTGCAGGTCAAGTAGGTGGCAAAGGTGGCGGTAAGCCAGATATGGCAATGGCAGGCGGCACTGACGCAAGCAAATTACCTCAAGCGCTGGCAAGTGTAGCTGATTGGGTTAAAACTAAAGCGTCTTAAAAGAAATACTTAGCTTTTCTAGTGTCAGTAATTTTTGAAAAACCAGTGCCACTAGCAATGCTAACAAATGTCCTAGTGTGTTGTTATGCAGCCTACACACTGAACATACGATAGATTTTGTATCAAGTCGGTGATGATTGGCTTGTTGATTGAATAACAGTAAAAAGCTATTCAATCACCAGAGAACGCGCTGACCGCATTACCTAACAGGTTGTTGCTGTTAAAATTAAACAAAGTTAATACAGTTAATAAGGTTAAAAGAATATTTTATGGCACTTATTGTACAAAAATACGGCGGCACATCAGTCGCAAATCCAGAGCGCATTAAAAGTCTGGCGGCACGTGTTGCTCGCTATAAAGCGCTAGGCCACCAAATTGTCGTCGTAGTTTCTGCGATGTCTGGCGAAACTAACAGGCTTATCTCATTAGCTAAAGAAATCATGCCAGACCCTGATCCACGTGAACTGGATGTGATGGTTTCAACTGGTGAGCAAGTCACTATCGGCATGACAGCGCTAGCACTGATGGAACTAGGTATTAAAGCAAAAAGCTACACTGGCTCACAAGTTAAAATTCTGACTGATGACTCGCACACCAAAGCGCGCATCTTGAGTATTGATGAACATCATATTAAACAAGATCTTGATGATGGCTATGTGGTCGTGGTCGCGGGCTTCCAAGGCGTAGATGCCAATGGCAACATCACCACACTAGGTCGCGGTGGCTCTGACACCACAGGTGTTGCGCTAGCTGCTGCATTAAAGGCTGATGAGTGCCAAATCTACACAGACGTAGATGGTGTTTACACCACAGACCCTCGCGTAGTGCCTGAAGCACGCCGCCTAGACAAAATCACGTTTGAAGAAATGCTAGAGCTAGCTTCACAAGGCAGCAAAGTGCTACAAATCCGCTCAGTTGAATTTGCAGGCAAATATAAAGTTAAATTACGCGTGCTATCAAGCTTTGAAGAAGAAGGCGATGGCACACTAATCACATTTGAGGAAGAAAATACAATGGAACAACCCGTTATTTCTGGCATTGCCTTTAACCGCGACGAAGCCAAAATCACTGTATTAGGTGTACCGGACAAACCTGGTATTGCTTACCAAATCCTGGGCCCTATCGCTGAAGCAAATGTAGATGTGGATATGATTATCCAAAACACAGGTGCGGATGGTACAACTGACTTCACCTTCACTGTACATAAAAACGAAATGAACAAAGCGCTAAGTATCTTGCGCGACAAAGTTCAAGGCCACATTGGCGCACGTGAGATCAATGGCGACGATAAAATCGCTAAAGTATCTATCGTAGGCGTAGGTATGCGCTCACACGTAGGCATTGCAAGCCAAATGTTCCGCACATTAGCGGAAGAAGGCATCAACATTCAAATGATCTCAACTTCTGAAATCAAGATCGCAGTAGTGGTAGATGAAAAATATCTTGAGCTAGCCGTACGTGTCTTACACAAAGCATTTGAATTAGAAGCAGCATAATTGCAAGTTAACGTTGATTTTTAAAAGCGTTTAGCGTAGTATCACGCCCTCGTAAGAAGCGTAATTGAAGTAAACGGAGAGCTGGCCGAGTGGTCGAAGGCACTTCCCTGCTAAGGAAGCATACGGGCTTAAATCTGTATCGAGGGTTCGAATCCCTCGCTCTCCGCCAAGTCAAATAAAGTACTTGATTTTATTAGAGTTATCATAGAATCAGGTACTTACAACCTACTTTTTCCCAGTGTGTGTTACACCAACCTCAACGAGAGAGATTATGTGTACACATTTAACCCCACGTAATGGCACTTACTATTACCGTCGTAAAGTTCCAGTAAACCTTGTCGAAATCTTTGGTAAAGAGATAATGTTCTCTCTGCGAACTAAGGACAGAGATGCCGCCAAAATTAAAGTCCATAAGTGGGATGTGCATTATGATGTGGCTTTCATCTCAGCCCTTACCCCACTCGAAGAGACACCTGAAAGCACAGAGTCAATACCAGCAACACAAACCATCAAATCAAAGCGTCCTAGGCTCTACGAAGACCTCACGATTGATGATGCAGAAACGTACGCATTCTTGTTTAATAAACGCCTCCGCCTACTTCGAGAGGAGGCCATCACTAATAACTCTTGGCAACAGTTCAATGACTACCTAGAGAATCTAATTGGCAATGCTGAGGAGTATCTGAGAACAGGAGAGCATCCTTTCGAGGATAATCCTGCGCCCATGTGGAAGCTTGAGGCACAGCTTAAGGCAGCGACCTCCCTTCGCAACAACACGAGCATACCCTTCACCGATTCAATGTTCAAAGCTAGCAAGGACATTGTATCCAAAGTTACATCGACACTATCAAGTAAGTTGCTTAGTGAACTTATTAGTAAGTGGGCTAATGAACGCAAGCCTAGTCCCAAGACGGTAGACATCATGACTAGAGTTATCAGTCGCTTCGAGAGCATTGTAGGCAGGCTGCCGATTACAGACATTAAAAAAGTGCATGTGGTTGCATTCAAAGACGGGCTACTAGCAGCAGACTCAAGCATTGCAAATACCAATCAGTATCTATCCCTGCTAAGCACCCTGCTCGGTTACGCAGCATCTCAAGCAATTATTGAAACCAACCCAGCATCAGGCACAAAAATTAAGACGAACGTATCAGCCAGAACGAAGCGAAGTGGGTTCGATTTGGAAGCGCTGAATGCAATCTTTAACTCACCTATTTACATTAGCTCCGATAGACCAAAAGGAGGTAAAGGTGAGGCCGCATTCTGGCTACCGCTCTTAGCGCTTCATACTGGTGCTAGGCTAGACGAATTGTGCCAGCTGCAAGTTGGTGACATTTATCAAGAAAGCTATCAAGATGAGAGCGAGGACTCTCAACAGGCGTGGGTGCTCAGCATCACAGATGAAGGGGAAGGTCAGAAGCTTAAAAATGCCAGTAGCCGAAGACGCGTGCCAATTCATCAAAACTTGATTGCACTGGGCTTCATAGCCTACGTTCAATCCCAAAAAGGTGTGCAGGTATTCCCAGACCTCAAGCCCGCAAGTGCTTATGGCTCATTGAGTGGTAACTGGTCAAAGTGGTTTGGTAATTATTTGCGCAACACCATCAAAGTAGCTGACACCAAGATGGTCTTCCATAGTTTCAGGCACAATTTCAAGGACTATGCCCGAATGGCAGGTATCCCCTCAGATGTACACAACGCAATTACAGGCCACAGTAGCGGTGATGTTGCTGATAATTATGGTTCAGACAAGTACCCTTTACGTCCGCTTGTTGAAGCTATGACTAAGTACAAGGTAACAGGGTTAGTCCTGCCAATGCCAACTAGCAGAGGATAGCTATCACTTAAATGTTCAGCCCCTGCTATAGGATAAGAATCTTCATAATTAATGGGGTGAAGCATGCAAGAATACAACATAAGCATATATCTAGCAGAGTACTTGCGGATGCTCCTTGAGTAATACACCACAAAAAAAATACTACTCTTGCTCTAAGTACTATCAACAAGTTGATAAACAACTAAGTACACTAGAATACCAAAAATAACATATGTAGCAGAGCATAGAAGTGATGCTAGAAGCTACCTAGTATGTAACTCAAAAAGTAAAATCCACGAAACTAATGAAGTACTAAATAAAGAGACTAATCATAAGACTTAAATAGCTCCTATCACTCGATACCAAAAATTGTAATAGCAGTACGTACAGTCACCTCGAGCTAGTGCAAGTACCAACAACCCCCACTACCCCCTAGTAACTGTAGAATAATCTCTTATAGCAATCCAGACTAGTGCCAATAGCTACGCACTCTAAGTAGTTACAAGATACTACAAATACTGCTATCAAGAACGACTAGCATAAGTACTCAGCGCTACTACTAGTTATACACTCTGTTAAGTTAGAGTGTACTCATACGCTACACTCTACGAGTACTTATATACCTCGTATATATGTACCATATAGGTCACATACGCAATTACTTGACACTTGTAACTTTAACTCTTAGACTTTAATTAACACATCGTTAAGGAGTCAGTATGAGTAACATCATAAACACTAAAGGACACACTCTCGGTTACGCTAGAGTTAGCTCTGTTGAACAAGACACTGCAAGACAGCTAGAAGCACTAAATCAACTTGGACTTGATAGATTGTTTGAGGATAAAGCTAGTGGTAAGGATACTAACAGACCTGCACTGAAAGAGGCCATGCTGTATGCAAGAGCTGGAGATACTCTTGTTGTGCATAGCTTAGACAGACTAGCTCGCAATCTGGTAGACCTACTCAATATAGTCGAGGAACTAAACTCGAGAGGTGTAAGTGTTAAGTTCCTCAAAGAGAACCTAGTATTCACAACATCTGAGGCAGACCCGTTCTCTAAACTAACATTACAGATGCTAGGTGCTTTTGCTCAATTCGAGCGCAGCCTTATTAGAGAACGCCAGCGAGAGGGTATCGCCCTAGCTAAAGAAGCAGGTGCTTATCTTGGCAGAAAGCATGCTCTGTCAGATGAGCAGGTTGAAGAGCTAGTATCACTTGACAAGGCCAATCACGGTAAGAACCGTAAGGCTCTCGCTGATAAGTTTGGTATAAGTAGAACTTCTTTGTATCGCTACTTAGAAAGTGTATAAATCACATTACTCAGCGATTGGGTAATAGCGATAGAGTGAATTTTAAAGCGCCTTACTCGTGTAGACTTTTGACTTGATACCGAATCTAAGGCCAATCAAGAATAATCGCTTATAGCGCGTTTCTGTAATTCGTTATTCTGGAGCTATTGGCTTTAGAGCCTTATTCTAAAGGGTATCAGCGAATACATACTAATTCTCTGGTTGAGTTTTGCTATCCAACTCAATAACAGATATTGCGCGTACTAGAGCCTCAGGACGCTTACTCTTAGATAGTTGATTTATTGCTAAGTTAAGAGCCTTAACATCATCTTCACATAAGAACCATGTCACTGGCCTTTTTAGAACACTGGCTATCGTGTTAATCATTGATAGAGGTGGAGCATGCTTAGCATTCTCGTACTGATTTATACGCACTTTAGCTGTAGCTTCATCAATACCTGCAAGTATACCCAACGCCTCTTGAGACAACCCTTCTGCCTCACGAGCCTCGCGCATCCTCTCTGCAAATACTTTTTCCAGTTTCATACTAGCTCTTAAACACTAAGAACTAGTTTTTACACTTTTCAGCTTGCTTTTGAGTTAAGTTATACTTAACCTACAGCACTTCTTTAACTCAATAATAATAATCAAATGTCCAAACTATCATCTGACCAAGTCCTAGAATCCATCAAGCGTGTACCATTTTCAACGAGCAGCTACCTTGTTTACCGAAATTGGACGGAGGTGCTACGTCGCAACTCTCTGGATTTAGACCTACCATCTTCATGGAATACACTTGATATGTACATGGAAGCTGGCGCACTAATACTCCAATCAGAAGCATTACAAATGCACTTCATACTTGCAAACGTTGATGCAGGAAGAGGCTTCTTTGGCGGTCAAAAAACGAGACTAGCTACCTTTGTTTCTAGAGATGGGGGACAGACATACGAAGCAGGTCCTGTGCTAAAGGATTTGATACAAGGTTTAACTGGTATTAATAACATCTACCGCGACGCAGGAATTCTAAAAGGAATCGCTTACTAGAACGTCTAGCAAAGCCAGCACATATGTCTTTTTTCTGGAGACTGTAAGATAATTCGTTGATGAATAAATACCTACTACTTGCTCTGCTCTTCACCTCAGCAGCCTATGCAGACACTCTAGAAGGCAGAGTGGTGGGTGTTACTGACGGAGACACTATAACTTTGCTAGATGCTAACAACACTCAATACAAGATTAGGCTAGCTGGTATAGATGCACCAGAGAAAAAGCAACCTTTCGGACAGGCATCTAAGAAGTCTTTGTCTGACTTAGCGTATGGTAAGGCAGTGCAAGTTGATTGGTCAAAAAGAGACCGTTATGAGCGTTTAGTAGGTAAGGTCATGGTAAATGGCCTTGATGCCAACCTAGAGCAAATTAAACGAGGGCTAGCTTGGCACTACAGCAAGTACAAGAAAGAACAGCCGCTCGAGGATAGAATCACATACTTACATGCTCAAGAAGAAGCTAAGGCTAACAAGCTAGGCTTATGGCTAGAGCCTAAACCTGTAGCCCCTTGGGATTGGCGTAAACAAATTAGGTTATAAATTAAGCATCTAAACAACCTTACTGTAAATTTGATAAGGGTATTACTAATGGCGAATGAAGCAGATACTAATGATAGACGTAAAGAACTAGACTCTTTTAATGCACATCAAGCTGATAATAGGAGTAGAGCCACACAACTCGTCAATTATGCATTTATATTAGCTGGTGGCACGTTCACCACTTCTGTAACGGTTTTTTCTTCAAAGCCAAAAGCAGAGATAACACCAGCAATGGTGGCATATCTTCATGCTGGCTGGTATTACCTTTTTTATGCAACAGTTCTATTTTTCTCAATGATAGTGCTAATCATCTTACGGGACTATTACATAGCTGAAGTTGCATGGCGACCGCAACTAAGTGGAAGGAGTCCATATCTCAAAGGTAAATTTTATAAACTCTTTTACTTCATGTTTGAATCATTAATAATAATTAGCGGCATATGGGGCGCAATTGACCTAATAAGAGGCTTAGACCGCATCATGATGGCTGCCATGGCACTCGTAGGCTGACATTATGTGTTCAGGCGTAAGGTATACGGAGCCATCAGGTAAAGAGTGGAATGTGTACTTCCCTAACCCTAAGGCTGCCCTACCCGTAGCTAACAGTGATGGTAGTGTAGAGTGGATTAAATGGGGCAGACGTAAAGAAGAACAAGCTCCTTTTGTTCAAGGTGGGTGGGCTAGGTCTGACTCTATTGAGCTAGGTAAGTGGGAGCGATATAGCCCTGTATTCGTTAAGCTCGCGGTTAATAGCTTTATGGAGAAAGATGCCGCTAAGGTATCGCACTGGATAAAACTGCGAGAAGGTACAGCGATTGAGGCTTTAATTGTGCAAAGCAAAGAAGAGAAGCGTATCTACATTGTTACAGAAGCCACACCTATTGAGTATGCATGGGTACACGATAGATGGCCTAAAATTAATGTTATAGTTCAATAAAAAAAACAGGGTACTAATAATGCGTCACTTTTATAAAGTTGTAATTGGTCTTAGTCTTATCTATTTCCTTGGGGGGTGGGTGCTTGTTCATTATGGGCAATTCCAAGAAGCAACATACTTCACTTATTCAGGAATAGTTGGGTCATTTGCATCTATAGCTGCGCTTTTATCACTCACGAGACCTGCTATCACTCAGTCAGATATTCAATCAATAGAGGTCGGCACACTTAAGTCTTTGGCAGAAACGACAGAGCAACTCAAAGCTCTTGAGGGTAGGCATGCTCAGGCGAGGGAGGCTATTGACAGCCTAGAAATTACAAAGCAAGAGATGGCACTATTAGTAAAGAAAGCTAGTCTTGCCCTCTTTCTCAAAGAACAGTACTCTTATCAAGAGAGTCAAGTACTAGATGAGATTTCAAAAAACAGCCGCTTGAACGAAGCCTTGAAACTAGCAGATGACACATCTAAAAAATTACATGCACTTGATGAAGAAATTGCAACTAGTCCATATGTGATTCAATTAAGAGAGATAATTTCGTCTGCAAATCGCCGTAAACTAAGCGATGATGAATTTATCGACGCTCTACCACCATTAGTTAAAGTTATTGTAACATTCTCACGAGTACTGAGTGATGCATTAATTTTTCGCATAAAATAACCATATCTTAACTTGTGATTGGCAACTCTGACCAATCACCTGTGTAGTTAGGACTCTTGTAACCTCTACGCATCGCCCATGCCTTCTCCGTACCCTCAGAGGCTAACTTGATTGTGCCTTTAGAGTACTTTCTATTAATACTATCTAAGGTCGCCATCAAGTTACTTTTCTTAGTATCACTAGCATAATTGCTGAATAAATCTGTCTGCTGCCCACTCTCAGGCACTAGCTCCATCAGCATGACACCAGCCTTCTGGTAGTAGATACCTTCTTTATATATTCGTTTTAGCAACCATAGCGCAGCTTTCGCAATCTGCAAGGTACAGTCTGTAGCTGACGATAAAGCTATTACCCTGCTAGCTCCGTAGTACTCCGTCTTATCAAACGGGCTGTTCTGTATAAACACATAGACAGCATTAGCATACAACCCTTGCTTACGAAGTCGTTCACTAGCATTGGTTGCATGATAACTGACGGCTTGCTCCAGGTCTTGTAGGGTTGTGACTCTAGTACCGAATGACCGAGAACTCATTACTTGCTTAGCCTCTGCTAAGGTCTCATCCAGTCCTAGCCACGACTCACCATTCAGCTCTTTGATAGTGCGCTCAAGCAGCAGCCCGAACTCATCCCTTATTCGCTTAGGGTTAGCTCGCTTTAGCCTAAGCACATCATAAACACCTACCTTATTGAGTTTAGCCTCTAGCTTGCCGCCTATACCCCATACCTTCGATAGAGGTAGCTGCTGCATGATGCCGTCTAGCTCAGCTTCGCTCATGCTGGTGAAGTCGCATACACCATTCATGTGAGGTTGCTTCTTAGCGCAATGATTAGCAAGCTTAGCTAGCGTCTTTGTACTGCCCATTCCGACGCATATCGGTAGGCCAGTCCATTGCATTACCGTGTCTTTAATCTCTTGCCCATAAACGACTAAGTCTCGCTTGATACCTGTGAGGTCAAGAAAAGACTCATCAATCGAATAGACCTCTTGCCTTGGAGTGAACTGTCTCAAGGTAGCCATAAAGCGATTGCTCATATTGGCATACAACTCATAGTTAGATGAGAACGCAACTACACCTAGTTTCTTCGCTTCTTCCTCAATCTCAAACCAAGGTCTGCACATGTAGAGGTCCAGCATAGCCTTAGCTTCTTTACTCTGAGCTATCACGCACCCATCGTTATTCGACAGGACTACAACTGGCGTATCTCTTAGGTCTGGCCTAAATACTTTCTCACAAGATGCGTAAAACGAATTAGCATCACAGAGTGCGTATACGCGATTATTTTGGCTGGTGAATGACATAGGTCACGACACCAAAGATAGTCAGCTCCTGCCCCTCAGAAAACGTAATTGGCGCATGGTCTGGATGCTCAGAAAGCAGCTTAACGACATTCCCTCGCTTATACAGTCGCTTCACCATCCACTCTCCGTCTACAGCTGCTATAACGATACTAGACGACTTAGGTTTGACTGCTCTATCGACTATGACAGTATCACCCTCGAATACACCAGCGCCCTCCATAGAGTTACCTTTAACTTCAAAGAAGAAGGTAGCTGGGGGATTGCTGATGTATCGCTCATTAAGGTCTAAAAACTTCTGTTCGTAGTCTTGAGCTGGTGAAGGGAAACGAGATTGCCCTGCTGACACTTTAGCACTGTAAATAGGCCTAGCTAATGCAATAGGATTAAGTGAAGCTTGTAGTGCTGGAGGCATAGGCTCTGATTGCTTAGCTGGTTTATTCTTGAAAGCCTCGAGATACACCAACACATCAGGCTTGATGCTGTTCGGCACTCTGATAACAGAGGTCTTCTCTCCGTATGGACTCATAGGCTTCTTAGGGCCTGAACCTTCGCGCTTTCCTCCACTTGCCATTAT